>Ga0066903_100000044_pt1 | contig 48282 bp, 24 predicted proteins | sample PanSoiMetaGPlot1_FD_67491 | JGI IMG/M metagenome (GOLD analysis project Ga0066903, IMG submission 67491) | Tropical forest soil microbial communities from Panama analyzed to predict greenhouse gas emissions - Panama Soil - Plot 1 (version 2) | ecosystem: Environmental > Terrestrial > Soil >... | reverse complement strand
GTCAGCTTCCACGGCGAGCGGACCGGCGACGAGCTGGCGACGCTATTCCGGCGCAGCCAGGTCCTGGCGCTGCCGTCAGATCGAGAGGCCTACTCGCTCTCGTGCCTGGAGGCGCTCGGGTTCGGACTGCCGGTGCTGGCGCCGTCCGCCGGCGGGATGAGCGAGATGATCGAACACGGCCGCGAGGGCTTCCTCCTCGACCCCGCCGACGCCGACGCCTGGGCCGGCGCCCTCCGCACGCTGGCCGACGATCGCGGCACGCTGGGCGCGATGTCTCGCGCGGCGGTCGCGCGCTACCGAGCGCACGCCACCTGGCGCGAGGCGGCCGGCGCCGCGGCGGTGTTCATCGAAGGGCGGCTGCCGGTCGCGGGCGCGGCGCCACGGGCCGCCCAATCACGATGAACCAGTCACGCACGAAGAAGACCAGCGGGGGCATCATCAGGAACGTGGAGGCGACGGTCGTGAATTCGAGGGGGAGGATCGGCGCCAGCGCCACCGACACCAGCGTCATCTGAAGGCCGGCGAAGATCCGCGTGCTCGGCCTGCGAATCATCTTGTCGAGATGGACCGGCAACCCCAGGCAGCCGCGCACCCAGATGCCTGCCCGAAAAACGTAATAAGCGGCGCCGAGCAACAGGTACCACGGCGGCAGGCGCTGCCACGCGACCGCGACCACGGGCGCCGCGAGCAGGCCAAGCGCGTCCATCGCCTCGTCGAGGCGCGCGCCGAGCGCGGTCGTCTGCCCGAGGCGGCGGGCGAGAATCCCGTCGAAGCGATCGCAGATCGCCGCCGTCCCGTACAGCAAGGCGGGAATCCAGCGCACGACCCCCGTCGGGGCGACCGGAGCGAATCCGACCGTCAGGCTGATCAGCAAGCCGCGCAGCAGCGTCAGGTGGGTGGCGGCCCCGAGCCGCGCCGCGGCCGGATCGCCGAGGCGGCGTGCCCGCCAGAGCGTGCCCGACACCACCAGCCAGCTCGCCAGCGAAAGCGACGGATACGCCCCCGCCGCCCAGGAGGCGGCCAGTACGGCCACGCCGCCGACCCCGATCGCGCGCCGGCAAGAGCGGTCAATGGGCGTCACGGCCTGAAGTTACCGCGCGGATCGCCGGATGCCAGCGCTCAGCGTGGATAGTAGACTCGTCCGGTGATGTCAGGCCTCGTCAGGCGCACGATGGGGTTCCTGCTGGTGTGGACGGCGCTGAACGTCGTCTTCAACCTGCGGTACCCGGCGCTGGAGGCCTGGTGGGCGCCGTTCTTGCCGTCGCTCGACGCGACGCTGATCCTCGCGACGTGCGCGGTCTGGGCGCACGCCGGGCGCCGCGTGCCGGCAGCGCTCACCGCCGCGGTGGGTGCCGTCGCCGTCGCCGTCAGGGTGTTTCGAATCGCCGATGGGATCACGGTCCGCTATTTCAATCGGCCGCTCGATCTGGCCGCCGATTTCGGGACGGCGCCCGAGCTGCCGCGGTTGCTCAACTCTACGTTGCCGCGGGTGACCGTGATCGCGGGGACCGTGGCCCTCTGCCTGGTCCTGGTCGGGATCGGCGTCCTCGTCGCCGGCATTCTGCGCCGCGCCGAACGCACCCTCGCCGATCGACGCGCCCGCGTGATCTTCGGCGCGGCGGTCATCCTGACGGCGGTCATCTCGGCGTTCGTTCCGCCGGACGCACGCGGGCTTCGCACCGGCGCGTTCGGCGCCAGCGTCGTGCCCGTCGCCGTTCGTCAGGTGCGCAGCTACAGGGCGCTCGCGCGGCGCCGCGAGGAGGCGCTCGCGGAGATCCGAAGGACGGATCAACGGCTGCAGCACGCCGCCCCCAACCTCGCCTGGCTGCACGGCGCGAACGTGTTCCTGTTCATCGTCGAATCGTACGGCGAGACGGTGCTGGAGCGCCCCGACCTCGCGCGCGGCATCCAGCCGGTCTACGAAGCCACCGGGCGCGCCCTGGCGGACGCAGGCTTCGACGTGGCCTCGGGCCTGCTGTCGTCGCCCACGTACGCCGGGCGATCGCACCTCGCGCAGGAGACGATCGCGACCGCCTTCCGGGCCGCGGATCCGGTTGTCGACGCAGTGGTGCAGCGCGAGCGGCCGACGACCATGGCGCGGATCTTTCACGACGCGGGCTATCGCACCGTCCTCGCGCAGCCCGGGAGTACGCATCGGGGCCTCTACCGCTGGACCTACGATTTCGAAAAGGTCTACTCGGCCTGGGACCTCGACTACCAGGGACCGAGCTATCGCTGGGCGCCGATGCCCGACCAGTACACGATCGACTTCGTTCACACCCGTGAGGTCGCGCGCGCCACGCGCCCGCTGCTGATCGAGTACGCCCTCGTCTCCAGCCACGCGCCCTGGAGCGATCTGCCGCCGGTCGTGCCCGACTGGGACCGGATCGGCGACGGGCGGGTGTTCGCCGATCTGCCCGCCGCTCATTTCCCGATCGGCTGGGCCAACCTCGCGGACGCCGGCGACGCTTACCTTCACTCCGTCAGCTACGACCTCCAGGTCATCGCCCAGTACGTCGCCAGGTTCGTCCCGGCCGATTCGCTGGTGATCGTTCTCGGCGACCATCAGCCAGTCGCCGAAGTGACGCGGCAAAGTCCATCGCACGCCGTGCCGATTCACGTCATCAGCCGCAACCGCGCGCTCGTCGACGCCTTCCGCGCCCGCGGTTACCAGTCCGGCATGCACCCGGCGCGCAGCGAGACCCCGCCCGGCCTCGAGACGCTGCTCCCCGACCTCCTCGCCGACCTGTCCCCGTGAGAACCGCCTCGGTCGTCGTCGTGGTCGCGATCGCGGGCGGGCAGACGCTGATGGCCTGCTCGCGCCCGAAGGAGGTGGCGGGCGACCTCGCCGCCGACACGCGGCTTCTGGGCGCCTTCGGCGGGCGCGTCTACTGGGCGAACGCCGAGACGCTGAGCTGGACCGACGACACGCTCGAGAAGCCGGAGTCCTACGACGTCGTGGGCGTGGACTGGGCAGAGCGCGCCAACTTCGCCGCCGACGCGTCGAGCGTCTACTTCTCCCACCACAACAAGGTCAGTCACGTCCCGACGCGCGGGAACGCCGACCGCAACTTCGTCCCGAACGGGTGGATGATCTCGCCGCCCGCGGAGCATCCGACCGGCATCGCCGTCGAAGGGACGTCCGTCTACGTCCTCGGGCTGGACGTCGAGTGCTTCAACCACGGCGCGGTCATCGGCCTCGCTCGGGAGACGGGCAGTCTCCTCTTTCGTCGGGACGCGCCCGCCAACGGCGGGCAGCCCGTCGAGTTCTCCGTCGACGGAGATTTCTACTACTGGATCGACGGCCGGGGCAGCGAGAGGGAGAGCTCGCGCCGTGACCCCAAGGTCATGGCGCTGCCCCGCCAACCCGGTCCGGCCATGGTGGTCGCCGAACGCGAAGGGGCACCGACGGACCTTCACGTAGGCTCGCGGGGCGTCTACTGGCGGACGCACGCGGGGATACGCTTTGCCGCCAAGGGTCCGTCCGGGTTTGGCGCGGCGTCGACGCTGGTGAGCGATCCGATTCACGGCTCGCCGCCGGCGGCGATCACGAGCCTGCTCGTCGACGCCGACGACGTCTTCTTCACGGCCGGCGACGGCGTCTACGCGCTGTCGAAAGGATCGTCAGAGCCGCGGCGCCTGGCCGAGCAGCCGGGCGCGCACGACCTCGTCACCGACGGTCGATTCCTGTACTGGCTCCGGAATTCGGGCGACGGCACCGCGCGGTCGATCGTTCGCGTGCGGCGCCCCTGAGCTCCTCACCGCCGCCTCAGCGTCGCGACGCTCTCTCCGAGATCGCCAGGCCGAGCCCGCCGAGCACCGCCAGCGCCGAAACGGCCAGGCGGGACGTCAGCGCCTCGTGCAGGATGGCCACCGCACCCAGCGCGGCGATCACCGGAACGCTGAGCTGCACCACCGCGGCCTGGGTCGCCGTCAGGCCCCGCAGCGCGCGATACCAGATCGCATAGCCGACGCCGGACGTGACGCCACCAGAGATCACCGCCAGCAGCAACCCGCGCCCGCTGATCGTCGCCGACGGCAAGACGGCGACGTTCAACAGAAGGGCGAGCGGAACCGCCCAGACGAAGCTGCGCGCGTTCGACGCCAGCGCTTGCTCGGCCTTCCGGCCGACCAGCGAGTAGACGCCCCAGGCGCAGCCGGCGAGGATCATGAGGACGCTGCCCGTCGGATCGGGTCGCTTCACCGACGGGAGCATCAGCCACGCCAGCCCGCCGGCCGCGACGGCGAGCGCGAGCCAGACCCGCAGCCTCGGGCGCTCGCCGGTCAGGATGCCCCAGGTGAACATCGTCAGCTGCACGGCTCCGAACAGCAGCAGCGCGCCGACCGCGGCCCCGATGCGGACGTACGCGAATGAGAACAGGGCGGCGTAGGCGAACAGCGCCAGCGGCGCCGTCAGATCGCGTGCCCCGCCCCGCAGCGCCTTCCAGTCGCCGCTCTGGAGCCTGACGATCGCGGCCAGGGTCAGCGCACCGGCGGCGATCCGAACCGTGGTGAACGTCGCCGCGCCCATCTCGTGCGCGCCGAGCGCCAGGCGGGTCAGGATCGAATTGGCGGCAAATGCCAGCAACGCGACCAGCGTGGCGAGCGCAGTCCTGCTTGTTCGAAGCTCCGGGATGGACACGAAGGTCCTTGATCGCCGCTTCGGTTTCAAGCTCGGAAAAATGGCGGGGCGCAATACGCCATCCGGACATTTGTCGGATCGTTGGAAATCACTGCGTCGTGATGGCGGCCGCGCCCGTTTCGTCGTCGTCACCCAACGTGAGCGCAGTTAGCGCGGATTGGATACGGGGTCGTCACCGTCATCTTCGCGCAGCCGCGCTACATGAGTCTCGGTTTCCGCACCAGGAAAGAGAGGCTGCTATGACCAGGCGATTCATCCTCGCGCCGACCGCACTGGCGCTCTGTTCCATTTCGTTCTCCGCCCCCGCGTCCGCAGATTCCGACGGCGATTCTGCGAGTCGAAAGACGGCTTCGCCGATCAAGCACGTCATCGTGCTGATCGGCGAGAACCGGTCGTTCGACAACGTCTACGGCACGTACGACCCGCGCCCCGGGCAATCCGTGTCGAACCTGCGCACCAGCAAGATCGTCCGCGAAGACGGTTCGCTGGGATCGCGGGCCAGCCTGGCAGCTCAGGTCGCGCTGAACGCGATCCCGTCGCAGTACTTCATCCATCAGCCGGCGTCGAACAAGGCCCTCTACGCCACGTTGCCGGCCCCCAACACCGACGGCCTCCCCGCCCTCGGCGTCACGCTGGCCCAGATCGCGCAAGACCCGGGCGATTCGGTCCCGCCCCTCGACCCGGGAATCTCGCTGGCGGATCTGCACACGATCTCGCCGGTCCTTCCCCTGGACGCCCTGCGGCTCCTGACCACCGGCGCCACGGGTCAGACCATTTGCAACGTCTCGGCGACGCAGCCCTGGCCGGTGTTCCCCCCCGCGGGATGCAGCGAGACCGACATGCGCGTGGCGAACTTCCTGTCGCTGCCCAACAGCGTGTTCCCACTCGCCGGCCCCAAGCTGCCCTATGACAGCTACACGGGCGACATGGTTCACCGCTTCTATCACATGTGGCAGCAGTCGGACTGCAGCGCGGACGACGCCACGACGGCCAACCCGAGCGGCTGCCTCAACGATCTCTATCCGTACGTCGGCGTCGCGCGCGGCGACGGCTCGGGCGGCAACGCGATGGGCTTCTACAACGTCGAGCAGGGCGACGCGCCGGTGTTCAAGCGCCTCGCCGACGAATACACGATGAGCGACAACTTCCATCAGTCGGTCATGGGCGGCACCTTCGTGCAGCACATGATGCTGGGCACGGGCGACGTGATGTTCTGGCAGCCGTACACCAACCTCGCCGGAGTCACCATCACGCAGCCGCCGCCGGCCGCCGTCGTCGATCCGACGCCGAAGAGCGCCACCAGCATCGGTTTCACGAAGGACAAGGCCTGGACCGCGTGCGATTCGAGCGCCCCATGGGCCGCGACGATCAACAGCTACCTCGCCACGCTGCCGTGGCGACCCGATCAGTCGCCGATACGCTGCGAGGCCGGCAAGTTCTTCGAGATCAACAACATCAGGCCCGGCTTCAAGGCCAACGGACAGATCGACGACGCCAATATCACGACCGGCGGCAAGGTGCCGCCGTCGGGGATCCGGACCATCGGCGACGCGCTGAACGAAAAGAAGATCAGCTGGGCGTACTTCGGGGGCGGCTACAACGCCGCGGTTCGCTTCGACAACGGTTCGACCGACCCGATCGACGCCCTGATCGGAACGGGCGGCGACTACTACTGCGACATCTGCAATCCGTTCCAGTACGCGTCGTCAATCATGGGGAACCCGGCCCAGCGCCAGGCGCACATCAAGGACGCGACGGACTTCTTCGACGCGCTGGAGGCGGGCCACCTGCCCGCCGTCTCGTACGTGAAGCCCGACAGCTTCGACGACGGTCACCCCGGGACCTCGAAGGTCAACCTCCTCGAGGCGCTCATCGATCGGATTCACCGCGACCTCAAGCAGCGCCCCGATCTGTTCGAGGAGACGGCCTTCTTCGTCGCCTTCGACGAGGGCGGCGGCTACTGGGACTCGGGGGCCTTCCTGCCGCTCGACTTCTTCGGCGACGGCCCGCGCATCCCGTTCGTCGTCGTCTCGCCGCACGCGCGGGGCGGCAAGGTCGTCCACAGCTACACCGATCACGCGTCGGTGCTGAAGTTCATCGAGCGGAACTGGCGTCTGGCGCCGCTCACCGCGCGCAGCCGTGACAACCTGCCGAACCCGAAGGCCGGCCGGAACCCGTACATCCCGGCCAACGTCCCCGCGCTCGGCGATCTGTTCGACATGTTCCACTTCGAGGACTGAGTCGGGCGGCGGCACGGGTCCCAGGTCGCGCTGGGACCCGTGTGCGCCTGCGCTCAGCGCGACGCCAGGGTCCAGAGCATCGTCTCGGCGCGGACCACGAACGCCTCCACGCGCGGCCAGGAGCGCTTCTGTTCGTTCCGGAGATCGGCCAGCCCCCTGGCCAGGCCGCGCTGTTGCAACTCGGAAAGCTCGGGCCTGGCAGCGGTCGTCTCTTCTTCCATGATCCTGACGATCTTCTCGATCGTGAACCGCTGCCCGGCCGCGGTCGCGGTCCGCAGATCCGCGAGCAGTTCCCTCACGATTCCGAGCCGCCACGCGCGAGGACCCTTCTTCGAAGTGACCGGGGCGACGGAGGCTACCTTTCGGACGAGCGCTTGTTTCCGCATCAGCCGTTGTCTTGCGGGCCCTTTCGCGAAAAGACAATAGAGGCTGCTCCCGGCCCTGCAAGCGCGACCGCGGAAAACGCCCAGCGCGAGCAGGAGCGACCGCAACCGCAGGTCCGGCGGAACGCCCGAAATGATCACCGGCCGGCGAGGGGGCGGGCGGGGATGCCGGCCCACACCTCACCCGCGCCGACTTTCGTGTCCTTGGCGAGGAAGGCGTTGGCGGCGATGACCGCGCCGTCGCCGATCTCGACGCCGGGCATGATCATCGCCATCAGCCCCACGGTCACGTTCGACCCGATCTTGACGCGTCCGGTGACCAGGTCGCCGCGCTCGGCAGAATGGGCGACCAGCGTGACGTCGCCGCCGATGACGGTGTCGTCGCCGATCTCGATCAGGTTCGAGTCGCTGATGACCGCGGTGTTGATCTGCACGCGGCGCCCGATCTTCATGCCCATGAGGCGGTGGAACACGACGATGAACGGCGTGACGCGCATCCAGTTGATGCACGCGTAGCGCACCAGCAAGATGATGGCGTTGTAAGACGCCCACTGGATCCCTCTGACGGAGTAGTACGGGAACCTTCCGAGCGGCGAATTCGCGAAGGTCAGGCGCCGGAACAGGCCCGCCACCAGCGCCAGGCAGAGCGTGAACGTGAAGTAGCCGAGGAAGCCCCCCGTCCCCAGCGCGACCAGGCGGGGCCAAGAGGACCATGAAGCCGGCCACGCCGCCGTTAGGCGCTCGACGCGCCCGAACACCCACAGCCCGGGCGCCGCCGCGATCCCACCCAGCACCGCCAGCTCGACATATAACGCCAGCGTCATCAGCGTCTGGATCGGCGTCGCGTATCGTTTCAGGAACGGCTCGGGGCGGTTCGTGCTCATCCGACCATCTTCGCATTGCCGGACCGCGGTTCTGGTAACATCGATCGCCACGAGAGTTGTGGCATCGCACGCTCTCGATTCCGCAGGGGCGGTTCGCCGTGGATGAAGCGTCGCTAGCTGGCAGCAGTCTCGGTGAGCGCTACCGCCTCCTCGACGTGATCGGCGAGGGCGGCATGGGTCGCGTCTATCGTGCCGTGCAACTCGCCACCGGACAGACGGTCGCGCTGAAGCTGCTGCACCCCGACGTCGCCAGCGACGCCCAGGTCGTGCAGCGGTTCCAGCGTGAAGCCAAGCTAACGACCGAGCTCGCCCACCCGCACATCATCAAGGTCGTCGAGTTCGGCGAGCTCGACGGGCGTCTGTTTCTGGCCATGGAGCTGATCGCCGGCAAGTCGCTGGCCAGCATCATCGAGCGGGGCGGCAGCGCGCGCGGCCGGCGGCTGAGCGTCAAGCGGACGCTGGCGATCATGGGCCCCGTGCTCGACGCCCTGGAGTACGCGCACGGGCGTGGCGTGGTGCACCGCGATCTCAAGCCCGAGAACATCATGGTGATTCCGGGGCGCGGCCTGTTCGCGCGCGACGGCGTGAAGCTGCTGGATTTCGGGATCGCGAAGCTGGGGGCCCGGGCCCAGGCGAAGACGCAGAAGCTGACGCAGCACGGGCTGGTGCTGGGCACGCCTGGTTACATGTCGCCCGAACAGGCGGTTGGCCACGAGGCCGACGTGCGCAGCGATCTCTACTCGTGCGGCGTGATGCTGTATCAGATGCTGACCGGGGAGCGGCCGTTCCAGGCGGAGTCGGGCGTCGAGGTGATGGTCATGCACCTGAACGCGCCGCCGAGATCGCTCCGCGCCGTCGCGCCCGGCGCGCGGATTCCCGCCGCGCTGGACGGCGTGGTGCTGCGCGCGCTGGCGAAGAAACCGGCCGAGCGTTTCCAGACGGCGCACGAGTTGCGCTACGCCCTGCAACGCGGGGCGCGCGGCTACGCGGACGCCGGCGTCAGCGGCCTCGAGTCGACGATGATGGCGCCTTCTTCATCGGCGCCCTGGACCGCATCGGCGCGCCGCACCCGATCGCGCTTGATCCCCTTGGCGATCGTCGTGGCCGCGGCGGCGTTGCTGATCGGCAATCACCTGCGGACGAAAGCATCGGGCAGGCGCGGGGCTCCTTCCGTCGCCAGCGAGCCCGCCCGCAAACCGCACATCGCAGCGGAAAGCGAGCCGCCCGCCCCCGCTCACGACAACCCCAAGCGCCCGACGCCCGAGCCTGCGCGCGTGTCGTCCGCGGAGACGAAGCCCGCCGTCAAGCGAGAGCCGGCCGTCAAGCGAGAGCCCGCCGTCAAGCGAGCGTCGTCGGCCGGCACCAAGCACACCGTCAAGCGAGCGACCGTCCGCAACGTCCGATCGTCGGCGAAGGCCAAGCACGCCACCAAACGAGCGCACGCCAAGGCGAAGAAGAAGCCGGTCCGAAAACGGAAGGTCTGACGGCTGTCCTCACAGCTGGCAAAGAAGATCGTGTCGAGTTTTCAACGCCGTCACGCCCATGAGACGCGGGCGCGGGCCGCTTTCGGGCGCGTTGCAGGTATGGCCCGTCGGTTGCTTCGGCAGGCCGCCATGCCACCGCGCATGAACTGCCTACTCGCCGCGTTGGCGTTCGGCGCGTTCGCCGCCACGGCCGTGCCTGCATGCTTCGAGTCCGGGTGCCACATCACGGCCCACTGTGAGGGCGACGAGCTGCACGAATGCGTCGTCGACAACGACACCGGGTCGTGGGAGTCGAAGACGAACTGCGCCGCCAACGGCCGCGTCTGCCGGCAGGCCGGCGGCGCCGTCGCCTGCGTGTTCCCCGACCAGCCGTGCGCCGAAGACGCGTGTGCGGGCGACCGGATCGCGCACTGCTCGGTGCTCGGCCTGGTCGATTCGTACCTCGATTGCACGGCCGACGAGCCCGGCCGGACCTGCTTCGCCGGCGCGATGGTCCCGACGTGCGGCTATCCCGCGATCGCCTGCCCGACCTCCGGCACCGACGCATTCTGCGCTCCGGACGGCGTCAGCCTGTACCGCGGCTGCGGCAGCGAGGTGCACCCGCTGCACCGCGAGGACTGCAGCACCTACGACGCGAACGTCTGCACGACCGCGAACGGGATCGTCGGGTGCGCCAACCCCGCCCTCATCCCCTGCGCGACGAATGAGAGCTTCTGCTCGGCCGACCTCACGCTGGCGTACGGCTGCGGAACCCTCGGCCTCGTATCGCGAACCGACGACTGCGCGGCGCGCGGGCAGATCTGCAAAGGTGGCTGGTGCGGGTTCGACGTCCCGTGCGACCTGGCCAGCACGGACTCGTGGTGCTCGAGCGACGGTTCGACGCTGTACTTGTGCGGCGGGAACGGGCTCGCCAGCGGCGTCGTCACCTGCGATGCCGGCAAACAATGCACGGAGCGCACCATCGATGGCCGCACCTACGCCGACTGCCGGTGAGGCCACCGTCCACGACGAAGTAAGGGACGGTCCGTACCGAAAACGCGCGTGACGTCCCGTCGTCGGCAAAAATTTGCATGGCGGATTCTCGACCTCCGCGACGGCAAACGATCGCCTTGAACAGATTTGGGTGACGGGCCGAAGCTCGTTTGCAGCGGCGCAAACAACAGTGGCGCTGCTTCGGGGCACGGAGGATCGGAACATGTCAAACGAGTTCGCGCGCGCTTTCACCGGAACGCTTTCGCTTTCTTTCGGCTTGCTGGTCATCGGATGTGGCGAGCATTCGACGCCGCCGCCTCCTGAAGACGTTCAGACCCATCCGTCGCTGCTCACCGCGGTGCAGGCCCAAGCCGCGCGGCAGGACGGATTCATCAGGAGCTTCGTCGAGCCGACCTTCTTCGACGCGATGGCGAACTTCCCGTTCGATCCGGCGGACCCGAACATCGCGGTTCAGGCCAGCGCCATCAACAACAACGGCGACGCCGTCGGGTTCACGTGCAACGGATGCGCCGGCTTTACGGTCGGATCGACGAGCTCGCCGTTCTTCGCCCCGGCGTCCGGGTCGCAGACAGTGCTGCCGAACCCGTACCCAGCGGGCCCGGGGATGCTGGTCGACATCAACGACAGCGGCGACATGCTCGCGCTCGGTGGTCCGGGCGACGATGGCCGCGACTTTCTCCACCCGGACATCTATCACGCCGACGGAACGTTCCAGCCGTTGCCGGTTCCGTTTCCGGACTGGACCACGGGGCCCGTGCCGTTTTGGGCATATGCGATCAACAACTCCGCAACGATCGTCGGGACCGCCATACCGGCCTACATCGGCACGATGTCGGTCTGGCACTTCGACCACGACTTCAACGATGCGATGGGCGCGAGCACCCTGCCCGCACCCACAAACCCCCAGTTCGTCGACGACGGGCACACGAACGCGGCCTTGAGGCTGGACGGCAACACCTGCATCTCGATGACCCCTGCCATCCGCCCGTGGGCCAGCCCGGGGCTCACGTTCATGGCCTGGGTCAGGCCCGACCTCTCGATGTGTGACGCCGGCCTCGACGCCACGCGCGCGATCGCCCGTTTGACCGATGAGTGGGGCTTCGGCATCACCGCCGGCGATCTATCGCTCGCCTGCAACGGCGACGGCACCGTGTCCGTCGTCGGCGGCGCTTACGCCGGCCACATGCACGCGATCACGGCCCCGGGTGGACAGATCCCGCTCGGAGAATGGGGACACATCGCCGTCACGACCGATTCGAACCTGGTGCGCACCTACGTCAACGGCGAACAGGTGGCAGAGTCCGCGACCGTCTCCGGCCTCATGTTCGGGCCGCATGGCCTCGCGATCGGCTGCCGCCCGGGCGACCCGACGTCGTACTTCGCCGGCGACATCGATGAGGTCTCGATGTTCGAGAACGGGCTGGGACCCGATCAGATCCGCCTCTACGCGAACGACAAGGTCAGCTATCCGCCCGCAATGGCGTACTACGAGGCAGCCCGCGTTCAGAACGGCTTCTTCGACGTCATCATGCCACCCGCCGAGTCGCCGACCGGCGCGCAGATCTCTTCCCTCAATGACGCGGGCGTGATGGTCGGCAAGATCTTCACCGCCAGCGGCACCACCGCAGCGGCGGTCCTCGATCCCGATACCGGATGGCAGAATCTGAACGACCTCTTGCCGCCCGATTCGGGCTGGGATCTGCAGGGCGCTGTTGCGATCAACAACGCCGGGCAGATCGTCGGCTCGGGCGAGCACGATGGCCGGCACGCGATGTTCCGCATCGATCGCGCGGCCGGTGAGATCGTGGACCTCGGGCACGACACCGACGGTCCCGCCGCGAACCCGCTGCTGTTCATCTTGCCGAGCTCGATCAACGCCGCGGGGCACGTCGCCGGCTCGCAGTACGATCAGTGGCCGTTCTGGCCGCTGCGCGCGGTCGTGTACACCGACGATTCCGGCCTGACGGATCTCAACGACCTGGTCGATCCCACGCTGATCGACGCCGGCTGGGAGTTCCGCCAGATCACCTCGATCAACGACCAGGACGAAGTGGTCGGCCTCGCGTACAACAACCAGACCAAAATCATGCGCGGGTTTCGCGCGAATATCGGCCTCCTCGGCGGCGTCTCGTCGATCGCCACCGTGACGCCGACGGTGGTCGGGATCGCTCAGAACAGCGCCGGCGTCACCAAGGCCATCTTCACATACGCGACCACCTCGCCGACGGAGGTCGACGTACCTTACGGGCCGCTCAATTCGCTGTCCGACGCCCAGGGGTTCCTCCCCCACCCGGCCGAGTTGCCTCCCGTTTCGTTCACGCCCGACCTGCACGCGCCATTCGTCGCGACCATGTCGGGAGTGCAGCTCACCTGGGCGGTCGGTCAGCGAAGTGCGACCGCCACGCTGCAGTCGACGCGGCTGTCGACGACGCGCGAGCCAGACGGCACGACGACCGCCACCTTGCCCGACGGCACCAAGGTCAACATCGACGATGCGGGGGCGTTGACACCGATCGCGGAAGGGTTCGCGAACGTCGGCTCGGCCACCTACGCCATCTTCAGTTACGCGAACTCTGCTTCGCGAAACATCCGCGCGCCCTACGGCGCGTGGGAGAACGTGCTGACGAACGCCAGCGGCATCATCAAGAGTCCCTCGCCCAACCCGCCGGTCTGGTTCTTCCCGGGTACGCACCGGGGCGCCCTCGTTTACCCGCTGAACGGAACGCTGACGTGGATCCTGGAGACGGAGGCGGCGACGGTCAGTTCCTCGTCCTCCGATCAGCTGGAGGTGAGCACGCGGCCCGAAGGCATCGGCGTCACGCTCGGCGACGGGACATTCGTCGTCATCATCCCCAACCCGACCAACGATCTCCAGGGCTCGATCGTTGCCACGGAGGAGACGAATTTCGGCGGCCAACTTCCCGCCTCGTTCGCCGTCGGTCCGGACGGCGCGGCCACGGTGAGTGTCCCCATCTGGGTCCCGCCCGGAACTGCCGGCATGCAGCCCGCCGTCGGCTTTTCTTATGACAGTCACCACACGACCCGCTGGGAGGGGCTCGGGCAGGGCTGGCGCCTCCAGGGGTCCTCGCAGATTACCCGTTGCTCGAAGAACCTCGCGCGCGACGGCGTCATCGAGGACGCCTCTGTCACCTCCGATACCTTCTGCCTCGACGGCGACATGATGGTTTATCAAGGCGGGGGCGTGGCGAAGGACGGCTCCCTCGACGGCGCCATCTATCGCACCGAGCACGATCGCTTCGCCAAGATCGTGCGCAACGACCCGCCGCCTTCCCCCGGTTTTCCCGACAACCCGGAGTCCTTCACGGTCTACATGAAGGACGGTCGCATCATGACCTACGATGCGACGGTCAGCGGGCCGATCACGAGCGAAGTCTTCAGCGACTCGACATCGCCGACGTTGCCCACCACTCAAAACTCGGGCAACACCACTTTCACCTACGCCTGGTCGCTGGGGTCGATCAGCGATCGCAGCGGCAACACGGTCGTCTATTCGTACAACACCACCGTGAACAACGACCGAGACCCGTTCCTCAGCACGGGTGACGAGCCGTGCGTCGAGCAGCACCTCGCTTCGATCAGCTACGGCAGCAAGCAGGTCACGTTCCAGTACGCGACGGCCACCGGGGACGATACGCCGCTACGACGAAGGATGTTCGTCGGCGGTGGTTTCTGCATGGAGACCACGCTCAAGATGACGGGTGTTCAGGTCTTGGGGCCGCGTCCGGAGAGCGGAAGCAAGTTGCCGCAGGTGCTGAAGCAATACGACTTGACGGTCAAACCCGAAGGACTCTCCACGATCGTCGATAAGGATTCGGCGGGGGTCTCCAGCGGTCGGGCCGTCACGTTCCATTACGAAAACGCCTCCCCGATCCCCTCGGTCCCGCAACTGACGCCGGTGACCGCGATGACCGCTCCCATCCCACCGGTGACGGCACCGCCGGACAAGGACAAAGGATTTCCCGGGCCGTTCTTCCAGACCGGTGACGTCAACGGCGACGGCTTCGACGATCTCGTCTACATGACCGGGAGCACGCAGGCCGGGAACATAGTCGTCCAGGTGAGCAACGGCGGCGCGGCCGGTCTTCCAGCCTTCAAAGATCCGATAACGGTGACCAGCATCTCCTTCCCCGTCTCGATTCAGGTGATCGATGCCGACATGGACGGCAAGGCCGACATCTTCGTTGCGAGCATGCACGAGGTCCTCAACGTGGCCTTCGTGACGGACGCGACCTTCATCCACGTCCTCGGATACGACGCCGCGAATAATCAATTATCCACGGAGGGCAGGTTGATCTACACGAGCGGACGGAACGTCCCTCCGATCGTCAGCGATCTGAACGGCGACGGTCTGGCGGACATCCTGAGGCAGGATGAGGGCAGCGTCGCCTCCTGGGGCTTCGTCCCGTTCTCGACCACGCCGTTCTCCGGCGTCGCGCCGACGTTTTCCAACGTGGTCAGCACGATCAAGTATTTCGCGCCGAGCCCCAACGCCGTGGCAGGTCGGTTCGTCAGCAGACAAGCGACCAGCTTCCTCAACGCCACCGATGCGTCACTGACTCGCCTCGGCGTCGTCACCGGCTACGGCGATCAGCTCACGCCGGCGCAAAACAGCCCCCTCGTCCTCTACGCGGACAAGTACATGGCCATGGATCTCAACGGCGATGGCCTGTCGGACCTCGTGTCGATCGATTCGCGCTTCGGCCAGAAATCCAGCACCGACGCCACGCGGACCACGCCGACCTCTTTCATCAACACCGGCAATGGATTTCGCGCGCGCAGCCTTTTCCCGCCGTTCGGTCAAGCCCCGGACGCCGCGTTGGTTTCCAAGACCACGCCGGTGGTCGCAGTCGACCTCAACAAGGACGGATTCGATGATCTCCTGATCCTGGCCAATGATCCGAGGCAGCCGATTGCCTCCGACGGCCCGGTGCCGGGCTGGATCTACCCGTCGAACGGCACCGGATTGTCGATGCCCGTGCCGATTCCAAGCATTGTCCACGACGGCGACCAACCCTTCCGCGTCCTCGATTTCAACGGAGACGGCCGGCCGGACGTGCTGGCGCTCGCCACCGAGACGGTCAACGGCGCCCCTCAATACACACTCAAGGTGTACCGCAATGATCAACCGCGGCCCCTCCTGACGGGCATGTCCGGTGGTCTCAACGACACACCGAACCTGATCGAGTACGACGCGGTCGGGAGGGTCGCACAAAAGGCGTCCCCGCCGGACGGAGGGTGCACGTCCGCATACCCGATCCATTGCCCACCCGTCGGTCCGCTGGTCGTCACGAAGGCCCACTTCAACAACCGGGACCTGGGTGATTTTGGAACCGTGTACACCTACTCGTACTCGGGGGCGCGGATGGACCTGCTAGGACGCGGATGGCTCGGCGTCTCTAACAGAAGGGTGATCCAGACCCACGAAACCTTGCCGACCTACCTCATCTCCGTACACGACACGCACTACGGAAACGACATGGCGGCGCAGACCCTGGATGGATCCCTGCTTCATTACGACTATCCCCGGGCGCTCAGGCCGATCGGTGACATCACGTACGCCGTAGGCCACGGAAACCTCGAGAACACGGCGTCGGCGATGGCGACCGGAACTGGCTACTCGACGATCGTCGGGCCGGCCACCGGTGTGCCGGCCAGGATCTACGCGCTCGTGGCGGACACGTTCATCACGAAGAAGCGCACCGTACTCAACTTCGACCAGGTGCTGGCGAGCATGTCGCTGGCGTTCGATCCGACCGAATGGCCCAGCCCTACCGGCGCCGACATCATGTCGTCGCGAAGGGTCCTGACGTTCGACGCGCTCGGAAACGTGAAGGATGAAAGCGCGGTCACGAATCTGGCCAACGGAACCCAGGTTCTGCAGAACGTCAGCGCCAGCTATCAAGAAAACGAGGACGTCTGGCTGATCAGCCGGCCCAGGACCCGATCGGTGTCGGAGAAGACGCCGGAAGGCAGCGCCACCAGGAACTGGGCCTTCACCCCGGATCCAACGACGGGATTGCTGATGCACGAAACCTATCAATCGGGCATCCCGGACCAGCAGCTGGACACCGTTTATGGCCGCAACGCAAGTGGCCTCCCGACCTCGATCACCCGCACCATCGCCAGCGGCGAATCGCGGACATCGACGGTCGTCTATGACGACTTCGACGGCACCTTCCCGAAACAGGTCGCGAACGCGCTAGGCCAGACGACCGATCTGGCCTACCACCCCGGCTTCGGAGTTCTCGTCGCGGTACGCGATTCGAACGGCCGCCGTACCACATGGAATTACGACGGCTTCGGTCGCCTGCGCTCCGAAGCGAGCCCGGACGGTAACGGGATCCAGCTGCACTACGAGAACCCCGAGCTGGCCCCCGGCAATGCGTTGCTGTCTTCAACCGAGGTCTACCAGGTCCACACGCTCATGGACTCGGGCGCAGACACGAAGGTCGTCTACGACATCCTCAATCGCGAGACGGTTCGGTCGGCGAAGGACTACACCGGGACCGTCTTCAACGCGGTCAACACATCGTACGATGCGTTCAACCCCAGCCAGCCTTCGACGGTGACGGCTCCTTCGCCGGATCCCTTCAGCCCGGACACACCGACGACGCGATTCACGTACGACACCATGGGCCGGCCGACGTCGACGACACAACCGGATGGGGTGGGTTACTCCTATTCGTACGACACAGGCACCCAGTCCTCGATCGCGGGACCGGAAGGCCAGAGCAGCTCGTCGATCGAAGACGGGCGCGGCATCGTGATCGCGAAGACCGATTTCGTGATGAACCCGGGCGGCGGCACCGGGCACAACGTGGGTCAGAGCTATCGGTACGGTCCGTTCGGCACTCTGGTTGGAATCGACGTGACGAACGGGCCGTCGACGGCGATTGGATATGACGCGAGCGGAAGGCGGATCTCGCTCGATGATCCGGACACGGGCCATTCGACCTACAAGTGGAACGGCTTCGGCGATCTCGTCCAGGAAACGGACGCAACCCTCGAGGTCAAGACCTACATCCGAGACCCACTCGGGCGTGTTCAACAGCTCACCACAGCCGACGGCACCACGACCTACGAATGGGACAGCTCCCCAAACGGAATCGGGCGGCTTGGCAGGACGACGTCTCCGGACAATGTCGACTGCGCTTACAGCTATGACGCTGCAGGCCGGCCATCGACCCAGACCTGGACGCTGCACACAGGAGTTGCAGGCGCAGACGGGACGTACACGATCGGCACGAGCTACGACCCGGCCGGACGACTGTCGGTCGTCACGTATCCCGCAGTCGCGGGCCAACCGGCACTTCAGCTCACCCGGACGTACTCGCCTAACGGCTCACCGTCCGGCGTGCTTCGTACCGCGAGCTCGCAGCCGCTCTGGACCGTCAACACGCGAAATGCGCGCGGCCAGATCACGACCGAGGCCATGGGCAATGGTGTCGCCACCACCTACGACTATCCGGTCGCCACGGGTTTGCTGCACGAAGCGACCAGCTCGCTCGGAAGCCAGGTATTGAGGGATCTCGTTTACGACTACGACGGGGTGCATCGCGTGAGGCAGCGGACGACCGACGGCCAATCTGTCGAGATCTTCCACTACGACACGATCGATCGCCTGGTCGACTGGCAGTCCGGCGCCGCCGACGGCAGTCCACACACGGCATACACCTATGATGACCTCGGCAATCTGACGCTGGCGCAGCGAATCGACGGCGGCTCGACCACCTCGACGTCATTCACACCAGGTGATGGCGTCACGAAGCCCATGCACCAGATTGCGTCGTCCAGCCTGGGCGATTATTCGTACGACGCTCGCGGGAACCAGTTCGCGGCTCCGGGACGGACGGTCGCCTACACCAGCTTCGGCCTACCGAAGTCGATGACGACGAGCTCCGGCACGACGTCCTTCGGGTACGACGCCTCGCAAAACCGCGTCGTGAAGGTCAACGGGAGCACGGTCATCGTCTCCATCGCGGGACTCTTCGAACGAAGAATCGAGTCCGGCCAGACCACGGATGTGTTCTACGCCATCGGGGAGGGCAAGCCGGTGGCGCAAATCATCTGGCACGAGGCGGGAGGATCCGTCACGGAGGACGTGCAGTACCTCCACGACGATCATCTGCAGTCGATCGAGACGATAACGGATGGGAACGGGCAGGTGGTCGCGCGGGAGCGCTTCGAACCATTCGGCGGCCGGATATCGACCGCGCCGGCGGGCGTCCGCCTGGGCTATCAGGGCGCGGAGCACGACGACGACATCGGCCTCATCAACATGAACGGCCGCGTCTATGACCCGGCACAATTCAGGTTCATTTCGGCGGATCCGATGGTGGCGAATCCGTCGGTCGGCCAGGATCTGAATCGGTATTCCTTCGTCCGCAACAGCCCGCTGAATTATCGCGACCCGAGCGGGTTCGATCCGGTGCCGCAGCAGAGCGACGACGAAGAGCCGGGCGATCATCAGACCACCTACACGAATGGAGGCCCCGTCTGGGCGTACACAGACAGCGGGTACTACTACTATGGGCTCGGATACGTGTCGGGAGGAGGCTCGCCGCCGGACGACGGCGGGCCCGGCGTCTCGCCAGGCACAGCGGACGACAGCGGGGTGCACACTGGTCTCGGGGGCGTGAGCGTCGGCCCCGGAGGGACGCTGCCTTACGGAGCCCCCGGCGGTCCCGCGGGGCCCCCGGACGGGAGCAATTTCCTGACCGTTCCCAACGTCGGCCGGGTGTCCGCCGATCGCGTCTTCGCGGCGAACGGCGACTACATTGGCCCGCCCGGCGGGTTCTGGGGAGACACCTCCGCCCGGGACAACCTGGGAATCATCGGACCCAATGGAGAGAAGGCGAAGGATTCGAGTGACTTCTGGTTGTGGCTGCCGTGGAAGACGCTCTCGTATATCACTGGCGGAGTCGGTCTCTGGAACCTCGGGCGCTGGGCACTGGGCGGCGCAGGCGTGCGCGTCTTTTGGAACGGCGGTACCTCCTACGCCGGAGCGGCTGCGGCCCGCTGGGCTGCGGCGAATGGAGCCAAGACCATAGGAATGACTCCCGTGGGGAAAGTGCTCCAACTCGCGGAGAACATATTTGGCTACAAGCTCATAGCCCCGTTCTGGGACATTGCCTCCACTCGTTTCGCGGCGACCGCTCTAGGCGACGTCCATTTCTTCTACAGCGCGTCGATCGAGATCCGCTCCGCGAGCGTCTTCCTCAGGCTCGAGCTGCCGGCAATCCTTGAGAACCCCGGAGTCGCGAACATGGGAATTCACCTCTTACCCTGAGGCCGCGATGGTCAACCGAATGTGACCGGATCGATTTCATTCGAGTAGATCAACTCCGGCGGCGCTCGAACCAGTTGCGGGTCGGGTGCCGAGACGACCTGCCACGCGGCCGGAAGTGCCCTGCCCTTCTTCATTTCCGTGAACAGCCGTGACAGAAAGGGGCGGAAGGCTGGATCGTTTCGCTTCAGCGTCATGATCAAGTTGGTCCGACCGAACGGCAGAATCGGGATACCGGCGATATAGGCCTCGACGGGATGCTCGCGCGCGACGACGACGACTGATGCCATCGCGTCGCGGACGATCTCGCGAAAGCTCCGCTGACTGCCTTTGACCTTTCCGGACGCGGTGATCTCGCAATACGCCAGCAGGACATCGCAGGGCAGCGGCGCGTCCGTGGCGTGGCGCGTCTCGGAGAACAGCGGCGCAAGCGCCGCGAGATCCTCGGCGACGATCTCTTTCATCGAATCGACGCCGAGGTCGAGCACGCCCAGCACCGGGTTCTGAACCTTTTTTGTCCGCTTGAACAGCATCGCCGTGACCGACTGTACTCATGCGACAATACGCGATGACCATCGCGCGCGCGACCCGAGCGAGTCGAAAGCGTCGTCTCATCCGTATGAAGAAGGATCTGCCCCTGTCCCTCGTCCTCGTCGTCAGCATCGGTCTTGGGGCTTGCGGCGGTAGGAGCGCCACGCCCGGCGGAACGGTCGGCCGCGGCGGGACAGGTGGCGGCGCTGGTGGCAGCGCTGGTACCGGTGGCGGCGCTGGAACAGGCGGGGGCGCGGGCACGGGCGGCGGCGCGGGGGTGACCGGCGGCGCGGGCGGTGCGGCAGGAACAGCGGGCACAGGCGGTGACGGCGGGACCGGCGGCGGCGGCACTGGTGGCGGTGGGACGGGCGGCGGCGGCAGCGGCGGTGGCGGCACCGGCGGTGGCGGCACCGGCGGTGGCGGCACCGGCGGTGGCGGAGGACGCGGCGGCGCGGGAGGAACCGCGGTCGCCTGCGATCCGGCGTACCAGGGCACGTTCGCCGCCGAGGCGATGTTCCTGTCCGGACCGCAGGCCTACGCGCTCGTGGCGGGCGATTTCGATCGCGATGGAAAGCTCGACGTCGCCACGGCCAACAACGGCGACGGCACCGTCGGCGTCATGCGCGGGACCGGCCGGGGAACGTTCCTGCCTCCGACGGCGTTCGCGACGGGCGCCGGGCCCTACGCGATCGCGACCGCCGACTTCAATGGAGACGGCAAGCTCGATCTCGCGACCGCTGACACCACCGCCGGCACCGCCAGCGTCTTGATGGGCGCCGGCGACGGCACGTTCGGCGCGCCCGCCAGCTTCCCGACCGGCGCGGGCGCGCGATCGATCGTGGCGACGGACCTCAACGGTGACGGCAAGGTGGACCTGGCGATCGCGAACAGCACGGCCAACACGGTGAGCGTGCTGCTGGGCGACGGCGCCGGAGCTTTCCAGGCCGCCCCGACGAATCCGGTCGCCGGCCGCCCGTACGCGGTCATCGCCACCGACATCGACGGCGACGGCAAGAAGGATCTGGTGACGGCCAACTACGACGGGGCCAACGTCGCCGTGCTGCTCGGCAACGGCGACGGGACGTTCAAGACCGCGGTCACGTACGCGGCGGGCCCAGGAGCGTCGGGAGTCGCGGTCGGCGACTTCAACAAGGATGGGCACCCCGACCTGGCGGTGGCCAACAGCGCCACCTATGCGGTCAGCGTGCTGCTCGGCAGCGGCGGCGGGGCGTTCCAGCCGGCCATGAACCTGTTCGGGGGCGCGTCCGCCGTCGTCGTGTACGACTTCGACGGCGACGGCAACCTCGACGTGCTCGCGTCCGGCGGCTCGATGTTCTTCGGGACGGGGACCGGGACGTTCTCGGCGGCACACTACCTTCCGGGGGCCAGCGGGTCCGCGAACGCGCTCGCGGACTTCGACGGCGACGGCGTGCCGGACCTGGCGATCGCGGCCTCGGTCTACGTGCGCGTGCTCCTCGGAACGCGCCAGGGCACGTTCCAGATTCCGCCCAATCAGACGGTTGGTGAGAACCCGATGTCGGTCGCGAGCGGCGACTTCAACGGCGACGGTCGGCTGGACCTGATCACGGCGAGCAGCGTCTCGGGCGGGGCCATCGTGCTGCTCGGCAAGGGCGACGGGACGTTCGACATGATGCAGAACGGGGTCCAGGACAGCGTCACCTCGGTCATCACCGCCGACGTCAACGGAGACGGCAAGCTCGATGCGGTGGTGACCGGCGTGACCTCCACGGTGAACGTGCTGCTCGGGCGCGGCGACGGCACGCTGCAGGCCGCCGTCCCCTACCGGGTCGGGTTCAGCCCGCGCGCGGTGACCGCGGCCGACTTCGACGGCGACGGGAAGATCGATCTGGCGACCGCCAACGTCGACGCGGCCTCGGTCAGCGTGCTCGCCGGCAACGGCGACGGCACGTTCCGCGCCGCGACCGACTACGCGGTCGGCTCGCGGCCCGAGGCGATCGTGTGGGGCGACTTCAACGGCGACGGCCGGATCGATCTCGCGGCCGGGACCACGGGCGTGGCGATGGCCCCGACCAGCGTGCTGCTCGGGGCCGGCAACGGGACGTTCGCCCCCGCCATCAACGTGGGGGACGGCGGCTACGGGCTCGCCGCGGGAGACTTCAACGGCGACGGCAGGACGGACCTGGCTGTGGCCACTTACGGAAGTTACATCAGCGTGATGCTGGGAAAGGCCAGCACCACCGCGCCGCTCGAAGCCCCCGTGCGCTTTCCCGTCGACGCCGGGGCCTGGGCGATCACGGCGGCCGACTTCAACGGAGACGGCAAGCTGGATCTCGCCACGGCCAACCAGACCTCCAGCGACGTCAGCGTGCTCATGGGAAACGGCGATGGCACGTTCGGGCCGCAGACGACCTACTGGCTCTCGATGCTCGATGAAACCATCGCCTGGCTCGGCCCCGATGGGATTACCAGCGGCGACCTGAACGGCGACGGCGCGATCGACCTCGCGATCGTCACGCAGCAGACCAGCAGCACCCTCTTCGTGTTCATGAACCACTGCCGGCGATAGGCTTGCCGGGACCAGAGCCGATCGGTGCTTGACACCGTCTCGGGTTGATGCGGACCATCGTCTCGAGATGTCGGGGGCGTTCGGAGCAGCGCGATCCCTGGTGATCGCTTCGCTGGCGGTTTCCGTCGCGGCGGCGGCGTGCAAGTCGTCGAGCCACGCGACCGCCCGCGATGGCGGCGACCACGGCGACTTGATCTCCGGCGTCGGCGGGTCGACCAGCGGCACCGGCGGCGCGACTGCTGGAGCCGCCGGCGCGGCTGGGACCGGCGGCGCGGCGATCGGAACCGGCGGTGCGGCGGGCATCGGCGCGACCGGCGGAACCGCGGGCTCGGCAGGAACGGCCGGCACGGCAGCGGGCGCGGGCGGCACGGCAGCGACCGGCGGCTCGGCGGGTGGAGCTTCCGGCACGGTGGGATCGGGCGGCGCCGCAGCCGGATCCGGCGGCGCCGCCGGCTCGGGCGGGAGCCAAGCGCCCGTCTGCAACCCGGCCTGCGGCGCGCACCGGACCTGCGTGTGGCAAGGAGGCGTTCCGACCTGCGCCTGCGTCACCGGCTATCAGATGTCGGCGACCGGCTGCGTGTGGGGGACCGTCCCCGCGGATCCAGGCTTCCAGAACATGCCCGCCGGCGCCTGGACGCTCCCTCAGGGAGCGACGATCGACGCAACCGCCGCCGGTTACCTCGACGCCGGCCAGCTGAACCTCCCGCGAACGGCGGCCTGCGCGAGCGGCGGCGCCACGCGGCAGTCGATCAGCATGCCGGCGGTCGCCGACGCCGAGCCGCTCGCGATCACGGTCGCCGCCAACGCGGACTGCATCACGAAGAACGGCCCGGGCTGCTGGGCGATGGACATGGACACGGTGATCAACGGTGGCGTGATCTCCGTCGTCGAGGAGACGTCCCCGTACATCGTCCAGACCGGCTGCCTGGGCGAACGCGCCTACGGCGGAACCTTCGATCTGATCGTCCGCCCGCGCCAATGGGAAGTGTGCACGAACCGGTACACGGACGCCGTCATCGATCATGTCCAGATCGCGCCGTCGGCGACCTGCCCGCAGCCCGGAACGCTGCCCAACGGAAACTTCGACGGCACGCCCAACCGCTGGCAGACGTGGACGCAGGCGTCCAGCGGCTTGACGGCCGTGGCGGAGATCGCGCCGACGCTCGGGAGCGGGGGCTCGGCCGCCGCGCATCTCGGGGTCCGCAGCGCTTGCGATATCGCCGCCGCCGACGAGCTGATGTCGCCGCCGCTGTCGATGCCGAATCTGGCGGTCCAGGTTCACTTCAACGGAACCGCCGGCGCCAAAGCCCGGGTCCTGGTCGATAACAACGTCACGATGGCGGTGCTGACCGGCACCGGTGGGCCGGCGTCCGCCAACGTCTGTCTGCTCGAAACGACCAAGGGGATGACGCAGGATCTGATGCTCTGGCTCGGCGACCTGCCGTCGCTTCCGTCGACCGCAACCAGCTGTGACCCCATCATTCAGGACTTCGTGTTCGACGACCTCGAGTTCGTCAGCGATGCGAGCTGCCCGGCGATGCCTTCCCTGGCGGACGGCGGCTTCGAGCGAACCGATCCCGCGGTCGCCTGGGATTCGGGCGGGAGCGTGCCCACGCAGACCGGAGACACGGTCAGCGTCGATGTCACGCCCCTGAACGTTCACAGCGGCGCGCGCGCTCTCAAGATCGTCAACAGCGAAGTATGCGCCCAGAGGATCGCGGTTTTCCCGGTGACCGTTCCATCCTCCGCCGCCGGTGCGGGACCGGCGCTGCAGTTCTTCTACAAGGCGCCGTCGCTGGCGAGGTCGACCCTCACCGTCACCGCCGGCAGCGCCAGCAGCGGCAACCTGGTGGCTTCGTCGGCCTACACGCAGGCTCAGGTCTGCCTGGACCCTACGACCTCTGGCCAGAACGTGAGCGTGGTGCTGACCCTCGCCGGCGCTGGCACGGGCGGCTGCGCCGTGCAGGCCGCGGAGACCGCCTGGTTCGACGACTTCGCCGTCACCACCAGCGCCGCCTGCCCCGGCCGGTAGAGGCACCGTGTTACAGTCCCCGCATGGGGCGTGAGGGTTTCGGCTCCTTGTTAGCTTGGTTCGCGATCGGCGCCGCGGGGGTTGTCCTCGTCGCGTGCTCATCGCACGGCGGCTCGACAGGAACGGGCGGTGCGGGCGGATCTGCCGCGGGCAGCGGCGGAAGCGGGGCAGCGGGCAGCGGCGGAAGCGGGGCCGCGGGTAGCGGCGGCGCTTCCGCCACCGGAGGCGGCAGCAGTGGTGCTGACGCTGGCACCGATTCGGGCGTGCTGGACGGCGGCCTCCCGGCGTCCGCTGTCTGCACGCCGGCCGTCGGCTCGGGCCCTGGAAGCAGCAACTTCATTGATTGCAACAACGACGGGACCACGTTCGGCGTCCCCAACGGCGCGGCCGTCTTCGGCGAGACTTACGTGCTGCCGTCGCCGCTGGTCGCGAACGCCGACAACGCGTTCTCATTTCAATTGACGGGCTGGGGCCCCTACAACTTCGAGCTCTGGGGGACCAACACGCCCTGCATGGCGGAGGAGCTTCTGTGGTGGGGACCGTTCGGCGCCGGCACGCAGTGCGCGCAATTCAGGCCGACCAAGGCGTACACGAACATCCTCTTCGTCAACCGGCAGATGTACAGCTCGTCGTATTCCTTTGCGACGCCGTCGGCGCAGATGTGTCCCGGTGGCACCTGCCCCATGGGGACGACGGGCTCGGGAAAGCTGTCCCCCACCCCACTCATCGCCCCGGTTGGGGACTACGAGTTCGACACCATGGACCGGCTGGCAGGCGGATTGGACATGACGTTCGGGCGCACGGCCCGGCTGACCGTCGCGTATCTGGCGGCCAAGCCGGACGGACAGGCCAGTTCGATCGCCGCCGGTGTGTTCCGTCTGCCCGCCACCGATCCCTACGGCGACGCGTGGTACTGCATCGGCGCCGGCTCGACGGTCACGCTGGTTGTCGACAAGAGCGGTTTCCTCACCAACGTTCAGCTCTCGCTTCGGGGAATCACGCGGCTCGGCGCGTGCGGCGACACTCCCGGGAGTCAATCGCTCTCCGCCGCGATCTACCCGTCTACGACCAGCGGCACGTACTTCGCGGCGGACATCTCGGGCACGGTCACGTCCTGGAACGGCACCAACCTAGCGACCAGTCCGTATTGCTCGGGGTCGTGCAACTTCCGCTTCCGAGGCTCGCCCCAACAGCACTACGTCCACGTGGCGACGGCGTCCGGCAGTCTGGGATCCGGAACCGTTGGCCCCGACCCCGTCACTGCCGCGACGTGGCTCGTGCAGGCAGACAGCACCCAGCCGTTCTCGATGGCGTGTTCGTCCGAGGGCACGTTGAACTACACGCTCAATGACAACTCGAGCCTTCAGCTGACGAATGTGACGGGCCCCCTCTCGTGCCCCGGCACGGCCATCAGCAACAATCAGGTCGACATCACCGTCGACCGCTGAATTGATCAGAACGGTCCTGCCGCCCAGTTGCTCGACCGGTTGTCGTGCCGACGGGACGGCCACGATGACGACGCAAGACCTGGGCTCGTTGTCTGGATGGCGATTATCTCGTTGCCGGCGGTCGTGCTCATCTGCGCATACAGGATCCCGTCGTCGGCCAGCACGGCGGTCGCGGAGTTGCTGAAGACGCCGGGCAGATCCAGCGTCCACAGTGTTTCGAGGGCCGGCGAAAGCGCAGCCAGGGTTGAGGGCGGGGTCAGGGCATTCAGATTGATTGTGTACACAGTGCCGTCGGCGCCCGCGATCCATGGAGCCCGGGTGGAGGCTACAGGACCACTCACGATCTTACCGTCCGTACCGACTCCGATGATCTCGGGCGCGGGCTGTCCTCCGTTGCAAGAGCCGATGCCCATGTAGATGATCTCACCGGGGCCCACCACTGATGCCCCCGTACACACCTTCGATCCCGGTATCGCGAGCGACCAGCTCGCGTTGCCGCAGGTGTCGAGCATGACCAGATTGAGGGCCGTCGTATTGTCGCGATCCATCGCCAGAATCCCCCGACCGGAGAGGGGCAGCAGCGCGACGACGTCGTGGCCATTGGGTGCGTGCAGTCTTCCCGCACCTTTTCCCGTCCGGAGGTCCAGAACGTACGAGGCTGTTCCGTCGTACCCGAGACCCCAATGTCCGATGAGGGAGCTGGTCCCGAGCACGGAGCTCCAAAGCTGCTTGGGCCCCGATGTCGATGTAATAAGTTGCGTCGGTCGCGTCGAGGAGCCGAACAATATCTGCCCGTTGCCAACGAGCGAAGGCATGAAGTCTCCACCCCACGGCTCCGAGCTCTGGTTCTGCCCTGGGATAGCCCAAGACCAACGCAGCGACCCGTCGCCTGCGAACGCGTAAATGGAGACGTGCGACTGCACGTAGATTCCGCCCTGCTCATCGACCACCGGAGCCCCGAGAAAGTAGTTCTGCGGATCGGGCCTCGTGCTGCCCATCGCGAGCTTCGCACCTGTCATTCGATCGAGGGAAACCCAACCGGCGCCTCCACTCGCGATGATCCGATCATTCGAAAGAGCGACCCCGGGTTGTCCCGGGGTCGCGATCTGGCCGAGGTTCACCTGCCAGAGGACGGAAGGCGTTACCGTCAGCGACGCCGCCTGGGCTGGCGCGGGAGCGGCGGGCCAACCGTCAAGGCAAGCGAGGCTACCGTAGTCGGGTCCGCTCTTCGAACAAGCGGGGCCGATGCCGCCCGCGAGGGCGGCCAAAATCACCACGGTCGGCCCGCACCTGTCCGTCGCGCGCTGGAGCACCTCGTCTTGCCGTGGGCCACTCACTCTCGGATTGTGCACCGAAAATGGTCACGGAGAGTCGTCGCATTCCTGGCCGTGAACGGAACAGGGCAGGTTGTGACGCACGAGGAGGTTGTCCTCGAAGTCATGGAGGTCGGCGTTCACGATTCCGTCCGCGGCGGGGAAGTAGTTGGTGCCGAGGTAGTCGGTCGTGACGCCGACGACTGACGGTCCGAACCGGGAAAGGCTCACACCGAAGCGAAGATCGCGGCTTTGGTTGTCGGGATCGGCGAACGGCGTTGCTTGGTTGTTCATCCACCTCAGGCGCCGACCGCATGCGACGCCCATGCCAGGACAGCCGGGAGCTGTCTGGTCGTTGCCTTCGGTGAACATGATGAAGGCCGTCGTGCTCTGGAAGCCAGTACCTCCAGGGACCCAGGTCATGTAGAAGCGCCCGTCATCCGGAAACGCAGTGTCGAACGGCGAGTAAACGAGGCTTGGTTTGGAGAACGCGGCCGACGGTCCAGGCGCTGGGAAGCGCACCCACCTATCCTCGTGCACGGTTGTCGTGTACGTGTACGGCGGAACCGTGATGCTCCCCGTGCCGATCCTGACCGTGTGAGCCGGCACCGTGGTCGTCGTGGTGAAGGTCGTGCTGGTGCGGCGGGCGAATTCAATCGGCATCGGCATTCCGGCTCCAGCGGCCTTGGCACGGTTCGGAATCGCGGCGAAGACACCCTGCACGTTCGGTCGGACAACTCCGTGCGCAACGCCGATGCCCAACCCGGACGAGACGAACGTGCCGTTTTCCCAAAAATCCGCCTCCCCGGAAACGGGCCACGCGCCGGTGGCTTCGTCCATCTCCCAGCGCCTCAGGAACCCGGAGGAATCGACCGCGTAGACCTTGACGCGGCCGTTCTCTTCGATCGCGGCCGGATCACCTGTCACATTCGTCCCCAAAAAACCAGGTCCTTGCCACCCGGTGATGGATTTGCCGCGGCGGATGTACCAAAGGTTTCCGACCACGTCTCGATAGGCGATGAGCGGGCCCGCCACCGCCATCTGCGATGCGGGCTTGATACCGGCGTCGACTGACTCACGGTCTCTCCAGAAGGTGCATGTCCCCAGCCCCTGCTGCTGGCAAGACGACGCATCACCTGAACCAACCAACAGCACCGGTTTCACCACGCCGGTCGAGGCAGATGTTTTTCCGACGCCATAAATTTGGGGCGACGCTGCCGTGGCTTCCGCCACCGTCATCACGGGCAGCGCACCACTAGAAAACGTCGAACCATCCACGGAGCTCGCGTTGAGCATCAGCCGCCACTGCCCGCGCATGTACGGCGCCGCGCAGGTCGTGTTGGCCCAGTTCATCGGCGCTCGCACTCCCCGCATGTTGTCGATCCTGCCGTCCATGTTCCAATCGATACCCATCGGGAATGCGGCGTCTTGGAAACCTCGATCCATGCTGCCGGCTGGAATCCCTAGGAGTGGGTTGCCTGGGTAGAAGACGTTCAGGATTCCGGTGTTGTTGTTGACCAAGAGCCCGTTCGACTCGCCGATATTTGTGCCGTTGACCGTGAAATTTACGAAGCGGCCAATCGAGTACCCGGGGGCAAACGGGGTCGTGTTGTTGGTCTGGTTCGGATAGCTCATGATGCTTCCGTAGTTCATCTTGCAATTCAGCTCGCCGTCCGCCGCGCTCGGGAAGCCGCCGTGTCGTAAATTGAAATTGTGGCCGAGCTCGTGTGCGATGCTTCCGTCGCCTGTGGCCGCCAGGGCGCAGGCGGCGCTCTCGAAAAGCGTCGTGCCCAAGACCGGGTAGCGACCAATAGTCCCCTCGCTGTTATGGTCGATCAGGATCTGGTGATGGAAGGTTCCGGAGTTGACGCGCGCGGGTACGATGCCGTTGAAACAGTCCTTGTCGCCGACGAGCTCGTCGTGAAGAACCACGTTGTAGTTGGCTGCACCGCTAGGCTTGGAGAAATCGACCTGGTCGTCGCCCAGCCGATTCGCTCCGCCCCAGTCGCCAAACATGACGTTGGTATCGCCCGCCATCGTCGGGATGCCAGCGTCGATGTGCACTTTCGCAGCGCCACTGATGGAGTTGAACGCCGAGGTCAGGTCCGCCACCGTGGCCCTCAGCCCGTCGGCCAACAGCGTCCCGGGCGCGCACGCTGAACCCCTGCAGCAGTTCGGATCGCTGCCCGGGCAAGCGGGCACCCAATCGATCTCGAGGAAAATGTCATCGGCCAGCGGATTGGCGCCGTACTTCGGAAACTTCAATAGGTTTCCGTCCTTGGCGCCACCAGCCGCAACCGGGCCCTGGCCATTCCGACCCGATCCAGCCAGAACGGCCCCATACACTTCGTAACCGTCCCCGATACCGTCTCCATCTGTATCAAAGCTCCCAGAATTCGTCCCAATGATGCCTTCCAATTCATTACTCAGACCGTCCCTGTCCGGATCATGCCCCGCCGTCTCGATGCTCTCATCCCAGATGAGGGTGACCGGACCCGGCGGAAGGCCTACGTTCACGTTGACGCCTCCTGGCAGGGTCAAATGAATGAATGGCGTCGGCGTTCCGACGACGATCTGGCAGTTGGAAGAACACGCCGTCCCCAACTTGATGAACGACATCAGATCCACGGCGTCATCGTCGTCGAACGCGAGGGCCGTTACGGGATCGTTGTTGCCGAATACCATCACCATCGTGTCGATGGTCCCGATCGCCTCCTCGACGGTCGTGATATGCGTTCCGGCCGCCAGTGATGGAACGGTCTTTACGAATCCCGCGCTGAAGTTGATGCGCGTGGTCGAATCCTTGACGGTCAATCCCAGGAATGAGCCAAAGATCCTGAAGTCCGCGCTTCCGTCCGGTGTTCCTGGTTTCCCGCGAACGACAAGGTAAACGGGAAGCCCCGTGCCCGTGAAGCTGACCGTCGAGAATGGCTGCAACACTTGCGCCCCAGAGTCGGGATCGGTGGTGACAGTGTCATCATTCCCTGTGATGAACTGACCCGAGGGATACTGGAGGACGTGAATGATCGTGTCCGAATTTGCCGAAAGATTCCTCGTTGAGATCGTGTAATTGACCAAGGGGACAGTCTGGAATGCCTGGCGGTACATGACGCCCGTCACCGCCTGGCGCTGTAACCCTGTCGCGCGCGCGAGTGGCGCCGAGACGACCGTGACGGTCACGATCGTGAGGACGGAGAGCCGACGAGCGGCTGCTCGGACTGCGCTTGAGGAGTCGTCGATGGTTTTCATAGCGGCCTCACTGCGAAATGATGACGTCGGGGTCGACGGTATCGACGTGCCCCACGGCAATCGGGTTGGTTGTAAAGGTGCCGGGGATATCCGACGCAACGACGTGCGGATGGTCCGGAGAACCCGGGTGTCGTTCTCCGGTACTGGTCGGATCGAAGGTCGGTTTCGGATCGCCCTGGGGCAGAAACGTCGGGTCGTTGTCGGCTATCGGCGTCGGCCTCGCTTCGGGCTCATTTGAAGACGGACGATTGAGTGTGACAGTCGTGCGGCTCTGAGTCGGATCGGCTCCCAGGACGGTCAGGGTGATGCCGGTGATGAACAGCGAATCGCCAATCGCGGGACACGCCTGGTCGCAGTCGCGAAAAAGCGCCACCCGCCCGAAAGCTACATCCTGGTCGGTCGTCGGCGAGGCGACCGATGATCCGCCACTGTAGCTGCAGTTGATGGTTCCGGCGCTCGTGCTCAGGACGAGCGAGACGGCTTGGTTGCCGAGGTTACCTTCCGACACCGGCATCGTATCGGGAAACGTGAACGGAACGGGCGACGTGAATGTCTGCGAGCCGACGGTCTTTGTAATCGTGCCGTCGGCAGCACGCACGAGCGTTCCTTGCACGAAGACGCTTTGGCCGGCAATGGACGCGCCGGGCGTAGGCTCTTGGCCCCACAACAGCAGGCCATTTCGGTAGGCCGTCAGTTGCATGGAGGGCTGGTAATCCGTGCGGGTGCCATCATAAGACGCGTCGTTCGCCTCGTTGTAATTGGACCAGTCGGTCTTGTTGAAACGAAGTTGGATCTCGCCCGTCGACGCGCCTGCGAGCAAGGTCCCGGCGCTGGCCGTGAAGCCGACCTCGAGATATCGATCGGCGTTCGCGACCGCGACGGGTGGCGAGACGAAGACGGTCGTGATCTTGCTGCCGCCGAGTTGGGCGTAGTCGATCCAGGCTTGTTCGGGCGACGTGGTATCGCTCGTGAACCAATAGCGGATCTTCACCTCTGACAGGGGGATGTCGGTGAACCCGGTGTTCACGAGCTGGATGTGCGGCTTGATCTGATTGTCGTTTGGCGTGGTTCGATCCCCTGCCACGTAAAGAATCCGCGTTCGAACGCCTGCATCGCAATTCCTTACCGCCGCAGGTTCCGTTCCCCAGACGAGCATGCCGTTCCAGTAGAGGGTGACCTTCGGAGCGGTGACGTACGACGTGACATTCTGGTACGAGTAGTCGTTGGTCTCGTCGTAAACAGTCCAGTCAGCCTTGTTGACCCTCATCTGAATTTCGCCGGAAGTGACGCCCGCCCCGAGCGATCCCGCCGCCGACGCGAACGAGACCTCCAGGTAGCGGTCGGCCCCCGTGGCGGGTGTCGGCAAGCGGACGACGTTGCCGTGCACGTTCGCGTTTCCGACCTGCGCATAGTCGACCCAGACCTGTTCCGGGCTCCCGGATTCGATCGTGTACCAATACCGAACGGTCAGCGTTGACAGCGCGATGCTCGTGGTCCCCGCATTCTTGATCTTGAAGAACGGCTTGAGCTGGTTGTCGTTCGGTGCCGCCGCATCGCCGTTCTTGTAGAGCGCTTGCAGCGTGGGCGTCGTTATCGCAGCGGCGACGGTCGTCGTCGTCTCCCCTGCGGCGGCGGCGGGGGTCTTGTGCGACTTGCAACCCGCAGCTGCGACGATGATCGTTGCAACAGTTACAAACCAACCACCGCGCGTCCGCTCGCGCGTTCGATGCCTGATTGCAATCATGGGCCTCCCTCCTCGTTATTGTGATTCCCCGCAGACCGCCCGATTCCCATGAACCATCATTGCAGGAAGCAGATCCGAGGGCACGCTGATGCTACGTTTGCTTTCAATTCGTGGTCAACCACATTTGATGGTTGCTGGACCGACGCATTCAGTCACTCATGCAACGTGGAGCGAACGGTCGACCGCGCCGCTTGCAGCTCAGTTCCAGACGAACCGGATCGTGCAGAGCGCGGCGGTTGCGGCGCCGACGGCGGTCGTGGCCACGCGACCGCCCGACGAGTCCTTCAGAGCCTCGTAGGCGATCAGGCCGCCCGCGACGCCGCCGATGATTCCGAACAGCGGGTCGTAGACGATCCGGCCGAGCGCCTCCAGCGAGCTCTCGGTCCCGTTGGTCGGATGGCCGCCTCCCGTGACGGACAGATCGGACACGGTCGCGAAAAGCAGCCCGCTGCCGGCCGCCGCCGAGATCGTCGCGAGCGCCAGACCACCGTCGTCGTGGCGGGAGGACACCGCGCCGGCGATCGCGCCGCCGGCGACCGCCAGGACGAGCCCAGCGACCGTCAGGTTCGTCGCGAGGCGATGCTCGTTCTGCCCACGCCCATTGTCGCGAGCGGGCACGTCACAGATGGAGCCCAGGGTCGTTCGGTCGGCGCTGTAGCACGCCACCGCCTCCACGTCGCCAAGGTTGCTCGCGTTCAGTCGGCGCGCCTTCGGCAAGAGCCCCCTCAGGCGCGCCCGCATTGCCGGCGAGTACGCGGCCGCCTGCAGCACGAAGCCGTCGGCCACCACGTTGCTCGACGGGTTGCCGAACATCTGATTGAACATGCCCTCGACCAACCTTTTAGCTTCCGGGCGATCGCTGTCGGCGAGCGCGGCGAGGCAGACAGGCGCCGTTCGCTGGCTGGCCGACCTGAGCATCCAGGAGAACGCCCAATCGGTCTGCGGGCGCAGGACGCAGAGCGCGGTCTGCGCCGTCAGGGCGGCGCCGTCCGGATAGGGCATGCTCGCGCCCCGAAGCAAGGCGGCCACGACGGGCCCGGTGATTTCGGGCGCCGCGTTGCGCTCGACAGCCTGGCGGCACCGATCGGTCGTCGCGGCCGCGAACACCTGATAGGCATCGCGCTCCGCCGCGAATCGGATCGTGCCGTCGGGTGCGATCAGCTTGTCTTTCAGGGCTCCGCATCCGCTCACATCGACCGCCAGGGGCGGTCCGCTCGGCCCTGAATCGGCTTCGGCGGCACGCGCCTGCCGCGACGACGCCGCCAGCGAGGCGACCAAGGCTGCCCCCAGCAGCGCGCGTCGCAGGCGGGTCAAGTGATCGGTTGCCGTAGGAACCTCGTACTCGCGACCCTCATTCTACATGCGTCGCGCGTCAGGTGGGATGCGCGCCCGATGTGCGGTTCTTTCGGTAGCGCGCCGGTGGCAGGTCGAAGTGGCGCTTGAACGCGCGGTTGAACGATGCCTCGCTTTCATAGCCGACCTCGGAGGCAATCTCGGCGACGCTTCGGCTGCCCGATGTGAGAGCACGCGCGCCGAGCCGGAGGCGCCAGCGGGTGAGATAGGCGATGGGGGACTGGCCGAGGTAGTGGCGGAACCTTTCCGCGAGCACGGAGCGCGAGACGCCGACCGCCTTCGCCAGCTTCGCGATGTTCCAGGGATGCGCGGGACGCTCGTGAAAGAGGCTCAGCACCTGCCCGACCGCCGGATCGCGCACACCGGCGAGCCAGCCGACCTCTGTCGGCGGCAAGCTACGGATGTAGCGCCGCACCGTCTCGATGAAGACAGCCTCCGAGAGCTTGGCGAGCATCGCGTTCACGCCTTCGCGCGCCGCCACCGCCTCGGCGACCGCGAAGCGCAGCGAGTCCTCCAGCCACCGCCCCGACGGATCGTCGCGAATGTTGACCTTGAAGAGCGGCGGAAGCGCCTGGAGAAAGCCCTTCGACAAAAGGGGATCGCAGGAGAGAAAGCCGCAGACGAAAAGGGTCCGATCGCCTCCGCCGCCGAGCTTGATCACCTCGAGCCCGCGGGCCAGCAGCTTGGGCAGCGCTCTCTCGCCGTCGATCAGCGCAGCGCCCTCGCCATTGCCCAGCAAGTGCGCCTGTCCGTGAGGCAGCGTGACGATCTCTCCCTCGGCGACCGAGGTGCGTTCGCCGCCCTCGAGCTGCACGTAGGCGCGACCCTGCAGCAGCAGATGGAAGATGATGACGTGGCGCCCCGTCTGAGCCAGGAGACGCGCGGCGCACGCCGACTCTGGCGCGCGGTAGCACCACGGCGACGAGGCCTCGCAGTTGAAGAAGATGGCCGAGTCGAGCTTGACCACCTTCAGCAGCTCCGACACCACGTCCATCGACCCAGCTTAGCCGAGCGGGATTTCGGCGGATCGGTCAACTCGCCCGGACGGGCGGCCAAGGACTGACAGCGGTCGCGGGCGTAGGTTGTCTTCGGAAGGGAGCTCCGATGGCCGAGAAGACATCCAGGGTCGCCGAACGGCAGGCGCCGCTGCGACGGGCCTACGTCAAGGATCCCGAGCGTGCCGTGACGCTGAAATGGGCGGCCACTGCCAAGACCGCGGAGACCGACGCGCTTCACTCGGTCGTGCACATCGGCAAGGGCTACGGCGTCTCTCAGCGCACGGGAATCGATCATGCGATCGGCGGCGATCACGACCTGCCGAATCCGGGCGACGTCATCTGCGCGGCGCTGGCGGTCTGTGAGGATGGAACTGTCCGCATGGTCGCCGACCTGCTCGGCATCCCGATCCTCGACCTCAAGGTAGAGGTCACGGGCGACGTCGACGTGCGTGGCTGCCTCGCCATGGATCGCGATGTGAAGGTGGGGTTTCGAACGATGACCTGTCGTGTTCAGCTGCGCGTTCCGCCAGACGTCGACCCCGGACGGCTCGCGATGCTGCGGAAGCAGGCGGAGCAATCGTGCGTGAACCTCGACACGCTGCGCTCGGGCGTTCCGGTGGAGTTCGCATTCAACGTTGAGCCGTCGGCGTGATCGCCAGCACCGCATCGAAGGTTCGAAACTTGCAGTGCGTTTGCGAACGCACATGTCACAACAGCGGACGCTTCATGGTTTCCCGAACGACGCCGAGTTGACGCCGATCGGCGGTCCCGGGGAGTCGAAGTTCGTTCCCATCGGGGCGCGGGTGGGCCAGAGCGGCCAGGTTTTCGAGACAGACGGCGGCACCGGCCGGGGCGGTCTCGTCGTGAAGCTGCTCACCTGGGGCGCGACGTTGCCGGAGCAGGCGGTCCTGGATTTCACACGCGAGGTGATCACGGTGGCGAATCTGCGCCACCCCCACGTCGCGCAGGTCGTGGACGTCGGGACACTGGGGGATGGGACGCCATTCGTGGTGATGGAGCGCCTTGCGGGCATGACGCTGGAGGAGGCGGCGAGCGGCCAGCCTGTGGCGGCCGCCGAGATCCTGCCGATCCTGCGCGGCGTCGCCTCGGCGCTCTCGGCGGCCCATGCGGTCGGCATCACGCACGGCCAGGTTCGCGCCGACAACGTCTTCATCGCGCAGGCTGACGGCTACGGACAGACGTGCGTGAAGCTGCTGGACTTCGGGGTGGCGCGGCTGGAGGCGCGGCCGGGGCCGCAGCTCGGCAGCCGCGCGGCCGAGCGTGCGGATCAGCTCGCGCTCGCGACGCTGGCGTGGCGGTGGATGGGGGGTATGGCGGCGCCGGCCGTCGAGCGCGTCCTCTCCCGCGCGCTGAGCCCAGACCCCAGCCAGCGATTCGGCACGGTCATGGCGTTCGTCGAAGCGCTCGAGGAGGCCTTCGTGAGCGCAGCGACCCCGAATCGCCTGGCGGTGGCCCGGCCCCCGAGCCGCGCGCCCGCGACGACTCTCGCCAGCGCGCCGTCGTCGCTGACGCAGCAGTTCTTCGCCGCAGGTGACGAGCTCGAGAACGCGCAGGCCGAGGCCGAGGACGAGGACGACGAGCTCGAAGCAAGCGCCGCGCGCGTCCCGCGCAGCCGCCCGCAGATGATCCTGGCCGCGTTGCTCGCTCTGGCGTCGGTCACCGTCATCGGCTGGACGGTCGTGTCGCTCGCCGACAGACCAGCGGGCGGTTCGCAAGTTGCGGAGACCTCGCCACCGCCCACCGTCGCGCGCCCCGCGGTGCTCCCGGCGCCGCTCGCGCGCGTCGCTGCGCAGGCACCGCAGCGCGATCCGCGGGGAAACACGATCGCCGTCGGTCGCGGGCAGCGGATGCGGGCGCAGCCCCCCGCCGGGGGCCTGCCACCGACGTCACCGCCGGCGCTTCCATCCGCGGACCCACCGACAGCACCGGCGCCCGCGCCCGCCGCCTCGGCGGCAGTCGCGCCCCCGGCACCGACGCCGGACCCGGCGCCCGCGGAGCCGAGCACCGAAGGTGCAGCGCAACCCGGTGATCAAGGAGGGAGCGAGCAGAGCCAGGCGGCACCGCCGCCGAGCGATCATGACGAGACCGCACCCGCGCCGAGCGCGCCGAGTGCCGAGCCCCCGACGCCGCCCGCTCCCGACTCGCCGCCGCCGTCCGAGCCCGCGCCGCCGCCGACTTCGTTATAGATCGGCCCTCAGTGGACGGGAGCCTGGCGACGGGCGGAGAAAAGACTTTTCAGCCTCGTGACCGCCGCTTCGGCGCCCAGGCCCGCGTAGAAGGCGACCGCCACGGTGGCGAGGCACGTCAGCGTTGCCAGGCGAGGACCGCCGACGCTCATGACCATCACCAGGGCGGTGAACGGCAGACGATAGCCGCCGGCTATGCCGCCCGCAGCTCCTGCCGCCCCGGCGAGATCGCTGCTCACCTCTAGCCCGGGCGCGAACACGCGACCCGCGATGTCGCCGACCGCGAGGAACGGCACGAACACGCCGCCACAACCGCCGGCTGCGACGGCCGCGGTCGTCGCCGTCGCGCGCAGGGCGCAGACGCACAGGAGGGTCCAGGGAAGCGCGGCCGTGTTCTCGGCCCACAGGATCGCGCCGCCGCCGGGTCCGACGGCGGCGGTCGGGGTCGCGATCCGCGCGAGGATGATCGCCGTCGCGACGATCGCCGCGCCGCCAATCGCCAGACGCGCGACGGGAGAAGCCTTCCACTTCTTTGCTCGGTAAACGGCCAACCCAGCCAGAGAGCTGATGCCGCCTGCCAGCCCGCCGATGAGCAGCGCGGTCACGACCGCCTGCGTGAAACTGTGGGGCGGCTCTTTGGGAACGACGAGGCGGATGAACTGCAAGTGAAGGTAGGCGGTGATCGCCCAACCGATGAATCCGCCCAGCAGCGCGGCCAGGCCTCGCTCGGCGTTCACAGGGACACGCCTGCGGAGACCGAGCTCGAGCATGAACACCGTTCCCACCAGCGGGGCCGCCATCAGCGCCGACACGCCGGCCGCGCCGCCGGCCAGGGCGGCGGGCCGCAGCAAGCGTCGCCACCAGCGGCCGCGATCGCCGAGGCAGACCCCCGCGGCCACGCCCAGGTACGCGGCGGGCGCCTCCGTCCCCATCGCGCCGCCCGAGCCGACCGTGGCGATGATCGCCAGCGCGCGGATCGGCGCCAGGCGCCACGGAAATCGTTCCTCCTCGCCCTCGCATTCGATGACGTCGCCGCTGATGTCCGCGCGGATCGCTTCGGGTGGAAACGTCCGCCAGGGATGGGTGCGCCGCGCGTCCGCGCCGCCACTTCGGCCGAACCCGTATAGAACGAACGTGGCGAGCGCCAGCCCGACCAGCGGCACGACCACGACGTAAAGAGTGTTCTCGCGCGAGGCGAGGTCCATCCCCGCCTTGAGCACGAGCGTCACGCCGACGACCAGGAACCCGCCGACGACGCCGCCCAGCGCAGCGCCGAGGACGGTGATGGCGAGGCTCGACAACCGGCCGCGACCAGTCACAGGGCCGCTGCTGTCAGGAGACGTCCTACGAGGCCGAGCCGGCACGCCACAATTCGAGTGTGGGCACGGGCCCGCCGATATCAACGGCGTCGTGACATTTTCGGAGAGTCAGTTCGTGACGTCGTCGCTGCCCGCGGGAGCAGATTCGATCACGTCGCTGTCGTCCACTGCCACGTAGCTGTCGGGGGCGTCGGACACCCGACCGCTTCGGATCTGCGCCAGCGCGGCCTCGAGGTCGACGGCCACGGCAATTCCGTCGTGACGCTTGGGCGCCCTGCCACCCGGGCGCGCCTCGCCCGCCTCGTAGAGAAAGTGCCCCTCGTCCCACGTCAGCGCGTCCGCGAGCAGGCGCCGCACTTTCTCGGCGAGGATCCCGCGCAGCTCCGCGCGCTTCACGAGCCCGCCGCGCATCAGCAGCCGGCCGAGGCGCGCGCGCGACCGGCCGCGGCCGGCCACGGCTTTCTCCAGTTCCTCCGGCCCGACCAGCTTGCGTTCGATCAGGAGGTGGCCGAGCAGCATCTCTTGCTCGGACGAGCTCACCAGCCGGATCTGACCGGCGCGCAGGTGGAAGCGGCGGATCGTCATCCCGCGCGCGAGCGTGAGCACGCCGGTCGCGCGGCTGCGCGCCAGCCACGCGAACAGCTCGCCGGCCGGAAACGTCGCGACGTCGCCCTCGAACGCCATGCTTCATTGAAAAGCGATCCGGGGACGGCGTCCAATTTCTCGCCGCCGCCTTGGAGCTAGACTTCCACGATGCGCATACGCGGCCGATGTCACTGTGGGAACGTCGCCTTCGCGCTCACCTGGGAGCCCGATCCCGCCGAGATCCCGGCGCGCGCCTGCACGTGCACGTTCTGCGCGAGGCACGGCAACGTCTGGACGTCCGATCCGGACGCAGCCCTCGAGATCACCGTCGAGGATCCCGGGCTGGTGTCGCGCTACGAGTTCGGGACGCGGACCGCGCAGTTTCACGTCTGCGCCCGGTGCGGGGTCGTGCCGGTCGTGACCAGCCGGATCGACGGCAACGTGTATGCGGTCGTCAACGTCAACGCGTTCGACGGCGTCGATCCGTCACTGCTGCGACGGTCGACGTCGGATGTCGAGGGCGAGGGGAAGGACCCCCGGCTCGCGCGCAGGAAGCGCACCTGGATCGCCCGCGTTACGTCCGTCCAGGGCGGCAGCCCGGCGCCTGGCTCGCGGGCGCGCGATGTCGCGCCCGCGCGGGCAGCGCAGCTCTGCGACCGTTTCGGGATCGACGTGCCGATCTTGCTCGCGCCGATGGCCGGCGCGTGCCCGCCGTCGCTGTCGATCGCGGTGGCGAATGCGGGCGGCATGGGCGCGGGCGGGATGCTGCTGCACACGCCCGCGGGCATTGCCGCGTGGATGGGCGAGTTCCGGGCGGCCAGCCGCGGCCCCGTCCAGCTCAACCTCTGGGTCCCGGATCCACCGCCGGTGCGCGACGCCGAGCGCGAGGCGCGCGTGCGCGCGCTGCTGAACGACTGGGGACCGCCCGTGCCGCCGCAGGCCGGCGACGCCACGCCGCCCGACTTCGGCGCGCAGTGCGAGGCGGTCCTCGCCGCCGCGCCGACGGCCGCCTCGTCGGTGATGGGTCTGTTTCCGGCGCCGTTCGTCGCGGCGCTGAAGGCGCGCGGGATCGCCTGGTTCGCCACGGTGACCACCGTCGCCGAGGCCGTCGCCGCCGAGGCCGCCGGCGCCGACGTCGTCGTGGCCCAGGGCGCCGAGGCCGGCGGGCACCGCGGGGCCTTCGACGCCGCGGCCGCCGAGCGCCAGCTGGTCGGGACCTTCGCGCTCGTGCCCGCTGTCGTCGATGCCGTGCGCGTGCCGGTCGTCGCCGCAGGTGGGATCGCCGACGGGCGCGGCGTCGCGGCGGCGCTCGCGCTCGGCGCCAGCGCCGTCCAGGTGGGCACCGCGTTCCTCCCCTGCCCCGAGGCGAAGGTGCACCCGGCGTGGAGCGCGGTGCTGGCCACCGCGCGCCCCGAGGACACGCTGGTGAGCCGCGTCTTCAGCGGCCGCGCCGGCCGCAGCATCGCCACGCGCTACGCGATCGCCGCGTCGGCGGCGACCGCACCGCCGCCCGCGCCCTATCCAGTCCAGCGCGGGCTCACGACCGCCATGCGCGAGGAGGCGCAGCGGACAGGTGACGTGAACCGCATGCAAGCCTGGGCCGGCCAATCCGCCGCCCTCGCCCGCGCCGAGCCAGCCGCGGCCGTCGTGCGGCGGCTGTGGGACGACGCGCGCGCGCTGATGTCGTGAGGACCATCAGCGCGGCGAGGACCCCGAATCACAAGTTGGGGAAGTAGCAGCCCGGCGCCCACGAGAACCCGTTGGGCGAATGCTTCACGTTGTACGCACAGGCAAGCGTCAATCCGAGCGCCCTCGGCCCCGCGTAGGGAATGGCGATGCCTCCCACGCCGATGTTCGCGAGCGCCTGATGGAAGTAAATGTTGGCGGCTTGCTGAACTTGCCGTGCGTAGCTCGGACTGTGGGCTATGGTGTAGACGAAGCCGAGCGTAGTGATATTGATGACGGCGCTGCTCACCGCGAACGAGAGCAGGAACTCGATGGCAGCGTTGCGGCCACTCGGATCGACGAAGGTGACAGGATCGGCATTGGCGTATAGGTAGGGATTCAGCGTGGCGTGCTGAAGTGAAGCCGGATCGATCGTGAGGAAGCGGCCCGTCCCGGGCCGATATTGTCGGGCTCTCAGGTTGATGAGCCCGAGGTCGGGATCGAGCTCCTCTCCGGTGTAAAGCCGGGTGTTGGGCGTGCTGCCCGTGCTGGCGATGATGGTTCCCCAGGCGTCGTACGTGTATCTGTCCGTGATCGATCCGGCAGCGTCGGTCAGGAACGCAATGTTGCCGTGGGCGTCGTAGCCGTAAAAGCTCGATACGGGGGTCGTCGAGATGCCGCGCGTCTGCGCGATCAGCATCCGGCCGTAGGTATATCGCGTTTGCACCGCCGTGCCCGACACCTCGTCCAGCACTTGAAGGTATCCAGTCGGGTTCAGCTCGTCGACCAGGTATTGCGTCGTCGTGCCTCCAGCGGTCTTCGCGACGCGGTTTCCGTCGCCGTCATAGACGAGCGTCACAACCCCTCCGTCCATCGAGACGAGCCGGCTCTCGAAGTCGTAGGCATACGTGTGCCCGCCCGAGCTCGTCGTGTTGCCGTTCGGGTCGTACCCGTCGCTCGTCAGCTCATCGTTGGCGTCGTATGAGAACGACTGCGCGCCCACCGTCGCCAATGTCGACGCGCGCGACAACCGCCGGCCGACCGGGTCGAGGACGTAGGAGACCGTGCCGTTCCCGCTCGGTCCGTTCTGATCGCCGGTGATCGTCTCGCTCGTGAGTTGCGATGCCGTGTCGTAGGCATACGCCGCTTGTCGCCCGTACAGGTCTGTCGATGACATCCGTTGACCGCGCGGGCTGTAGGTGTATGTCCAGCTCGCGATTGTGGTCGGCGTCGTCGTCCCGTGCTGCCACGCCATCGATGTCACCTGATCGAGCGAATCGTAGACGTATGTCACCCCGACCCCGTTTGGCTGAACCAAGTTGTGCGGCCGCCCGGTCGCCGTGTAACCGGCCGTCGTCACGCCGCCGAGGCGGTTGTCGGTCACCGTGGCAAGCTGGTTCGCCGCATCCCACGCGTACGACACCGAGGTCCCGTTCGCGTTCGAGGAGTCGATGCTGGCCACGTTCCCGCTCGCGTCGTAGCTGTACGTCAACGTCCCTTCCGGCGTCGCCTTCGTGAGCAAGCGGTTGCGGGTGTCGTAGGCGTAGGTCGTCGTGCCGCTGGCATCGGTCATGGTCGACCGGGTGCTGTTCGCGTTGTAGACGTACGTCACCGTCGGCTCGCCGAGGCTCGGGTCCGGGGCCTTCGAGGTGAGGCGTCCAGGCCGGCGATCGTCGTAACCGTAGGTGGCTGTCTTGCCCCGGAAGTCGGTGTGGCTCGTGACGTTGCCATCGTCGTCGTACCCGAACGTCTCGGTCATCCCGAGCGGCAGCGTGCGGCTCACCTTGCGGTTCGCGGGGTCGTAGGCGTATGCCGTCGTGTGGTTGTTGGCGTCGGTCACCCCCGCCAGGTTTCCGTTTGCGTCGTACGCGTAGGTCGTGACGTTGCCGAGCGGATCGGTCACGGACGTGAGCTGCGCTTCGGCGTCGTACCCGTATAGCGTCGTCGCCCCCGTCTGGTCGGCGCTTGCCGTTCGGCGGCCGATGGCGTCGTAGGTGTCGTGCGTTGCTGTTCCGTCGGCGTAGTCCGTCTCGATGAGGTGGTCGCGCAGATCGTACGCGTAGAACATCTGGTGTCCGTTCGCGTCGGTCATCGACGTCTTGCGCCCCTGGGCGTCATAGGTCATCGACGTCGTCCGCCCGAGCGGGTCGGTCACGCTGGTCAGTCGGCCGGCGCAGTCGCACCCCGGTTCGTACGTGTAGGTCGTCGTGCCCCCGCGCTCGTCGGTCTTCGAGGCGAGCCGCCCGAGTCCGTCGAACGTCTGCGTCGTGGACGTCCCGTCGGCGTAGGTTGTCTGCACGAGCTGCCCCGCCAGGTCGTACGAGTAACTGGTCTTGTGGCCCGCTTCGTCGGTCTTGGTCAAGACGTTCCCGCGGAAGTCCACCGTCTGGTCGATCTCCGTCTGGTCTGCGGTGTGGAAGGTCTTCGTCAGGTGGTTGTCCGCGTCGTACGTGAATTGGTCGGTGCGGAAGGCTCCAAAGGTCACGCCAAAGTACTGGTGGATTGTCGTGATCTCTTTGACGTTCTGGTTGGCGTCCAGATGGAAGAGCGTTCCGGACGCGTCGGGAGTGGTCGTCGATACCGGGACGACGGTCGACAGCAGGTTCCCGTCGTTGTCGTAGCCGTAGTTCGTGACGCCGCCGCGCGGGTCGGTCATCGACGTCCTGCGCCCCATGGCGTCGTAGGCGTAGCCGGTGAAGCGGCCCAGTCGATCGAGGCGGCCCGTCAGGTCGCCCGAGGCGTCGTAGCTCAAGTACACGATGCGCCCCGCGGCGTCGGCGACCGTCAGCGGCAGCCCATGCTCCGACGATGTGAACGTCGCAAGCGGCCCCATGCTGTCGGTGAAGCTCGTGGGCAGCCCGCTGTCGTCGTAGACGATGGTCGTGGTGTTGCCAATGGGGTTCGTCTTCGTCAGCTGCTCGGAGAAGGCGTTGTAGGTCGTCGTCGTTGTCTCGCCACGCGCGTTCTTGCTGGAGGTCTGGTTGCCATTCGAGTCATACGCGTACGTCGTCACGTCGCCGAGTGCGTTCGTCCGCTTGATCTCGTTCCGGTTGGCGTCGTACTCGTGCTTCGTGACCCGACCGAGCTGATCCGTCTGCGACAGCAGCAAGCCGTTGTCGTCGAACGTCTGCTTGACCACGCCGCCATCCGGATAGGTCGTCGTCGTCGAGTGCCCCGGCACGTCGTACGCGTAGCTCGTCGCGTTTCCCATCGGGTCCGTATCGGTCGCGAGCCGGCCCGCCGTGTCGAACGTCGACGTCCGCGCCATGTTCCCGGCCGGGTCCTTCGTCGTGAGCAGCCGGTGGTTGGCGTCGTACGTGTATGTGGTCACCTCCTCGTAGACGTTCTGCGGCGGCGCCGTGGCAGTCGCCAGGTTCCCGGCGGCATCGTAGGTGTAGTCGTACTCGAAGCGCGAGTGGAAGAAGTCGCCCATGTCGGCGGTGAGGATCTTCGTGATTCGCCCTTGATCGTCGCGCGTGAACAAGACGTTCTGGCCGCTGGCGGACGCGGTGATCCCGTCGGGCGTGAAGGTGAGGATGTTGTTGGTGCGGTCCTGGATCGCCTTCAGCGTGCCGTCCGCGCCCATCGTGTACACCGTGCCGTACGGGTCGGTGTACTTGTACGTGGTCGGGTTGTACTGGGCATCGCTCTCCTCGAAGCAAACGATCTGGCCGCCGTTCGAAACCAAAATCGGGCAACCGTCGGAGGTAAGCGTCCCGAAGACCCCGAAGTCCGGCAGATAGAAGGGTTGGAGCAAGAAGCGGAACGGGAAGGGATACCCGAACGGCGTGAAGAAGAAGGTCGCCCGACGCCCGTTGGGGAGCGTGATCGTGACGTTGTGGGCCTGGTCCACCTGCAAGTCCGGGTGCCCGACGGTCAGCGCCCATCCACGGCCGAAGTCGCCCACCTCGTCCACGTTCAGGCTGTCGTAGCGGCGACCGACCGAGATCGGGATTCCCGCCACCGGGATCGTGAACTCCTGGACGTCGACGACGAGGCGGCCGGGCTTGTAGTCGCCGGCGACCGTCACCAGAATCGCACTTTCTTGCTGGTGTTGCTGGTCGTCAGTGGCCGCGAGGTCGATGACGTAGCTGCCGTTCCGCAGCGTCGTCGTGTCGAGCGTCGCCAGCGTCGCGCCCGGGCCGCCCGCCGCGTTGACCGACAACGTGCGGATGTCGGCCGGCGATGTCGCCGGCCAATAGGTGAGCGTGCCCGAAGTGACGGTCACGCCGGCAGCCACCGCAATCGGTACCAGGCCCACGACCGTCGTCTGTGAGCCCGGCGAGCCGATCCATCCCTGGGTGACCGCGCCCACCGGGCCGGTCCCTTGCGTCCAGCTCACTGCCAGGGGAGCGGCGGGGAGCTGGGCCGTTCCCGCGATTGCCGTCGCCTGCAGGACGTCCGTTCCGGCCTTCGTGCCCGTGTACGAGAACGTCGCCACGCCGGACGCGTTGGTCGTCAGGACCGCCGTCGTCGGATTGGCGCCGCTCACCGTCACCTGGACGACGAAGTTGCTGATCGGCTGCAAGTTCGCGTCGGTCAGGATCGCGGTCAGCGTCTCCGGCGTGCCGGTCGCGAGCGGCCCCGGAGACGACAGCGCGACCGCCAGGCTCGCCTGCGTCAGCGACTGCGCGGGATCGACGGTGATCGTGGCCCGGTCGGCCGTGGTCAGGAAACCGTCCGAAGCCTCGAGCTGCAAGACGTACGTGCCTGGGTCGGTGAAGAGGACGTTCGTCACCGGGGAGCTGGCGTCGACGAACGTCACCGGCGCGGGGCCGCTCACCTCGGTCCACGTCGACGTCAGGTTGAGGTCCCCGCGCGGGCCGCCACCGTGAGCCTCCCCCTGCAGGGTCAGCGTGGAAGGCAGCCGCACCTCGTAGAGCCCCTGATTGCCGCCCGCGCTCACCAGGGGCGGGACGGTCCGACACGCGTCCTGGTCGATGTTGCCGTAGACCCAGCTGAGCTCGCCGATGGACGGCGAAGTGAAATAATCGTTCGGTGAGCTGGCGATCACCTGGCTCATCTCGCGAAGGTTCACGGCGCGGCTGTAACCGAGCGCGATGATCCGCACCCCCGCCGCCTTCACGGCCGCGATATCCGCCGTCGGATCGGGCCCGAAGTCGTTACCGTCTGACAGGAATACCATCACCGGCGATGCGCCCGTGCGGTGGCGCGGCGACTGAAACTCCGCCAGCGCCCCCTGGAATGCCAGCTGGAAGACGGTGCCGCCATGACTGCAGATGAGCCCGTCGCACGCGTGCACGTAGTCGTTGATCGCCGCATCGGTCGCTGTCGTCACCGCCGCAAAGTCCGAGCTCAACGGCGTGACCGTCGTATCGGCCGCGAAGAGGATCGACCCGACCTGGTCGCGCGAGGGGTCGAGATCGCCGATGAAGCTGTTCACCGCCGCCTCGGCCGCCTCGATCTGGTCGTCGGTGAACATCGACGGTGAACCGTCGATCACCAGCAGCACGTCGAGCGGCGTCGCGCGCCCTTGGCAGGGCGTGCCCACCGAGGTGACCCAATTGACGGTAAAGGTCGCCTGGGCGGCCTGCGTGGCCGGGTTGATGGTCGCCGTCGCCGTGATCGTGTCGCGCCCCAGGTTCGGGCCGTCGTACGTGAACGACGCCGTCCCGTCAGGCCCGGTCACCACCGAAACCGTCTGTGGGTTGTTCCCTGTGATCGCGAGCTGCACCGTCAGGGTCGGGACCGGATTGCCGAACTGGTCGAGCGCCTTCGCGGTCACCGTCACCGGGGTCCCGAGCATCTGCGGCGTCGGCGCGTCGTTGTCCGACAGCGTGATGTATCCCTCGGGGTGCCCGGCGGCGAGGTTCGTCGTGAAGCTGCTCGAGATCGGGCCGTAGACGTTCCCGTTGCGGTCCTGCCAGGTGACGGCTGCCTGGTCAGTGTACGGGCCGGGCGTCTGACCGACCGGGCTGGCGGCGTTGATGGTCGCCGTGCCGCTGGCGCCGGCCGCGACCAACGGTGGGATGACGATCTGCGCGCCGACGTCGGTACCGTTCACCGTGTCGACGATGCTGATCCCCGACGCGTCGGCGCGCCCGCTGTTCTGGATCTGGAGCGGATATGGGAGCGTCAGCCCGGCGTTCCCCTGCGCGGGGCCCGACTTCTGAACGTGCAGAATCGGGTTGAGCAGGTCGAAGAACTCGCGATTCTCCGCGTCGATGTTCATGTGCAACCGGACCGCGTAGCCGAACGAACCGAGGTCGCGGACGTATTGGTCGTCGGTCTCGCCCGGCTGCTTGGGCGCGATCAGCGTCGCCAGGGTCGACCCGGTGAGCGTCAGCGTCTCGCCGGGATTCATCGACGCGCCGTCTGGAAAGAGGGGAACGCTCTCGTCGGGGGTGCTGCCGTTGCCGAATTGGAGGTGACCACTGACGCCGGCCTGCGGAAAGGAGTTGTTTTCGAACTCGTCGGTGATGTCGCGGTCCAGCGTGATGCCCGGCCCGCTCCCGGTATCGATGTGCCATTCGATCTCGACTTGGCTCGCCTGCGTCGGATCCCTCAGCAGCTCGAGGTCCTCGGCTGTCAGGGTGAACTTGGATGACGTGTCGTAACCGACGAACTGCCCCGGCGCGATCGTCTGACCGACCAGGTTCTCGAATGCAAGGTGAGCGAGCGGCGGGTCATCCGATTGCGCGCCGCTGGCGTCGTAGGACGTTCGCGCGAGCGGGATCCATTGCTGCGTAACGGTCGACCGATATTGAAGCGTGACCTGGTAGCTGCCCCAGATGAATGGCGTCGAGCCGTTGTTGGTGAAGTCGGTCCCGCTGGCCGCATTCAGGAACACGCTGGTGTAGACGATGGCGACGGTGAAATTGATCGGATCGCCGGGCACGGCCGCCGCGGCGGGAATTGATGTGAGGGTGTTTGTGAAGATCCCCGCCCAACCTATCGGGGACGTGAACTGCTCGACTGCGAGCGAGGGGCAGATGTTCGTCCCGGGCGTGCACGCGCCCGCGTGGCAGGCGTCGCCGGTCGTGCACGCGTTCCCGTCGTCGCAGGTCGCCCCGTCGACCTTCGAGGGATTCGAGCAGACGCCCGTCCCCGGATCGCAGCTCCCCGCCGCGTGACACTGATCCTGCGCCGCGCAGGTGACCGTCGCCCCCGAGCAGGTCCCGCCGTGGCACGCATCGGCCGTGGTGCAGGCGTTTCCGTCGTTGCAGCTGCTCCCGTCGGGCTTGTTGGGATTGCTGCACGTCCCGGTCGCGGGGTCGCAGCTCCCGGCGGCGTGGCACTGATCCTGCGCCGCGCACGTGACTGTCGTCCCCGAGCAGGCACCGCCGTGGCACGCATCGCTGGTCGTGCAAGCGTTGCCGTCGTTGCACGTCGTCCC
>Ga0066903_100000043_pt1 | contig 48630 bp, 28 predicted proteins | sample PanSoiMetaGPlot1_FD_67491 | JGI IMG/M metagenome (GOLD analysis project Ga0066903, IMG submission 67491) | Tropical forest soil microbial communities from Panama analyzed to predict greenhouse gas emissions - Panama Soil - Plot 1 (version 2) | ecosystem: Environmental > Terrestrial > Soil >... | reverse complement strand
GCCGTTACGGCTAAGGCCTGCACGACGCCCGCCTGATCACACGCGATCGGGGCGCTTCGAACCGCAACTCGGGGAAGGTTGACGGAATTATAGGGCGGGACGTGATGGGTGTCGGCCCCCATGTTCCGTCATCTCCAGTTGAGCTTCCGAACACGTCGCTCACCGATCTCAGGCGAGAGCTGAATCACTCGAAGACGTTACAAAAGTGCAACGGTGTCTCGGGCGTGGGCGTGTATATACTTCGATCCTTCACGTCAGCATGAGGAAACGCTGAACGGCCTGCCAGAAGACGCGTACGGCCGACGCGGACGCGTGAGACAGAAGTGTCGCTTCGAACTCACTTGCCGGGAGAACCTATCGTGCGGAGTTCGCGCTTGCTCTTGTTCGGACTGGTCACGGCGGTGTGTGGGCTTGCCGCCGCCGAGACCAAGGTTGTTGTACGACCAGTGCCGAAGCCCGCTCAGACGATTCATGTGACTACGACCCAGGAGCTGTCGATGCACCTCGCGCGCGAGGACGCCGCGGGCTCGCCCTCGATCGACATCGCGAACAAGAGCGTGCTGGGCTACACGCAGGCCAACAGTCGCGTTGACGATCAGGGCCGCATGCAATCGCAGCTGACGATCGACCGCTTCGAAACCGAGCAGACCATGAACGGCGCCGCGCAGCCGTCGTCTGGAGCCGCAGACGTCATCGACCAATCGCTGACGGCGTTTTTCGATCGGACGGGCAAACTCGTGGACGTGACGATTCCGAAAGAACTGCAGCGGTCGTCCAGCCTCATTCTCCAGATCGTCGCCGCGACTTACGGCACTGTCGGCTTTCTGCCTGAGAGTCCCATGGCTGTCGGCGACACAGCGGAGGTCAACACGGATGTCCCGCTGCGGCTGCCCGGAAGCACGCCCGGATCGCCGTACCGGACCCGCACCATTGTCAAGCTGCAGGCCGTACTGGAGCGCGGAGGCGACAAAATCGCGCGCATCGATCAGCGCATCGAGTCAGCCAAAGACGGTCAGCCGATGGTCCTCTCCGGCTCCGGCACGATTGACGTGAACGTGGACAAGGGATTCATCGCGGCGAGCTCGACCGAGTGGACGTTCAACGGGCGCGTCCCCACAGGAGACGCCACTGCTCGGTCTGCGCAGGCTCGCGGCTCGATGCGGCTCCACGTCACGGCCAGGTAACGTCCAACCGAAAGTGAATCGCTCGTATGCGCTTATCAATGCGTCGGTCCCTCCTTATAGTGTTCCTTGCGCTGGTGTGGCTGGCCTGGGCCGACGTCGCGCGCGCGCAGTCGGTGTGCGATCCTGACGGGAAGCAGGCCAGCGGCTCGGTCTACCGCATCTGCATGCCCACGTCCGGCTACAACGGAATCCTCGTCGTCTGGGCGCATGGTTTCCAGGATGCCGGAACCCCGATCTCGATTCCCGAGGATCAGCTCTGTGCCAACGGCTTCTGCCTGCCGGACCTCATCACTGGGCTCGGCTTCGCGTTTGCGACGAACAGCTACAGCAAGACTGGTCTCGCGGTGCTGCAGGGCAAGAGCGACATCGTCGATCTCGTGAAGATCTTTGCCGACCAGAAAGGCCGGCCGCAGAAGGTGTACCTGGTCGGCGCATCGGAAGGCGGCCTGATCGCCGCGCTCGACGTCGAACAGCGTCCGGATGTGTTCTCCGCCGGAGTGGCGGCATGCGGTCCCATCGGCAACTTCGAATGGCAGGTTGGCTATCTCGGCGACGCCCGCGCGACCTTCGACTACTTCTTTCCGGGCGTCATTCCCGGCGATCCGTTTCACCCGGATCCCGGCCTGATGGCGATGTGGACTACCTATTACACGCAGGTGGTCGAGCCGATGCTGTTCGACCCGCAGAATCGGCATCGGCTCGATCAATGGGTCGCGGTCGCGCAACTGCCGTTCGATGCGGCCAATTACCTTCCCACGGTCCAACAGTCGGCCAAAGACGTCCTCCGGTACGGCGTCGTGAACCTCAACGACGCTGCGGCAACGCTCGGCGGCTTCCCGTTCGACAACCAGCATCGATGGTACAGCGGGTCGGACAACGACATTCTCCTGAACATCTTCGTCCCGCGCGTGTCCGGCGATCCGGCCGCCTTCGTTCAGATGAACACGCTGTACGCCACCACGGGTAATCTCACGCGGCCGTTGATCACCCTGCACACGCTGCGCGATCAACAGGTTCCGTTCTGGCACGAGCCCATCTACGACTTGAAGACGCTGTTCTCAGGCTCGCTCTTGACGCGTCATCTCAGTCTTCCGATCGACCGCTACGGGCACTGCAACTTCACCAGAGATGAAGCCCTGGTCTCGTTCGCCATCATGCTGCTCTACGACGGCATCCTCGATGAAGTGAGCGGCACCGCGTCGTTCTTCACGGCGCCCGAGGTGACGGCGTTCGAGAGCCGGGCGAACGCCGCGGGATTGCCGACACGACGCGCAGGATCGAAACTCAAGTTCAAGCTCAAACAGTAGGATGAAACGGTCGTCTGGACCGGTCCAAGGCCGAGGGCAGGAGAAGCGGGGATGACACGAGAGGCGTTTTTGCGGGAACTGGAAGGGCAGATGGAAATACCGCCTGGCAGTCTGAGCGAGAGTCGGGCGCTGGCCGATGTCGCCGAGTGGGATTCGCTGGCGGCGGTACTGTTCATCGCCCTGGCGGACGAGAAAGCCGGCGTGACAGTGTCCGGCAAGCAGATCGCCTCGACCAAGACGTTCGACGAGCTGCTGTCGCTGCTTGGCGACAGACTCAGCGCTTCATGAGCGACTGACGTGGCCGGCGCCAGGGAGGAGATGTGAAAGCATTCGTCGCGGCGATTGAGTCCGCACTGCCGGACGCTCTGCTCGACAACGAGCAGCTGTCGTCGGAATACGAAGGCTGGTCGCCCGACAAGATTTACGAAAAGACCGGCATACGGACCCGACGCATCGCGGCGCCCGATCAGTGTGCCTCCGATCTGGCGGTGTGCGCGGCGCAGGCGCTGATGAGGCGTGCGCCGCTCGATCCGTCCAGCGTTGATTTCCTGCTCTACTGCACGCAGACGCCCGACTACATCCTCCCCACGACCGCGTGCGTCCTCCAGCACCGCCTCGGCCTGCCGACGTCGTGCGGCGCGCTCGACTTCAACCTGGGATGTTCCGGATATGTCTACGGCCTCGGACTTGCCAAGGCGCTGATTGACAGCGGCCAGGCACGGACCGTCCTTCTGATTACCGCCGATACGTACAGCAAGCTGGTCAATCCGGCCGACAAGAGCGTCCGCACGCTGTTCGGCGACGCAGCCGCCGCGACCCTGGTCGTCGCATCCGAGCGCGAGACACTGATCGGACCGTTTGTCTATGGCACTGACGGCGCCGGCGCCGAGAACTTGATGGTGCCCGCCGGCGGCATGCGCCAACCCGCAGTCGCGCATGCGGAACTGATCGCAGACGACAGCGGCAATGCCCGTACGGTCAACGACCTGTTCATGAACGGCGCCGAGGTGTTCAACTTTACCCTCCGCATGGTCCCGAAGGCCGTGGAGCAGCTGCTCGCGAAAGCCAACGTCGAGCGTGAGGCGGTGGATCTGTTCGTGTTCCACCAGGCCAATCGTTTCATGCTGGATCACCTGCGGCGGAAGCTGCGCATCCCCGAATCGAAGTTCGTGATCGCGATGGAGGACGTCGGCAACACCGTGTCGTGCTCGATTCCACTCGCGTTGCAGCACGCACTCGAACGAGGGCAGCTCGCGTCGGGCGCGCTGGTGATGATCGTGGGCTTCGGCGTCGGCTATTCCTGGGGCGCGACGCTCATGCGGTGGGCGTGACGCGCACGAACGTATGACGGACACGACGAGCCCGTTGGATCTGTCCGGGCGAACCGTGCTCGTCACCGGCGGATCGTCCGGGATCGGCCGCGAGACCGCGATCGTGCTCGCGGAACTGGGCGCCAGGGTGGTCGTGACCGCTCGCAGGATCCACGAGCTCGAAGCGACGATTGAGCGCCTGCCATCGGGCGATCACGCGGTCGAGCCGTTCGACATGACGGATCTCGAGGCGATTGCCGGGTGGTTCAAGAGCCTGGCATCGCGCTACGGACCGTTCCACGGCGTCATGCATGCGGCCGGGTTGCGGAAGACGATAGGCCTTCGCGGACTGTCGGTCGAGGTGCTGCATCAGACGTTTCGACTGAATCTGGACAGCGCCGTCATGCTCGCCAAGGCATTTCGTCAGAAAGGGTGTGTCAACCCGATCGGCAGTCTGGTCTTCGTCAGCTCGGTGAGCGGCATCGTCGGCGCGCCTGCGACGGCGGCGTACGCCGCGTCGAAGGCCGCGCTCATCGGCCTGGCGAAGAGCCTCGCCATTGAGCTGGCTGTGGAAGGGATCCGCGTGAACTGCATCGCTCCGGGCGTCGTCGAGTCGGAGATGACCGACGAGATTCGCCGGACGTTGAGCGACGAACAGTTCGCGGTGATCGTGGCGCAGCATCCGCTGGGACTCGGCACCACCCGCGACGTCGCCTACGCCGCGGCCTACCTGCTGTCGGATGCCGCTCGCTGGATGACCGGTCATACTCTCGTTCTGGACGGCGGATTTTCCGCGCAGTAACCGTCATGCGTGACCCGCGACGGAGTCGATCTCGATAAAGTCCTGACGCGATCGGAGACCGGACGTGCGCCTAAGAGGCGCCTGGCGCCGGCGAGCGCACGGCATAAAGCGCGCACGCGCTCGCGTCGCGGAGCACCGGAGCGCCGCCGCGGACGCTTTCGATAGTCACGCGGGCGAATCCGAGCGACTTGAGGCGACCGTCGAGGTCGACAAGCGCCGACTTGTTCATCGGGGCGATCTCGGCGGCGACTTGGCGAATTCGCGGCCAGTGCCCCGCTTCGATACCGTCGAGGACGTCGAGCTCGGCGCCCTCGACGTCGATTTTGAGCACGTCGATCCGATCAAGCTCGTGCTGGCGAATGAGGTCGCTCACGGTGCAGACCTGACAGGGGACTGTTACGGCGCGATCGAGGACTGGCTCGACAAACCGTGCGAACACGCGCCGGCGCCATGGCAATAGCGGCAGCACCAACAGCGCCAGTCGCTTGTTCATGTGCCAGAGTTGCGAAAAACTGGTTTCGTTGACCAGCCGCGCCCAATCTCGGCGCTTGGCGTCGAGATGCATCGTCGAGTTGCCGGGCGCCTGCGGGAAGTAGGCGATCGTGGTTTCGCCTGGCGTCGATCCGACCGCGCGGGGCACGACAAGGACGTCATGATGGCTCCGGCGTGGTGACTCTGCTAGGTTTCGCGCCAGACATGCACGCGTCGCAGGCACCGGCTCGACGCACATGATCTTCAGGCCGTGAAACCGCTCCATCAGGGAGAGCGCGAACAGACCGACGTTTGCCCCGACGTCCACCACGACGTCACCGTCGCGGACGCTTACGCCGTTTCGCTCGTAGCAATGCCGTCCGAAGATCTCGTCGTAGATGAATCGAACCTCGGCTCCGGATTCCGGCGCGTTCCACACCTGAAGACCGTTCGGACAACGGAACAGCTTCATGGGGGCCGCGTCGCCGCCGTTGGCGCCCGTCGGCTGAGTCGGCTGTTCGTTCATGTACTGCAAGCCCCATCCAACCGGCCGCGCACGGCAATCTGCAGCTTTTGCCACAGGCCTGGTTCGAGTGCGGCGGCGGCAAACCCTACGTTCAGCCGCTGGCCCATCACGAGTGACTCTGCGATCAGCGAGGGTCCGGTGTTGTCGTTCTTGAACGTCAGTGTGCACGCCGTCGGACGAAGACTGCCGTAGGCGTCGCGCATGTTGAGCACTCCGTAGTTCGTCGCCAGGAGCGTCGGGCGCGCACTGCCCGAGGCACTCAGCCTCTGTGTGCCCAGCGCGAAGACATCTCGCTTTATCACTGCTGCGGCGACGTTGTAATAGAAGGAAGGCCCGCCGCGCTGGACGAACTCGTCGAGGTCCGCGCGGGCGCGCCGGGCGACGTCCCAAAACGCCGGTGGTTGGTGGACTTGATAGAACTCATTCATGATGCTGACGAACGAGCCGAGGTCGTCGGGAGTAACCGGCCCGCGGGGCCCTGCGACGGCCTGACGGAGGTCAAACGGAATCTGACATTTGAAGATCCCGTGCGCCGCGGGCAGGCAGTCCATCAGCCCGCAGCAGATCGCGGCGACCAGTACGCCATTGAGCGAGGTCTGTTCGCGCCGGCAGCGTCGGACGAGAGCGAGCGTCTCAGAGCTGGAGAAGATCCAGTGCACCCACTGGGATTGGGGGGCAATCTCCCGCGCTTCGGGCAGGGGTGTCAGACGGCGCCGGCGCTCTTCGCGCTGGATACGCAGGAAGCGGCGGAGGAGCCACCAGCGGTTGCGCCAGCTCGCGGACCCGGTGGCGCACACGGCGGTAATGACCGGCAGCGCCGGGCCGACGTGGTCGCGCCCGGCTTCGGCGGCGGCGTAGGCCGTCAGGAGATCGTCGACGAGCATGATGCCCGAGCGGCCGTCGGCGATCGCGTGATGGACCGTCAATAACAACTCGGAGCAGCCACGGGATCGGTTGCGCAGAACCGTGAGGGCAGCCAGCGGCCCGCTTCCTGAAAAGACGACCGCGAATAGTCCGCGCGCCTCGTTACGCCACGGCGACGCGCCCTCGTAATCCGTGATCCGGAACGGAATCGGCGGCGCACAGCCGTCGAAATGGAACCATTGCCGCCCATCGTCGGCGTGCGCGACGGTGGCCCGTAGCTTGGGATGGCGGCGCTGCAGTTGCTGGAGCGCTGCGCACAGCGGTTCCTCCTCGACGCAGCCGTCCAGCCGCAGCACCACCATCACGCGAAACGCGCCGGCGTGATCCTGTTCGGCACGCCAACAGAGTTCCTCGGCTGGCCCGAGAGGTGCGGGTGACGCCGGCGTCCACGCGATCGGCTCCGGTGCGTCCCCCTCCGACAGCGTCGTGGTGGAAATCTTCGCCACGTTATCTCGGCCAGACATATTCGCGACATTCCCTCCCATCATAGAGTGCCGCTCAACGCCCCCCGTTCAGAACACGCCGCGGGGATCCCAGCTCCCACAACGCATCGTCGTCGCCGACGACGGGAGCGCAGCCTCGCTGCTGCCATGTGTTGCGTAGGGTCGTTTTCTTCCGGAGGAGCACCCTCACCCTGTAGTAAGTAAGGAGTCCTTCGAGCGACGCTTGACCGATCCCGCCGCTAGCCCAGGTGATGGAGACGACTTCCTTCACGGCCGCCCCGTGCGATTGCGCATAACCCTTTGAAATCCTCGTCGAAGCGATCCAGGCACGCTCTTGACCAGCTGCGGAAACGACATCGGAAAGAAGGTTTCGGGATGTACGATCGAAAGAATCTGGTCCTGGCTGCGTGCGTATTCCTGCCGGAGGCGATCGTTCTGGTGAAGAACCGCTTCTTTAACGTACAAGAGCAGGTTTTGGCGGTACCAGCGCTCGATTGACGCGTCGCTCCAGATGCGTCGCCGCAGGCAATCCACCAAGCTGTACCTTCGCGCCTCGAACATGTGCTTTCAGTACTCTGGCCACTGTTCGTTTGTCCGATGCCGCCCTGGTTTGGAATAGCGGCCGAGAACGCCACCATGTCGCCGAGTGACGTCAAGTTGTCGACGTACGCGGCTGCGCATGCTTCCTGCAGATGCTCGGCGACTTCGACGGAAACCACGAGGTCGAAGCGTTCGCGAATGTCCAGCGGACGTCTGATGTCGCGTCCGATGAACCGATCCGCCGGAATGAGCAGCGCGCGGCGGTCGACGTAGTCGCCGTCAATCCCGAGAATTTTCCCGACGCCCGTCTGTGAAAATACGGACAGCCACGCACCCGTTCCACAACCGACGTCCACAACGCTTCGGGCTCCGGTCAGGGATACAAGGAGCGGTACGATCTTGTGGGCCGATCGCAGCGAATCGTCCTTGATGAATTCCTGAAACGAGGTCCCGTATGGCGTTTGTGTCACGTTCGTTGCGTGCCTTCCGCCATGACAGCCAGTTCGTCGGGTAACCGCTCCGCCGCCCGTTCCCGCGTGACCCGGTACTGGAGCGCCACCAACCCTGCAGCAACAAGCAGCGCGGACGGCAGCACGTTCGAGATCATCACGAGACGCTCGACGGTGGCCGGCGACTGGGTCACCTGCGCGGGCACCAGCCCAGCGAAGCGGTCCACGAGCAGCGACGCCGTCAACACCGCGAGCCCGCCAGAGATCTGCTGGCCGAACGAGTAGACGCCGAAGAAGATGCCTTCGCGCCCGCTTCCCGTCTCGCCCTCATGCCGTGCGGTGATGTCCGCCATCATCGACGGGACGATGACAGCGCCCGCGATGCCGAAGAACCCCGCAAGCGCATTACCGACGACGATGACTCCCAGGGCACCGGTGCCGAACGGGCGGCCGGGACCGACGAGCCAGTATCCCGCTGACATCACGATCGCCGTGGCGAGCATCGCCAGCGCATAGGCGCGCGACTTCTCGATCGCCCGTGTTGCGCGGACCCACACGAGTACGCCCGCGAGCGCGCCGGTGTAGAAGGCGACGAAGTACGACGTGAGGCCTTCGCTGGCCTCGATGCGCGCGTGATACGTCAGGAAGTGCAGGGCGAGCGCGGCGTTGATGGCCGAGGCCATCACCGAGAGGGCGCTCGACAGCACCAGGACCCGGAACGGGCGGTCGCGGAGCGCATCGGCGATCGATCGGAGGAGCGTCACGCCGCGCGCTGGTGCCGAGACGCCAGTCGCGAGGCGGGAGCGCTCGTGCCGAGTGCCAAGCGTGGCGATCAGTCCGACGATCGTCATCACGATGCCGAAGGCCACGCCCATTGACCGATAGCTGCCGGCGGCGAACCGCGCCGCCTCGGCGCCGCTCTGGCCGTTCCGCAGGAACACCAGGAACGCCGCCGTCGTGACGAGCACCGTGCCGACGAGCACAGCGCCGGCGCGATAACCCGAGATCGACGTGCGTTCGTGATAGTCCGGCGCCAACTCGGCTCCAAGAGCCCAGTACGGCACCATGAACATCGAGTTGGTCGATCGCAGGCACAGGCTCGATAGCATCAGCCAGGCAAAGAGCCGTCCCATCGAAAGCCCGATCGGCGGGTTGAAGACGGCAATGAAGCTCAGCCCGGCCAGCACGGCGCCTGCCAGCATGAAGCTGTGTCGGCGGCCGAACCTCGCCGTGGTGCGGTCGGAGAGATGACCGATCAGTGGATCGACCGACGCGTCCCAGACGAGGCCGATCGACATCGCGGCCCCGAGCAGCGCACCGGGCAGTCCGAGCACGGTCGTGTAGTAGAAGAGTAGAAACGTCGTAAAGCTGAAGGTCTTGATCGAGTCGACCAGCGCCCCCACGCCGTAGACCACCTTCGTTCGGACGGTGAGGGGGTGACCGCTTTGAGCGGGCATGTTCATAGTGGCTGCCGTCAGCTGGCGCGCCGCGCATGATGAGCCGCGCCGATGTAGTCGTGGATGGCAGCGACCGCGCGCACCACGCCGTGTTCCGCTCGAATGTGTTCGCCGAGTGTCGCAGCCCGCCTTTGCACGTTCGGCTTCAGGCTGACATCGATCGCGCGTGCCAGCGTGTCGGCCGTGAGCCGCTTCGCTGGAATGGGACGCGGACCGGCGCCGAGCTCGAACACGCGGCTGCCCCAGAACGGCTGGTCAGCGAAAACGGGCACCACCACGGACGGCAGTCCGGCGCGAAGCGCGGCTCCAGTCACGCCCGCGCCGCCGTGATGAACGGCCGCGCAGACCTGCGGAAACAACCAGCCGTGCGGTACCGCATCGAGACTGAGGACGTCCTCCGTCAGTCGTCCGGTGGCCAGTCCGCTTCCTCCAGCCACGATCACGCCGCGTTGCCCGGCGCTCCCGAGCGCACGCACGACGAGCTCCGTTGCCGCCCCGGGGTTGGGGAACGGCGTGCTGCCAAAGCCGACGAACACCGGCGGTGGACCAGCAGCGAGGAAGTCGACGAGCTCGCGCGGCGCAGCCCAGTCGACGGGAGAATCCAGAAACCAGTACCCGGTGACGTGAATCCAGTCGCCCCAATCGGGCGGCCTCGCGATCACGGTCGGGCTGTACCCGTCCAACACGGGCACGCGTTTCCGATCGAGCGAGCCGAACGGTTCCTTCAACGCGAGCGGCGGCAACCCGAGGACATTGAGGCGCGCCACGTTCGTCGTGTGACGGAGCTGCCGCCAGATCAGGAATCGGAACCCCGCGCCGCCGACGGCGGTCATGTTGCCGCGGACCGCCGTCAGCAGGCTCCTGTGCCCGTTCCAGTCGTAGTGCGTCGGCGTGAACGGAGACAGGTTGGTGCGAACCATCGGGATGCCGAGGCGCTCGGCGATGTGCACGCCGACGGCGAGGCCCATCGAGCTCACGACGAGCAGCTCGACGTCGCCACACGCGCCCCAATAGTTCGCAATGCCCTGTTCGATGACCGATCGGGCGACGCGCACGAACCCGCGCAGAAACCCGATCGTGCTGCCACGCTGCGCCACCCAGTCGCGCCCCTCGGCAGTACTGGCAAGTTCCTGCGGGCTGCCCGCGATCGCGAGGTGATCGAGCCCGTACCCGCGAGCGAATTCCTCGAAGCCGCCGAGTGTGACCAGCCGCACCCGGTGCCCGGCCGTCTGCAGACCGAGACCGAGCGCGACGTGCGGCCTGACGTCGCCCTGGGACCCGATGGCGAGAATGTCGATTCGCATGACGCTCAGGACGTTCGCGGCATTACGGCGCGCAGATTTCGGTCGAGAGCACGTACTGCGGATACAACTTATCGAGCTGCAGCCGCCGCACCAGCTTGTCGATCAGGATCTGGATGTCGGTGGCTTCCGGGTCGAGCACCACGCCGTTGACTGTCAGCGACGACAGCTTGCTGGCTGCCGCATCGACGCTGCACGATGCCGCCAGCGTCTGGGCCGCCACGATGTTGCTCCGCAATGTCGCGAAGGTCGTCGGATCCGCGTACCGGCCGCGCTGGAACACGATGTCGAGATCATGCAACAGCTGCGCGAACGTGGCCGCGGGCGTCATCAGCGGGAAGGCCGCCAGGTTCGACGGCGCCGACAGCACTCCCGCGGTGTTTTCGACGATGTAGTACATGTACCGCTGGCCTGGCTGGGCGGTGAAATCGATGTACGACTGGTTCGGAGTTTCCCCGACCTTCGTATACCCGCCGACGTAGGTGTCGCGAATCTTGTTGCCGTTTACTCCGTTGAAGCCCTCGAAGTTCGTGCTGTCACGGATGAGGATGTCGTTCACCGCCGCCCGAAACACCTGATAGGTTTTCTTCGGCACCTTCTTGTTCGCGGTCGACGATTTCCAGGAGAGCAGCGGGGCACCTGTCGTCCCGGCCGGCTCGATGTCGAATCGGGTCGAAGGGTCAGGCAGCGAGGTTTTCTTCGCCGGGCTCTGAAGGATGGCGAGCCCGTAGTAATCGTTCGCGGTGCCGAAGAACAGTCCGGCCGGCGTCTGGCTCATCGTCCGGATGCCGTAATCGAACTTGCCCCCGAGCGGGTCGCCCAGATTCGCGAACCCATCCAATGTGACCGGGATGTAGTACCAACCGTTCATCGTCGAGAAGACCTGGGCCCCCATGCTGTTCGCCAGCAACGATCCCCCAGGGGCGGTCCGCGCCGGCGTGGCCGAGTTATAGGTGCCCGCATACATGTGCCCTTTGCGATCGTCCATTTGCCAGACGTGGTCATTGAGCGTCTGGCCGAATCCGGCGTTGAGCCCGCTGCGCGGGTACATCCACTCCGTGCCGCCACCGGCCGATGGAACCTGCCGCGGCGCCCCCATGATCAGACTCCAGGTGTCGTCCGGATTGATGGCGATGAGCTCAGGAAAGGTCGCCGTTCCCACGTACAGCCGACCATTGAACACCTCCATGCTGACCACCGATTTGCTCGGGAAATCCGTCAGGTAGGCACCGGGCGGTATGACGGGGATCAGCTGATACGGTGGAGCGCCGTCGGCGCGTGTCTTTACGACGGAGTATCCTTTGTTCGCATCGAGGGTCCCCAGATAGAGCCACCCGTTGAAGACCGCGGTTTCGTAAAACTGGATGCTCGGATCCGTCGCGACAAACCAGGAGTCGTTGCCCTCTTCGGGATCGGCGGACGCGATGAGGGTCCCCTGGCCGAACACCGGGCCGCAGATGACGAACAGTTTGCCGTTGAACGAAACCGGTGCACGAAAGCTGGAATGGTCGGGGTTGAACGGCAGGTCATGAAGAAACGTCCCTTCGTCCTGCAGAAGCGGCGTGAACTCGATGCCGTCAGTCGAGCGCAGGATGCGCGGCGGCGGCAGCCGCGTCCGGTCCCAGATAATCGTGCTGTTGACCCCGAAGGCATACAGCGCTTCGGTCCCATCCGGCTCGACATGCGCCGCGAAGCCGCGGATGGCGGTGTCCCACGGCAGCTTCTTGCCGACAGGTGCAGGCAGTCCGGCCCCGGGGCCTGGATTGTCCAAATCAAGAGGCGATTGGAAGACACGGGTCCAGAGACCGGTCGTTTGATCCCAGCGCTGGATCTCCGCCTGAATCGGAAGGTCCGCGCCATCCACGCATGACAGATCCGGATCGGCCGGTGGATAGGCGAGCCACGTATTCGCAAAGTCGAACCCGAGCGTGATGCCGACGAATTGCCACAACGCGTAATAGGCGGTGCACACCGATTCGCGGGCTGTGCCGACGTACAACGCGTTATGCCACCACGTCATGGCCTGCGCCCAGCTGTTGCCTCGGTCGCCGAACCCCCGCGGCGCCGCATAACTGAAGTCTTGTGCGTACAGCGCTTGTACCTGCTGGTCCGCGTGGATAGGTCGGCTGATCAGTGCCATCCCGCCAGCGGTCAACACCGCCAGCAGCGTGGCAGGAGCGCGTCGTCTGAGTCTCGCGATCAAGGTTTATCTCCTGTCGGCCTCTTCGAGGGGTCTCCGGATCGGACGCGGACGTCACCTCCGCAACTGCCGTTGAAGGCGATCGTCCACGTCTCGTAGATGGGGAAGAAGAGATTCAAAACCGAAATGGCCCGACCATCCGGCCGCCACTCGCCATTGGCCGCCACGCTGCCGCGGCCTCGCGCGTTCGATTCCGGATAATCGGACCAGTTGAAATGGGTGATCTGGTGCTGCCCGCTGCCGTCGCTGTTCATCAGCATGAACTCGGTGTGCAGCAGCAGGGTGTTGTGACGAAACGGGTTGCTTTTGAATGGGAACGAGCTCATGTAGAGAATCTTCCTGCCGTCGGGCGAGAAGCGCCCGTGCTCGTCCCACAGATTGGGGCTGTTCGTCAGATTCCGAACGCCGCCGGTCGTGACGTCCAGGATGTACTGATCCATTCCCTGCGCGTCGCGTATGCCGATGTCGGCGGAGATGAGCAGCGACTTCCCGTCGGGAGCGAAGTTGCCGGTCTCGACCCAGGTCGCGCCCTTGGGCGTGATATTCCGCTGATTGGTGAATGAAGGCACCCCGTGGGAGTCCTCGACGAAGTCAGCGAGGATGAGCTCCCAGCGGCCGAAAGGGAACGCATTGCCGACAATCTGTGCCCACACCGCCTGCTTGCCGTTCGGCGTAAACGCGACTCCTGTAAACCCGTCACCTCCCTGACCGCCGCTAAAGCTCTTGAGCCGGTACCACTGGCTGCCGTCCGGCCGCGTGAGATAGATGTCGACCCACAAGCCGGACTGAACCAGACCTTCGACGACCTTGCTGGTCACAAGAATCGGCTTCGAGTGTTTCTCGCGCTCCCCGGCCAGCTCGATCCATCGTCCGGAGGGATGCCAGTGAGGCTGAAGCTTGTGGCGGTTGGCTAGCGGACCATTCTGCCGCTCGACACACGTGATGCAGACGGGCTGTTTCTTGTCACTGCCGACATACAGCTGATACGTGCCGCCCGCATCCTTCTTGTTCACGATGAACTCGTCGCCAGTGGGCGACCACACGACCAAACCATCGGGCGCGCGCGTGATGTCCTTGATCACACACGCCGGATCCGAACCGTTATCGGAAGGTCCGTCCGGTTCCTTCTTCTGAGCGGACGCCGACATGCTGCCGACGCTCAGTGCGACGAGCAACAACATGACTGCGCGCATCTCGCACTCAGGCCGCCGTGGCGGGCGCCGGGGCCACCTTTGCGAGTTGCTCGAGCAGTTCGGCCGCGCCTGCGGGGCCCGGTGCGGCGGCCAATCTGCCGGCGATGCGCTGCGCGTTCGCACGAAACGCCGGCTCGTCGAGAAGACGCATGACGGCCGCGCGGACGCGGTCCGGCGTGCACTGCCGCGGGGCCAGGCGCAGGCCGACGCCGGCTTCGACCACGCGCTGCGCGTTGTCGCTTTTCTCCCAGAAGGTCGGCACCATCAGGAGCGGCACGCCGGCCTTGAGCGCGGCGATGACCGTCGCCGGTCCGCCCGTCGTGACGATCGCTCGACACCGAGGCAGGAGATCGTCGTGGCTGACCCATCGCTCGACGCGGACGTTCGCCGGCAGCGGGTCGAGGCCAAGCGTCGTCGGATCGCGCGATTGTCCAGTCGTCAGGATGACCTCGAGCGGGAGGCCGTCAAGGCCTCGAGAAGTCGCCCTCAACAGGAAGGGCTCCTGGTACTGCGCCGTGCCCTCGGTTGCGTGAACGACGGGACGATTCGACGGCAGCAACTCCAGCCATTCGGGCGGCGCTGCGCTCGCCGGCTTCGTCCACACACACGGACCGATGTAATGCACGTTCGGCGGTTGATCGTGCCGGTCGTAGTCGAGCTCGGGCAGACTCGGGATGAGATACAGCGGCAGCCGCCCGGTGAAGGCATTGATCGAACAGCCCATGGGAGACAGGCCGTACCGGGCTCTGATCCCGTTGACGTGCCGGCGCATGTTGTGGGCGACCACATCGACAGCGACCTGCGTGGCGCGCGCGAGCAGACGCGTGCCGAACGTGCGCGGCGGCGGCAGACCTGGACCCCAGGGCGGTGCGTCAGGCCCCGGAATCATGGATCCCATCATCGTCGAGGAGAGCGCGACTGGAATGCCCGTCAGCTCCCACAGCACCAGGATCGGTCCCCACAGCGCCAGGTCGGTCACGATGACGTCCGGCTTCCACGTACGCAGGATCGGTTGCAGGTCGCTCACCTGCTCCGGCATCGAGTCGGCCAGCATGTCCCGGTACGCGCGCATCGCGACCGAGAGAGTCCGGTGCTTCGGCTGCGTCGCGGGCACTTCTGCTTCGAGGGCGTGAATGCGCTCGAAGCGCCGCTCGTCGACATGCTCGAATGGAAACAGCGTGAAGCCCTGGCCTTCGACCACCTCGCGCGTCGATCGATGACTGTAGAAAGCGACGTCGTGCCCCCGCGCCCGCAGCGCAAGTGCGACGCCGATCTGCGGATACAGATGGCCGACAAAGGGCCAGCACGTGACAAGAAACCGCGCCATCCGCCTCTACCCTCCCTGTGTCCTGGTTCCGATCGAGGTTATGACGGCCCCGGTCCGGGGTCGAATATCGCCGACGGGAATGCCCGCTGCGACGGTCATGTGCGGGTGCCCAATCGGCACGGCCCCTCCGCGCACCGCCAGGTCTTCGAGCAGCCGCGCGGCCTCTGTCGCGCCGCTGTACGAACTGAAATCGCGAGCGAGACTCGCCGCGTGTTTCCGAAAAGACGGATCGCCGAGCACGCGTTCGACGGCGAGTCGTATCCGCTCTGGCGTGCAAGCCGTGGGCGCGATCCGGATGCCGGCTCCGGCCTCGGCGACACGCCACGCGTTTTCAGGTTGATCCCACGCGGTCGGAACGATCACGAGCGGCACACCAGCCGACAGGGTTGCCAGCACGGTCCCGGTCCCGCCGGTCGTGACGACGACATCGGCCCGCGGCAGGAGGTCCGTGTGCGGCACCCACCGCTCAACGCGGGCGTTCTGCGGGACTGCGCCCAGGCCGAGGCTTTCGGGATCGCGGTGACGACCAGTCGTGGCAATGACCCGTACCGGCATGGTCGCGAGGCCGGCGAGGGCGGCGCTGAGCAGGAACGGCCGCTTCGCGTGCATCGTGCCCTCGGTGACGTAGACGAGCGGTCGATCTCGCGGCATCTCCTCGAGCCAGACCGGTGCCGGCGCATCGTGCGGCTTGTCCCAGTGACACGGACCCACGTAGTGCACCGACTGAGGCAAATCGCCTCGGTCACGATCGAATCGGCGGGTGCTCGTCACCAGGTAGAGCGGAGCAGCGCCAGAAAATGCGGTGACGGAGGTGTTCAGCGGACCGAGTCCGTGTCGCGCGCGGATGTCATTGGCGGCACGGCGTACACCGGCGGCCACAATCGTCGCGATGCCGCGCAGCACACGACGGTTGGCCTTTGCCACCGTGCTTCGCGCGCGCGGCAGCGGCAGGCCGACAATCGGTCCCTCGGGTCCGGGGAGCATGCAGGCCGCGACGTATGACATGATCGCCAGCGGAATCCGGGTCGTCTCCTGCAGAACGAGCAGCGGACCCCACATCGCCGGATCGCAGACGACGACGTCCGGCCGAAAGACACCACACACCTGCTCCAGATCCTTGAGCTGTGCTTCCACCGTTCCGAGGAGCCAGTCTTGCAGCAGCGCCTTGCGGCGTCTGGCGCTCCACCACTGCAGGCTGGTGGAATCGAGATCGGAGACCATCGCCTCGACGCTGGCACCGTCTACTTGCCGGAAGGGGAAACAGGTGATGCCTTCTGCGGCGAGCGGATGCTGAAGCGCTCCGCTCGTGTAGAAGGCCGTCGTGTGGCCGCCCGTACAGAGCGCCTGCGCGATCGCCACGTTGGGGTGAACGTGGCCCGGAAACGGCCAGACGGTAAACAGGAACTTGGCCATCGCAGGCGCTAGCGCGCCGGCCGCGTGACGCGGCGCATGACAATCCCGAAGTAGATGCGATCGAACAGCTCGCCGGGCATCCAACGCCTCAGCGCGACGGCGAGCTTGGCCTTCCGGCCGATCATGTAGCGGATTCGCGGCCGATCGGCGGTCAGCGCCTCGTAGACCACGGCGGCCACATCGGCCGGTGTGGCCGTCGATGCGCGCACGAGCTGATCCGATTCCCGCTCGGCCTGACAGAACCAGTCGTGGTACGGGCTGAGCGGGTTCATCGCACCTCTGGCGAGACCGCGATTGGTCGTCCAGCGTTCGGTTTTGATGATGCCCGGCTCGATCAGCACCACCTTGACGCCAAACGGCGCCACTTCCTGGAAGAGCGATTCGCCGAATCCTTCGACGGCGAACTTGGTCGCACAGTACGCGCTGACGCCGAGCGATCCGATCCGCCCTCCGATCGAGCTGATGAAGACGACTCGCCCTCGGCGCGCCGTCCGCATGTACGGGAGTACGGCCTTGGTGACGGCCATCACGCCGAATACATTCGCGTCGAAGAGGCGCCGAATCTCCTCGTCATCCAAATCCTCGAAGTAGCCTCGGAGTCCGATGCCGGCGTTGTTGACGACGCCATAGATACCGCCCGATTCGGTGACGATCGTCTGCACGGCGTGCTCGATGCTTTCGCTGTTCGTCACGTCGAGCGGCAGCACTCGGATATCTGACTGGCGCTCGCGCGAGAGCGCGGTCAGCTCATCGGCCTGCTGCGGGTTGCGCGTGGTCGCGTAGACGCGGAAGCCGCGCTGCGCCAGATACAGCGCCATCTCCTTCCCAAGTCCTGTGGCGGCGCCGGTTACGAGGATGCTGTCTGTCATCGGTCTCGTCCTTGATCGTCGGTTCACCCGGACACTTCGGCGGTTGCCTCGAGAAACGGTACGAGCCGGTCGACGAGCGCCTCCGGCGCCTCGAGCGGCGCGAAGTGCCTGAGCTCGCTGCCGGGCAGCACGACCGGTTCGCAGTTCGTCATCACCTCGCGCAGCGCGTGGAAGCTGGTCATCCAGGCCGATGCGCCGTCGTAGAGCAGCAGCTTCGGATGCGGAATCGTGGCGATGTTCTCCAGCGTCAGCTCGTCGACCACTTCGTAGTCGGTCACCATCGTCGTCTTTTCGAGGAGCTTGAGGACGCGCTCCTTTCGCCGCGGCAGGCCCTTCAACGGACCGTAGACGACCGGCACTTCGAAGCTGCGTCGAACCATGTACGCGACGTCATTGCGTCGATCGACCGGCACCGGCTCGCCGGTGACGCGCTCGAGAATCTCGGCCCAATACCGCCAGCCCTCCCAGTCAACATGCTTTCGCTGCTGCATCAATGCGGGCACGCCCGGCTCGATGAGCGCGAGCTTGCGGACCCGCTCGGGATGGAGAAGGGCCAGGTGCAGGGCGATATCTGCGCCGAAGCTGTGCCCGACGAGGTCGGCGTCCGCAATGCCGAGCGCGTCGAGCAGCCCGAGCAGGTCGTCGGCCATGTGACGTGTGGTGTACCCGGATGGCGGCATGTCGCTGTTGCCGTGTCCGCGCAGGTCGTACGTCGTGACGCGGAAATGCTCCTGCAGGAGCGGCACCATGCGAAGGTGCCACACCGCGAGATTTCCGCTGATGCCGTGCAGCATGACGACATCGGGCCCCGATCCCATCTGCAGGTAATGAAGCGTGACGCCGTTGGCCGTGAGGGTGGGCATCGATGGCCTCTACTCGACGTATCCGAGCGCCCGCAGGCGATCGAGAATCTCCGCTTCGGCCTCGGCGTCGAGCGTCACATCGCCAACCGGCGCCACTGCCGCTGTGGCAGCCGCACGCTGCGCCGGCCGCGCGGCCAGCGCCAGCGGATCGATGGCTTCGGTCACGAGACGCCCTTCGAGCGAGTCCGGAATCGGCAGTCCGAGCTGGTGCAGCATCAGGGGAGCGACGTCCAGAATCGTGAGCGGAGCCAGGCGGACGCCGCGCCGAATGTCCGGTCCCGCCGCGATGAAGATCCCCTCGGGACGATGGGTGCCAGTCGGCACCGAGCGTCGACGAACGACGTCGGGCGAGGAGAGGATCGACATGAGTCCGCCGTCAGTCAGCTCCAGCGTCAGGTCGGGTGCCAGCTGCACGGCAGGGCCCCGAAACAGTTCGTCGCGGGTACCGACTCGCGCGACGACGGCTTCGCCGCTCTCCGGATCTGTGATCTCCAGCAGTCGCGACGCGAGCCAGGTGCGGAACGCGGGGTAGTCCTCCGCGGACACGCCGTTTGGATGCGCCTGGTCCTGATGCACGATGTGCACGCCATTGCCGCTCGGCATCGGCGCGAACGCGCGTGTCCGACTCCAGTCGATCTGATACACGTGGCGGGCGAGCTGATTGAGGCCAAGCGCCGCCGCGTCGGGCGTCGCGGATGGCTCCTGTCCTTCTTTCCAGACGAGCAGCCCCATCTGCTGCAGCCAGCTGTTCACGTAGAACGTCCGTACCTGCGGACCGAATCCATGATCGGATGCGACGATGATCGTGGCATCGGCGAAATGGTCGCGCAGCTCGCCAATCAAGGCGTCGAGCTGGCAGTAGTACTCGCGCACCTTTTCGCGGACGCGCCGTTCCCACGGCTCTTTCAACCCGCTGGTGAGTGACGGATCGAGGAAGCGCCAGCACAGGTGTTGAATCTTGTCGGTGCCGTCGAAGAGCAGCGCCGTGAACTGTGAGGGTTCGATGGCCCGCAGGTGAGTCGCGATATCGACCCACTGCCGTTCGCGGCGGATGTGCATGTCGACCCACGGCTCGTATTCCGCGTCAGTGCAGCCTTCGATCGCCTTCGCCTCGTGCGTCATGTCGAGCGCCAGTTCGCGGGCGTTGAACGACGGCAGCAGCCGGAGGCGATCGAAGAGCCCTTCCGGATGACATCCGAGCCTTAGCTGCCGCCACGGCATGAATCCGCCCGGCACGATATGACCATCGATCCGCGGCGCCGGAAAGGTCAGCGGAAAATTCAGGACGGTCGACCGGCGTCCTTGATCGTGCGCAGACGACCAGATCGGCGGACAGGCGACATCCTGGGACGTGAGAAAGCGGAACAACGGGCTCGTCTCATCGTCCTTCCGGAAGAAGTCGAAGATGCCGTGCGTTCCCGGCCCGCGCCCGGTGACGAGCGAGGTCCACGCCGGAGGTGTCAGTGCCGGCACGGTCGATTGGAGCGTCGCGTGGGCGCCGCTCCCGATCAGATCGCGGAGCACCGGCATCGCGCCCTGCTCCATGAGCGGATCGAGGATGTCGTAGGTCGCGCCGTCGAGTCCGATGAGGAGGACGTCGCGTGTCATACGAGCTCCGAAGCGGCCTTTGCGGCCGCGGACCGGTCGATGTGTCGTTCGATGAAGTGGACCCACTCGCCGATCGTCAGATCGCGGACCTCGCGCTGTCCGATCTGTGCGAAGAACTCGGGGAAGGGGAACGTCTGGCGGAAGTGCTCCTGCACCTTGGCGCCGAGCACGACGAGGTCGAGCGACTCGAACGCGAGGTCGGCGAACAGGCGGGTGTCGGCCCCGATCGGACCCTCGAACTCCCAGTCGCGGACTACGCTGTTCAGGAGCTCCAGAACCTCTGCCAGAATCTGCTGTCGTGTCGTCGTCGACATCACGTGAGTTCCTCCAGGTTCAGCCATCGCTATCGCACACAGGTGGCGACGATCCAGTCGCCTTCGCAAGCGGTTGACGCAGACAAGGTGAGCGTGCCGGCATCGGGCGACGCGCACCTCAGCACGACCATGCCGCGCTCGCGTTGAATCGATTCGACGCCCAGCGCCGGTGACATCGGGCTGACGCGACAGCCCGTCGCTTTCGATGAGGCTTCCTTCGCGCACCACAGGCGCAGCGCCCACCCGTCGCGCTCGTGCGCCTCGAGCCCTTCCAGGATTTGCCGTTCGCGTGCGTCGAACGACAGCGTCTCCATCCCGGCCTTCATGCGACCCGTCCGCTCGAGATCGACACCGACGCCCGATGTCGTCTCGCCGTCACTGACCACGGCAATGGCGGTACCCTCGACGTGCGAAATCGAAACAAGCGGGACGCGTGGCAGACGGCTGATCCACGAGCCGCCGACGATCGGGCGGCCGGAGTCGTCCGGCAGGATCTCCACGTCGGCGGGCAGCAGAGCCAGATCGAAGCGGCGCAGGACGTGATCGCGGACGGCGTCTTTTGCGGCAATGCGGCCGAGCAGCCATTCGAGCCGACGGCGCTCGGGACCCTGCAGCCCGTACCAGATCGCCCGCTCCCGGCGGCTCAGCACCAGTGCTCCGAGGACGCGGGACCACATGCCGCCGTGCGCGTGCAGCCATCCGGGCGGAAACGCGTCGAGTCCGATTCTGAACGTCACGACCCCGTGCGTGTCGTCGCGCCCGAGCGGCCAGGGCCGAGCCAGGCGCGCGGACGCGGGCTCCAGTAACGCGCGAAACGCGGCGGGCGGCAGGTCGAATCGGCGATCTTCCCAACCCTCGAATCGCGCCCACAGCCGGCCGTCCGGGAGCAGGACGTCCAGGTCCGATCGAACCTGCTGGTCGCCGACGAGCGCGATGCGCGCGCGGCACGTGAGCTGCTGCCCTGGCGGAAGCGGCGGACCGTACAGGTCCAGAGTCTCCATACGGAATGGAAGCACCACGAACCCGCGCTCCAGATACTGGGACGTCCAGAACCCGACCACCTGGCCGGGCTGATCAAGCAGGACGAAGTCGGTCGCGAATCCGCCAGCGCTGGCTGACGCGTCGAGGGCTTCGCGCGGTACGACGGTGAGAGTCGCTTCGGCGCCGTCGTCGCCAACGCGGTCGATCGAACGGACGCCGCGAAACAGCGGACCGTGGAACATGGCCTCGTCGTACAAGCGCGCCGAGGGCCATTTGTAGGTCTGCTCATGCTCGAGGGCGAGCGACTCGGGACGAGGCGGTGCGGGATACCGTTCGCCGACCAGCACGACACCCTGCGCGACGGCTCCGGCGTCGGGCGCGTCGACGTCTTCGATCTGAACGCGAATCTCTCCCTCGCGACTGATGGCAGCGCTCAGGCCGAGATTGAGCGGCCCGCGATCGACGGCCAGCCATCGATGGACACGAACCTCTCGCAGGCCGACGACCTTCCCCTGAGGCTTCACCATCGCGGCCGCCTCCGCCATCAACTCCATCAGCAGAGTGAAAGGCACGAGAGGAAACCCGGTCAGCCGTGCATCGTCGTTCGAGACGTGTCGTCCGAGCGTGTGATCGCGGAGAAACGGTTGCCGATCCAGATCGAGGATCGCGCGTGCCTTCAGGGGACTCCCGTCCCCGCCCGCCACGCGTTCGATGAGCGGCGCCGCGTCGGCCGACGGTATCGACGGTCGAGAACCGCCGATCCCATGGCCCGGCACCGCAGGGGCGGGTGAACCAGGGGCTTCGAGAGCGGTTCTGTTCAGCGCGGCGTGCTCGACCGCCAGGAAGCGATTCATGGTGTGCAGGAACGACGACATCACCGCCGGCGCTCCGATGCCGCGTGTCGCGACGGTCTCGAGCTGGTGGAAGCCATTCCCGGGCGGATGCGCGGCGCTGGTGGTCCGCGACGACTTCGTTGAACGCGGAGCCACTGGTGGCGCCGCGGCAACGGCGTCGGTTGGGGGCGCTGCGACGTGTGTCGGCGTTTGAGGCGGCACAGCCGTCGTCGCCGTTGGTTTCGACGGTCGTGTCCGGCTGCGAATCAGCTCGATCGTTTCCGGCGACAGCCCCATGTCCTGGGCGCCGGTTGGAAGCTTGACGCGGCCGAGCGATCGCGCCCGTGCTGGCTGACCAGCCTGCGGCGCCCACTCGACCATCACGGGATTTCGTCGCGCGTACAGCGGCTCGAGGGCGACGCTCACGCCGTGCGCGGCCAGTTGAGCGATGAGATGGTGCAGCTGCGTCAAGCCGGAACGGCGGCTGACGTTCGCCGCGACGGCGGCGCACGGACGGTCCGCCAGCACGTCCTCGATGAACGCCGTCAGGTTGCCGCGGGGCCCGGCCTCCACGAAAATGCGGACGCCGTCCTCCCACATTCGCCGAATGGTTCGGTTGAACTCGACCGGCCGGATCCAGTGTTCATACGCTAGGGCGTGCGCCTCGGCGAGACTCGACGGGTACAGCGCACCGCTGGTGCACGAGTACAGCGGAATCGCCGGCGGCCGCACGATCCACAGCTTTAGCACCTGTCTGAGTGACTGCGCGAAGGGCTCGAAATACGGCGTGTGGTACGGACGATCGAATGACAGGAGCTCGTAGAGCAGACCCTGTTCGCGCAGTCGCGACTCGATCAGCGGCGCGGTGGCCGCGCCGGCGACGACGACAACCTGGTGCGGGCAGTTGTCCATTGCCACACACACGTCGAGACCAATCGAGGCACACAACGACTCGACGCGCTCCCGGCTGGCCCCCACGGCGATGAGCCGGGCGTCCGACGGGAGCTCGCCGGCGCCGGCCGCGCGTCCGTGCTCGTCGTTGAGCTCGACGATCCGTTGATCGTAGTGATCCTCGTCGAGCATGCCGGCCGCGCGCATGGCCGCGAATTCGCCAGAACTGTGGCCCAGAATCGCATCGGGCCGAATGCCGAGGTGCCCGAGCAGCGTGTAGAGCGCCTGATTGGCGGCAATCACGGACTCCACCGCGGCATCCATCTGCCACAGCCGTCGCTCGGCGGCGGCGTGCTCGCCTTCGGAAAACGCCGGCGGTGGAAACACGAACTCGCTCAGGCGATAGCCGCGCGGATGGTTGAACAGCACGCGATCCATCGCGTCGAACGACTCCCGCACGACGGGGAAGTGCCGGCAGAGATCGCTCAGCATGTTGACGTACTGCGCGCCCTCGCCCGGGAACACGAACGCGATCTTCCCCGTGCGCGCCAGCGGGTCGTCGACGTAGTAGATACCGCCGGCGTCCTTGATTTTCCTCGTGGCCGGATCGGCCAGTCGCGTGAGGGCTCGATCGAGTTTGCGCGCGAGATCGTCAGACGTCCGTGCCACGATGGCGAGCGTGCAACCCGCGGCCGCGTGCCGCGTCGTGTTGAGCGAGAACGCCACGTCGACGAGGGGCGGCGACGGCTTGCGCATCAGGACGGCTGCCACGCGGCGTCCGAGCGCAATCACCTCTTCGCGACTCGATCCGGAAAACAGACAGACTTCGCTGTCCCAGTCGGTGTCGAGCGTGGCGCTCTGCGGCGCGGCCGGCGCCTCCTCGACGACCACATGCGCGTTGATGCCCCCGAAGCCGAACGCGTTGATGCCGGCGCGCCGCGGGTGCACGGGATCTCCGTGGATCCAGGGCCGCGTCTCGGTGTTGAGATAGAACGGCGATCGTTCGAGGGCGAGCCGTGGACTCGGCTCGGTGACATTGATGGTCGGGGGCAGCACCTTGTGATGGAGCGCAAGGACCGCCTTGATGAAGCCGGCGATTCCGGCAGCCGGCATCGTGTGGCCGATCATCGACTTGACGCTGCCGAGCGCGCAGTGCGGCGCGCGCACGCGTTGGCCGAACAGGCGCGCGAGCGCGTCGACCTCCACCGCATCGCCCACCAGCGTGCCCGTGCCGTGCGCTTCGATCAGCCCGACCGTCGAGGGATCGACTCGCGCGGCAGCGTAGGCGCGTTCGAGGGCCAATTGCTCTCCCTCGACCCGGGGCGCGAGCACGCCCACCGCGCGACCATCGCTCGCGACCCCCGTGCCCTTGATGCACGCGTAGACACGGTCGCCGTCGCGTTCGGCCTGCGATCGGCGCTTGAGAACGGCCATGCCGATCCCTTCGCTCAGCACCGTGCCGTCGGCATCCTTGTCGAAGGGACGAATCCGCTCGGTGGGCGACAGCGCCTTCAGCTGGCAGAACAACCCGAGCACCGGCAGCGCGGTTGCGGCCTGAAGGCCGCCCACCAGCGCGAGGTCGTACTCGCCCTGACGCAGGCCTTTGACCGCGATGTCAATCGCCACCAGCGACGAGGCGCAGGCCGCGTCGACTGTGTAGCTCGGGCCCATGATGTCGAGCCGGTTCGCGATCCGCCCGACCGTGACGTTGGGAATCAGCGACGGCGCTGTTTCGGCGTCGAACCGGGGAAGATGGCGCTTCAGGTCGGCGCGGATCAGGCCGAGATCGCCGTCGGTGAGCTCGGGGTGAATGGATTTCAGCAGGCCGAGCGTGTAGTCGACCATCAGCCCGTGCTGGACGACGCTCAAGGTGCCGCGATTCGCGTAGGTGCCCTTGCCGAGGATGAGCGCGGCGCGTTCGCGGTAGCTCGAAGCGTCGAGACAGCCGGCGTCGCGCAGCGCCTCGCGCGCAACGCGCAGCGCCAGCCACTGATCCGGCTCGCCGCCATGAGCCGCGCGCGGCATGATGCCGTGCTCGAGCGGATCGAAGTAGGCCAGCGGCCCGAGGTAGCCCCCTTTGCGGCAGTACACCCGGTCGTTCTCCTCGGCGTTGGCGTCGTAGTACAACGCCGGATCCCACGCTTCGTGCGGAGGATCGGTGACGGCATCGACCTTCGCCATGATGTTTCGCCAGAACGCCCCGATGTCCGGGGCGCCTGGAAACAGGCAGGCCAGGCCAATGACGGCGATGTCTTCCGGCACGTCGCCGCGGATCGAGGCGTCGGCCCTCACAGGGCTCACAGGGCGCCTCCGTGACGGGCGCCGGCTCCGGCCAGCCGGTTCAGCGCGGCGGCGCAACTGGCTTCCATCGTGTCGAGGACCGCGGCCAGACGCCCGGCGCCGTCAACGAAGTGCACGTTGCTCCTCAGTGCGTGCCCGCCCGAGAGGCTCTCGACGGCCACATAGCAGGTGAGCGGCTGATCCGAAAGCGGCGCATGACGCGTGAACGCGCTGAACCGCGAGGGCAGCGCGGTCTTGTCGTTGTGCGCTCGCGACCACATCAGGAGCAGCTGCAACGCGCCGTCGAACACGAAGGGATCGATGATCCAGTCCGGGCGTGCGACGCCCGCAAGCACTGGAATGGCCGATGAAGAGTAGATGGTCGCCACCATCGAATTGACGCCGATCCCGGCGATGTCAGTGACGCGCTGGAAGAGCGGCCCATGGAACGTCCAGTCCCGGTATGCCCGATCGACGGACTTCGTCAGCGGCGAGAGAGGCCAGGCGGGGACGGCAAATGCCGGCGACCGGTGCGCGTCGCCCGACACCATCTGCACGTCGGCGCGGTACCGTGTGCGCAGCGGCGCCTCGGGCGTCTGAATCTCGACCGCGGCCAGAATCGTGCCGTCGCGACCCTCGCGTGCGTTCGACACGGCGATCGCAATCGGCACCGATCCCGCATCCACCACGATGCCTTTGAGCAGCTGCAAGTCGCGGACGGCCACCACGCGAAGGTCGGGGTGTGCGGCCTGCGCCGCTTCCGCCATTAGCTCGGTCGCAAACGCCAGCGGCAGCACGGGCCGCCCGTCCAGCCGGTGATCCTGCAGATAGAGGTCGATCGACGGATCGATCCGGCGGAAGAACCGTATGCCGCCTTCATTCGACGTCTGCCGCGCCGCGTGTTTCAGAAGAGGCAACACGTCGCCGGCCATGCCTGCGGCGAGCGCCGCAGGCGCGCGGCCCCCGATCACGACCTCGGTGCCCGCCATGCGGCCTTGCTGAAGCTCCTGCCAGAAGGCGCGTCGCCCGGCCGCCGGCGGCAACAGTTCGACGCCTCGGCGCAGGAACTCGGTCTTCAGCTCAGGCGAAACCATGCCCAGCTTGTCCCAGGGCGCCCAGGCGATCGAGCTGACGCGTCCCGCGCAGCGGCGCTGCAGCGCGACGGCAATCTTGCTGGCGACTTCGTTGGCCGCCGCGTAGTCGGCCTGTCCGCGATTGCCGAAACGTCCGGCGACCGATGAAAAGAAGATGGCAAAACGGAGCGAGTCGGCCTTGAGGTGGCGGCTCAGCACGAATGCGCTGATCGCCTTCGTGCGAAACACGCGATCGAAGGATTCGAGCGACTTGTCGCGCACGAGTTTGTCTTCGATGATCCCCGCGCCATGGATGACGCCGTCGAGACGGCCATATGTCTCGTAGATCTCGTCGAGCAATGCGGCGAGCGCTCGGCCGTCCTGCACGTCGAGCTGCACGTAGTGCGTCCGCGCGCCGGCCGCGCTCAGCCGGCTGATGGTGTCGCGAATCTCGCGTTCCTTGAGCAGTTGGCGGCAGGCTTTCTCCACCGTCGCGGGCGTCACACGGACGCCCTCCGCTTGCTGTCGCGCGATCAGCGCGCGCTTGAGTTCTGCCGGCGTGCGCAGCGCCGCCGTCGCGGCCGGTTCCGTGGCCGACGGGAGGGGACTTTGGCCGACGATCACGAAGGTCGGCTGATAGCGTTCCGCGAGGTCGAGACAGACTTCCGCTGTGATGCCGCGGGCGCCGCCCGTCGCAAGGATGACGGCGTCGTTCGGAATCGCGAACGCCGGATCGAGCGTGGCCGGCGCGCGCATCACGTCGATGCCCATCCGCAGCCCGTGGCGATAGCCCACTTCGATGCTGCGATCGGCGGACCAGAGCTCCTCGATGACATGGGCCGCCAGCCGGTCGATCGGTTCACCCGGATCCACGTCGAGAGCCCGGACCCGTACATCCGGCCATTCGATCGCCACGCACTTAGCGAATCCCACGACGCCGGCGTGGCTCGGACGAAGATCGCTGGTGGTGTCGTCGACGCCGAACGTGCCGCCCATCGAAGTGACGGTCATCAAGGCCGCTCCGCCCTTCGCGGCCGCCAGCTCGAGCGGGCGTGCGATCGCTTTCGAGAGGAGGAACAGCCTGCGCGTTTCGAACGAAAGGCGCTGCCACCACCGGACATCGTCAAGGGTCTCGAACACCTCCGCGGGCGACAGCGGCGCGAGATGGATCAGCGCAGCAATCGGACCGCACGCGCCCTCTATCCGTCGCGTCACGCGCTCCGCTTCCTCGAAGGAATCGAGCGGCGACGCGAAGAGGTCCCGCTCGGAGGCCGTGCCGGAGTGCTCAGCCAGGAGCGCGACGCGCCAACCATCCTGTCGCAGCCGCTCGGCAACCGCCGCCGCGACACCACCACCCTCGTCAGTGATCACGATCGAATGCCCCTGCGCGAGCGCAGCGCGCACGCCCGAGGCGGGACGCTCTCGCGCCGAAAGGCCGTAGCGCACAAACGCCGCGCTGGCTTCGTCGGATCCCTCAGCGATGACGCGATCGGCCGTCGTAGCAGTCGGGTGCGGCTGGACGGCGACGTCGGCCGTGGGGACCGGGGGATCCACGACGACTTCCGATGATGGCGCACCGGATGGCGGCGGCGCCCAGGCGCGCAGGGGCTGTGCAGGCCGAGGGGCAGGTGTGCCGTTGGCGAGTGCGCTCAGTACATCGTTCTGCAGTTCGAGGAACTGCGTCATGACAGCCTGAAAATCCAGCAGCACGTCGGCGACCGGATCCGCGGAAACGTTGAGAGTCCGATCGCCCATCGTCAGATCAGGCAACCGCCTGTTCGGGTTGGGTGACCAGCAGATCCGCGAGAACCGTGGCTGTGTCGCGAAGCGTTTTGATGGCCGTCAGCTTTTCCATGGCGCCCTGGAAAGAACCGCGCTGCGTTCCCGCGTGCATCTGTTGAAACGCCGTCAGAATCTCCATCCGCTTGATGGAATCGATCCCGAGATCGGCTTCGATGTTCGCGTCGGCATCGAGCATCTCCTGCGGATAACCGGTCCGATCGCTGACGATCCCGAGCAACTGCGAGAGCACATCCGGCGCAGAACCGTTCCCGCTTGCGCGCGCCGCCGGCACCGCAGGGGCAGCTGCGGGCGTGGGCAGCGCCGCCGCGGCGACGGCCGGGGCTGTCGGACCAACCGACGGCGGTGGAAGCGCTGACGGCGGCGCAACCGTCACCACCGGCGCAACAGGCGTCGACTGAGCGGCCGGCGCCTGCCAGCGCGTGTCTTCGTGCTGGATCGGCTGGCTCGCCAGATCCTGACGCGGCGTGTATCCGAGCGGCGCGGCAGCCGGGAGGGTGGACATCGCCGCAGCCGGCGCACCTTGCAGGTACGTCGTCATCACGATCGCCTGCGTCTGGAGAAACTGACTCATCAACTGCTGAAACTGGCGCATGACATCGTGAGAAGCGGCACCCACCGGAAATGGTGGTGTTGGATTCGTGGCATCTGACTGCATACGTCCACCTTGAGGATGGCCGATCCGACTGGTCGACACGTGTACGAGCGGGCTCGGAATCGGCGGAGCGTTGGTCGTCTCTACGACAGGAACGGCGATCGGAGCGGCGGCCTGCGGGATGGGAACCGATGCCTTCTCATCCTGTCGACGCGCCCGGCCTCCGCTGACCATCCAGACGTGCCGCGGCAGCGGCTCGGGAGTCGTCAGCTGCGCGAGCTGAATCGTCTCGATGGTGCGTCCACGCCACAGTTCATCGAAATCGACAGGCACGCCGAGGGCGGCCAATTGCCCGAGGACGTGCAGGAACTGCGTGACGCCGTGCCGCTCGCGCGAATCGATGCACAGAATCGTGGCGTCGCGTCCACTCAGTGTCTCCCGTGCGAGATTCGCCAGAACCGTGCGCGGCCCGACCTCGATGAAGAAGCGGCCGCCGGCCCTGTACATCGCCTCGAGTTCGTCCGCGAACAGCACTGGCGCGATGATGTGTTCGGCGAGAATTCTTCTGAGCTCGTGCGTGTCGGCCGGATAGGCATCGCCCAGCGTGTTCGAAAACACCGGAATCCGTGGTTCGCTGATGTTCGCGCGCTCGAGCACATCGCGAAACGTCCGTGCCGCCGTCTCGACCAGGGGCGAGTGGAATGCGCACGCCACTGGAATACGGCGTGCCGCCAGCCCTGCCGCCGACAGCTTCGCGACGGCGGCGTCGACGTCGGGCGTGCGTCCTGCCAGCACCGTCTGACGGGGCGAATTCACGTTCGCCACCCAGACGTCCGTCGTGCCTTCCAACACGGGTGCGACATCATCGGGCGATGCCGACACGGCCGCCATCGTTCCGGGTTCCCCGGCGGCCGCGGCCTTGATGGCACGCCCGCGCGCGGCCGACAGTTCGAACAGCACCTCGGGCGAGAACGCGCCGGCGGCCGACAGGGCGACGTACTCGCCGTAGCTGTGTCCGGCCGTCATGTCCGGCCTGATGCCGAACCGCTCGAGCAGATCGCAGGCGCCGCGTTCGACCGCCCCGAGCGCAGGCTGCGCGACAGTCGTATCGGTCAGCTCGAGCAGCTGCCGCGCCTGGTCCTCTTCCGAAAACGCAGGGGGTGGAAAGATGAACGAGCTCAGACGCCTCGCAGGCACGTCGCCGGCCGTGACGCGATCGGCGAGCTCGACGGCGTGCCTGACGTCGGGGAAATACGTCGCGAGTTCCCGATGCATGCCCGGATACTGCGAACCTTGTCCGGGAAACAGGAACGACACCTTGCCTGCCGGCTCGCGCACCTCGGAGAGATAGATGCCGCGGGCGTCGCTCATCTGCGTCACCCCTTCCGTCAGCGCCTTTCGAACCTCCGCCACCTTCGTGCGGAGATCGCCCGTCGAACTCGCGACGATGGCGAGCCGGAGCGGACGCGCGGGCGCGGCGATGGTCGACCGGCAGACGGCTGCGGCCACGCTTCTGAGCGGCACGTCGGGGTTTCGCGACAGTCGTTCGTCGAATTCCTGGAGCGCGATGTCGAGATGGTGCACGCTCGCGGCGGTCCAGTACGTCAACTCGCTGGGCCACTCGTCGACCGGAGCCGTTTCCACGAACGCGTCGGAGCCATCACCGGCGTACTCCTCGACGACCACATGGAAGTTCGTGCCACCGAACCCGAACGAGCTAACCGCCGCCCTTCTCGGCTGCTCCGAATTGACGGGCGCCACCCACGGTTGCGCGTCGGTGTTCACGAAGAAAGGCGTGGCCGGCTCCCGGAGCCTGGCGTTCGGCGTCGTCACGTGCAGCGTCGGCGGCAGCACTTTGCGATGGAGGGCCAGCGCGACCTTGAGGAGGCCGCTGACGCCGGCCGCCGACTTCGTGTGGCCGATCATCGACTTGATCGAACCGAGGGCGCACGAGGCGGGCGTCGCGCCTGCCTTCCCGAAAACCGCCGAGAGCGCGGTCACCTCCGCCGTGTCGCCCGCCACGGTGCCGGTGCCATGGGCTTCGACGAGCCCCACGGTCGCCGGCGAGAAACCCGCCGCCTCATAGGCGCGCTGGAGCACTCTCATCTGCCCTTCAGGCCGTGGGGCCGTCAGACCCTTTCCGCGGCCGTCGCTCGATCCGGCCACGGCGCGGATGACGGCATAGATGCGATCGCCGTCGCGTTCGGCGTCGACGACCCTCTTGAGCACGAGCGTGACGAGTCCCTCGCTGATGGCGATTCCGTCAGCAGCCTCGTCGAACGTGCGGCAGCGGCCTGTGGGCGAAAGGGCTTGCGCCGAGCTGAAGCAGAGATATCCGAACGGACTGTTGACGGTATCGATGCCGCCGACGATGACCATGTTGCTGGCGCCGGCTTCCAGTTCGCGAGCCGCCACGTAGACGGCGGCCAGCGACGAGGCGCAAGCCGCGTCAACCGTGAAATTCAGACCGCCCAGATTCAAACGGTTCGCGACCCGTCCCGCCGCGACATTCAGCAGCACGCCGGCGAACGAGTCCTCGGTCCACTCGGGCAGATTCGCCAGCGTGGCGTCAGACACGCTGTCGAAGTACATCGGCAGGCCCGCCCGGATGCCGTATCGAAATCCGAGATCGCCGGCGCCACCGCTGGCGCCGAGAATGACCGACGTGCGCTCGCGATCGAACGGCCGGTCCGCGTATCCGGCGTCGGCGAGTGCCTGGTGGACGACTTCGAGCGTCAGCAGCTGAAAGGGATCGATGGACGGCACCGCTGTGGGCGGGATGCCGTATTTCAGCGGATCGAATGGGATCTCGCCGAGGAAGCCGCCCCACTTCGAGTAGATCTTGTCGCGCGCGCGCCGGTCCGGGTCGAAATAGCGCGCCGCATCGAACCGGTCCGCCGGTATCTCGCCAATCGCGTCCGCCTTGTCGAGAATCCTCTTCCACAAGGTTCGCGCGTCCAGCGCATGCGGCAGCAGACAACCGACGCCGACGATGGCGATGTTGGCCGACAGCGCAGTCGCCGGCACCTCGGGCGCCGCGACCGATACGCCGATATCGGTCCGATCGAGCAGGCGCGTGCCGTCGACCGACACGGCAGCATGCAAGTCGGCGATGCCGCAGGTGGCGTGTCGCAATGCCGCGACCTGCCCGATCATGAACATGCCTTCGGTGCGCTGCTGTTCGGGATCGACCGAGACGTAGGCCTGGTGGTGCGCCACATCGGTGGCGTGTGCGACGCCCTTCGAGGCGACGCGCAGGCGCCCGAGGTTGAGCGTCTCGAGCTTCAGCCGCACGTCGTCGAGGCTCTGGCCCTCGTCGAGAAAGCGGCGGCGGGTCTCCCTGAACACATCGAAAAACGGCGTGTCGGCGCACCGCGTTGCGTGTCCGGGCCCCGATTCGAGGAGCACCGTCCGCGTGCACTTCACCGCTTCGCGCTGGAACCCTTCGACGATCGCCCCGGTTGCGACGGCCTCATCCGTGAACAGGTAGGCGGTGCCCATCAGGACGCCGATGCGAGCACCGCGCGTGGCGAGCGGCGCGCCGATCGTGGCGACCATGGCGGCCGATCGGGCGTCGTGGATCCCGCCCGCGAAGACAATGTGGAATTCGCTGGCCGGTACGCCGCGATCGATGGCTTCCACGAGCGTGTCGACCATCGCTTCCCACAGCACGAAGCTGGTTCGTGGACCGACATGGCCGCCGCATTCGCGGCCTTCGAACACGAAGCGTCGTGCGCCGTCGGCCACGAACATCTGCAGGAGTGACGGCGCGGGAACGTGGAGGTACGTGGGGATACCGTGCTTCTCCAGCTTGGCCGCCTGATCGGGGCGGCCGCCGGCGATGAGCGCGAAGGGAGGCGCGAACTCCTCGATGACGCGCAGCTGTTCTTCGCGCAGCGCGTTGGGCACGAACCCGAGAATGCCGACGCCCCATGAGCGATCGCCGAGCACCTGCTTCGTGGCGGCAAGGAGCGCCCTCACCTGCGGGCCTCGGAGAAGCGCCAGCGCGAGAAACGGCAGCGCGCCTCCCTTGGCGACGGCGTCGGCGAACTTCGCGGTGTCGCTGACGCGTGTCATCGGGCCCTGGAGGATGGGGTACTCGGTTCGATGCGCCAGCGCGAGCGGCGCACCCCGGTCGAGCGGCTTCAGCTCGCGGGCCGCGGTCACGTGTTCGGTCAACGCGTCCGCGAGGCCGGCGAGAATCCCGCTGACCGATCGAAATCGGGTGGCCAGTTGTGCCGCAAACGCGGCATCCTGGCCCAGCGGCCACAGCGGGAGGCCGACGCCACTCCAGTTGATTCGGCACTGGATGGCCTGGCGCCAGCGCTCGCGCGCGTCGGGCGCTGCCGTCGCGCGGGTCGCGAGCTCGAGCTCGAGGCGTTGAAGCTCATCGACTGCCACAAAGCCGGGCCGCCGATACACGCGATACCGGGCTTCCAGGTCGGCGCCGAGACAGACAGTTTCGTCGCCTTCCATGCGGCTCAGCACGTTCTTGACGGTACTGGGCAGCGTCGATTCCCGAGCCAACGCAAGCTGCACGTCCAACACCGCTCCGGCGCAGCCGGCCACGCGACAGGCGCCAACCGTATGGCGTCCAATCCCGCCATGCGCGTACACGGGAAGCCTGGTCTCGGCCAGCAGACGCTGAGCGAGCACGAACGTCGTTTCGTCGCCGACACGACCGCCCGACTCGTGTCCTTTTGCGACCACGGCCGTGGCGCCGGCTTCGCCTGCCGCGCGCGCCTCGTCAGCGGTCGTGCACTCGACGAACAGATCGCACGAGCGATCGCGCAGGCGATCGACGAGCACGAGCGTGGCGGCCAGCGCTCCCGTGGCGATGACGACCACGTCAAGCGCGTCCACGAGGTCCCACACGCAGTCGAGGTCGTCTGCGGTCACGACTCGGACGCCGACCAGCCCAGGCTTGTGCCGGGTGAGTGCGGACAGCGCCGGCCGCACGCGCGCGTGCGGCACGCCTTCGAGATTGAGGACCGCGGTGGCGCCGGCGCGCGCGGCTGCGCACAGCACGCTGACGTCAGGCCACCCCGGCAGCGTCGTCGCGATGAAGCGAAACGCGGGTGACGAATGCCCTGTCAGTGATTCCATGAATCCCGGCTCGCGGCCGTCTGATGGCGCCGCGCAGTGACTGATGACCTACAACAACGTGAGCTGCCGGCCGTTTTCAAACACAAGTGTCCGCGGTGGCCTCGAGTTCTCACTGATTCGCGGACCGTTCGGCGCTCATGTCGACGCGCACCGGACACTGAGCAAGGCTCCGGCCACTTGCGTGGCAGGGAGCCTGCGAGCCGACAATCGCAAACCCCGGGGTCTCACCGAGCGGCCGCCGAATGACTCGGCCCCTGGTGTCTAACCTGACGCCAACTGGCTCGCTTGACGACGGAACGCAGCCGTGTCGCGGCCCGTCGTCAAGCGGTCGAACCTCTACTGAATCTTGCAGGTAATCCCGAGGTAGTCCCGCAAGTCAGGCATGCCATCAGCTTCGACGGCCAGGATCTCCGGCGTCGTGCACGTGACAAACCCGCCCAGATCCAGTCCTGCTCCGCAGATGTCCGGCGAGAGCTGTCCGGCATTTGTGGAGATCGGAATCGTGATCGTGTTCTGGTCCGACGCCGAGGCGATGACGTTCGCGTCGGTCGTCGGCGACGTCGCACCGGAGCAGACGACCCCGAGTTGACGGTTCAGCAGCTGCACGCTGTCGAACGTGCTCTTGAACCCCGGCTTCCCGCTCGGGCAGCTGTTGAGGAACTGCATGCTGAAATTCAAGTTCAGATCGAGGCAGGCCGAAAACACGTTGCAGTCGACTGCCGTGGATGCGCCCGTGGCAAAGCAGCCCGGCGTGGTGGGCAGCGGCGTGTCGACGGCGTGATTCCCGGTCCGGTCGATCACCAGCGCGACGGACAGATCGTTGAGCCGTAGCGCGGTCGGAACGCCCCCGCTGTCAGGTGTCGAGTTCGGGAAGAGCATCCGAGGCGGCACGTCTCCCTTGGCACAGAACATCAGCGGCTGATTCGCATGGAGATTGAAGTTCGGCGTGAGCGCGCAGGCGCCCCAGATGACGCCGTTCCCCATGTTGACAGCCGCGTCGGTGCACACATGCCCTTCCGCACCGTGGCACTCGCCCTGTTCGGTGGCGGTCAGGTTGGCGTTGTCGGTCGCCGACAGCGCCGGATTGTTGTAGACGATGCTGTTGCAGCTGTCGCCCTTGATCGCGTGACAGTACCCGCGGGCCAGAACGGTCCCGACATCGTTGATGGTCATCGGATCGAGGTTGATCGTCAGCGAATCGCAGTTCGCCGGCAGCAGGCTGCCAACGGTCAGCCCCGTGTCCGAGCAGCCCTGATCGTCACCCGTCTTGAGCTTGCCGGCCGCGGTGAGGCTCGCAAACATCATGTTGATCGAATCGTCCGAGAGCCCGATGAACGCGTCCTCGACTCCCTGCGATCGCAAGGCGCCAAAATTGGGCACTGGCGCCGGAGTCAGCGTGATGCCCGGTGTGGTTTCGACGCTCGGATCGACCGCCAGCGTGGCAAACGTGCCCTTCAGGCCCGCCGATATCCCGTCGGGCGTGATGTGGACCTCGGTGACTGCTCCGCTCAGCTTCTGATCGAAGTTGGCGACGACCTGCTCATCAACCTTGATCTCCTTCAGCTTCACGGGATCGGGCTGACTGGCGCCGATTTGCGTTGAAAAATTCTCCACGAGGTGGAAGTCGATGTGCGGATTGATGTCGATCGCACCGAACGTGAAGATCGTGACGAGCACGTTGCAGAACACGCTGAAGCCGCAGAAATCGACACCCACGGTTCCATTCGACGTGACGGTCGCGCCCGCATCGAAGTTGGCGTTCGAAAACGTGTTGAGGAGCAGATTGTCTTCCGTGACGTCGAAGCCGAGGTTGATGCCGGTGACATCGGCGGTTGCGTCTCCCTCGACCTTGACGCCTTCGCCACAGACAGTGGCGCCCCAGTCGCCCGCGGTGCCGAACGCATGCACTTTCACGTGGATGTCCGGCAATCCCAACTTCACATGGAAGAAATGGTCATGGAAGTCAACGTTGCAGGAAACCGTGTCGGCGACGTCGACCTCCGTAATGGTCAATGTCACCGTGGGGTCGCTCGCGCACGGGACGGAGGGCGTGGTCGTCGGAGGACCGCCATTGTTGCTGGTATTGATACTGAGAATGGCCTCCGTCACTTTCGACTGGAAGATCTGTCCGGGCGTCTTGCCGTTGATGGTTGGGTCATCGCTCACGACGGGCGTGGTGCACAGCTGGTTGAACAGTGTCTGCGTGCCTCCCGCCGACAGACCGACGATGAACGCGTTCTGCAAGTCCGTGGATGTCGGGGGATCCAGCACCGGCCCCAGTTTCGTCTTCACCAACTGCTTGATTTGCGTGTTCACGGCAGTCTGGATGGTCGCGGCCTGAAAGATCGTGGCGTTCGGATCCACGCCGACCGCGGCGACGTCGCCCGTCGCGAAGATGAAGTTCTTGAAGGTGCGGTTGCCCTTGATTTCGCGCGCCGACGCCTCGAGCCGGTTCGTGCCGGCATCGAAACTGCCGAGCGGCAAATCGTGGGCCCCCAGGACGTCGCGGACGAGATCCGACTTGTCGAGCGTCGTGTCGATAATCACCGTGTAGACATCGCCGGACGTGATGCCGTTGCCCGCCTGAAAGGTTTCTCCGCTGACCGGCAGGATCTTGCCGTTGATGCTGACGTCGGTGATCCGGGTGCCGGCGCACACCTCACCCGCGACGGGCGTCGGAATAATCGCCGTGACTTCCCCCGGCGTCGGATCGCTGATCGAAATGGCGAAGACCGACGACGTGGCGATGTCGGTCAGGTCGTCGACGTTGCACGCGCTCGATGTCGGGGTCTTCAACGATCCCGGCAGCTTGACCGTCGAGACCTTGAAGATATGGCCGCCGCACGCCAGATCGTCGATGGTGACCCGCACGGTGTTCGACGACAGCGCGCCGATGCTCGCCGCGATGTCCACCACGAGATCCTCGTAGCCAATCGTGTTGCCGTTGATCGTCGCCATCCCGCTGCAGGGTGACAACGCCGTGCAGCCGATGAAGTTTGGTACCTGAGCCAGCAGGTCGACGCCGTCCACGTACAGCTTGAGCGAGCTGGGGTTGGTGAGTGGCACGCCGGCGAGCACATGCGTCTGGTTGCCGCTCGACTCGGTGACCACGCCGCCATTGGGCTGGTAGACATGTGCGTACGGAATGTTCGAGCAGAACGCCTCGGCCTTCTGTCCCTGATCTTCGACCGTCACATGCAGCAGGGGGACCGGCGCGAACACGGAGAAGTCGTGCGGACCCTTCGCGAACTTCCAGTCGGCCGGCGACAGCCGGCTCGCGAGGTGCGCGACATCGCCGTTCTGGACGAGGAACGACTGAATCAGGTTGCCTGCGACGTCGAGCCCCATCAGCTCGGCGGTTATTTTCGCGTTCGGGCCGGTGCCAACCGCGCCGACCTGGATCGTGTGATTGCCGGTGCAGTCGGAGCCAGGCTGGCCGTTCCGGTAGGGCAGCGCACAGACGGCGCCGACCGGTGGATCGCCAGGCCCGCCCACGCCCGACCCGATGGCGCTCGCGCCAAACATCGAGATCGGCGAGCCCGCCGTGTCGTCCGATGTACACGACCCGATGGGTTCGACCTTCGCCGCACTGGCCAGTTGCTTCGCAATCGCGTGCGCGCCGGCGGGCATGACGCTCGGCGCGGCTGCAGCCGAGGCCGATCGCACGCCGCCGATCACGACGAGCGCACACGCCGCCGTTATCGACAGCGACGATCGCAGCGCCCCAGAGGATGAACCCAGTGGCTTCGTACGATTGCGGGGAACCCTCATGGACGGTCTCCTTGAAGAAGTTGATCGTCAGACACAATTTCGACGCGTGTGATTCTTCGAAGCGTGGGAGGCGACGATGTTTGAACGGCGCTGTGAGATTGTCAAGAGCAAATCGACGCGCGCGATGATCAATCGCGATTATTTTGTCCAAACGTTACTGTCTCTTTCGATCCGCGTGACGCGAACCGACTTGTGGATATATCGCGCGACGGACTCACTTACACAGGACTCACTCAGTGACTGACATACTTGTCGCACTTACTAACTCGAAGATATCGATGAGCTCTGCGGAAATTCGAGTGAGGGGAAATTCGAGTGAGGAAGGATGAAAGGTATCGCGAAAATGACGCGATACCGCTGAACTTGACACACGCGACTCGGTCGTTTGATCCGCGAGGGACGGCAGAGATCGACAATGTTGTCATCGGATTTGTCACTGCATCTGTCATCTTTGACAGGCGATCGTTTTCAGCGCGTAACACCTGCGTGAAGAATGCATGCCTACGATGAAAACACTTGTCACGATTGAACAACGAAATAGAAGAGGTGAGAAGACTCTCTAAAAGAAAGAGATGAGCTGTTACTAATTGAAGAGCTGCTGGCGAACTTCGATGGAGGGTTATCGTCGCGACTCGAAATAACAGACAGGTAAGTCAGAAGATCTAAACGACAAAGATGTCACGCACGTGCAAAACATGTGACTCGTACTTAAAACCTCTTGCCTGCTCACGATGCACCTCCTATCATTCGTGACCTCACACCGAATCATTCCGAGTCGAGGCGCCTCATGTCTCTCGTTCGCGTTCCGTCGATGTTGCTCGCCTGTCTGATGTTCGCGTTCGCGTCTGTCGGGGCATCGGCGCAGACGTCCTCCAGCGATCAGGCGGCAACTGTCGACGGCGCGCCGATCATGAAGGCCGATGTCGATGCCAAGCTCGGAAACAATCTGGCGAAGCTCCAGGAGGAGATCTTCAGGCTCCGTCAGAAGCAGCTTGACTCCATGATCGACCAGGCGCTGCTGGAGCGCGAAGCGTCCAGGCGCAGCGTCACGATTGCCGCGCTCGTTCAGACCGAGATTACGTCGAAGGTCGAGGCGGTCACACCCGAGGACGTGTCGAAGTTCTACGAGGAGAACAAGACGAAGCTGCAGGGCGAATTCAAGACGCTCGAGGATCAGATCAAAAACTACCTGGCGGCCCAGCGGCTCCAGGCGCGGCAGAAGGAGTTTCTCGGCGGGCTTCGCCAGGCATCGAAAGTCGAGGTCTTTCTCACGGCGCCGCCGATTTTCCGCTCGGAAGTCGCGACGGCCGGCGCCCCCATCCGCGGCAGCGACGACGCCCCGATCACCATCGTGGAGTTCTCGGATTTCCATTGCCCGTACTGCCGCAAAGTGCAGCCGATCCTCGATCAGGTCCGCGCGAAATACGGCGAGAAGGTCAAGCTGGTGTACCGTGATCTCCCGCTCGATAACCTCCATCCACAGGCGCGGGCAGCGGCCGAGGCGGCGCGGTGCGCCAACGAGCAGGGGAAGTTCTGGGAATTCCACGACAAGGTCTTCAAGAACGATCCGGACTCGTCGGCAGCCACACTCGATCGATTTGCACAGGAACTCGGCATGGACGTGCCCGCCTTCGACGCCTGCCGGACGTCCGGGAAATACAAGGCCTCCGTGCTGTCGAGCAACCAGGAAGGCAGCAGGCTGGGACTGACCGGCACGCCGAGCTTCTTCATCAACGGCAGGATCCTCGTCGGCGCGCAGCCGGTCGAGGCATTTTCGAAGATCATCGACGAGGAGCTCGCGAAGGGATCGAACCCGCCGGTCGCGCGCCAGTAGCCTCACACTCACGTCCCGTGCGCACACTGCTCATCGGCCTCGATTGCGCCGCGCCAGAGATTCTGTTTGCCGAGCCCGGCCTGAAGAACCTCCGCGCGCTCATGGCACGCGGCTGTTATGGCCGTCTCGAAAGCGTGATCCCGCCCATCACGGTGCCTGCCTGGATGTGTATGGCAACCAGCCAGGACCCCGGCTCACTTGGCGTCTACGGCTTCCGAAACCGCACGTCGTATTCCTACGACGGCCTCGGCGTCGTCAACGCGCAAACGATCACCGCGCCGGCGCTCTGGGATCATTTCGGCGAGCGGGGCAAGGTCGTCGTCATCGGGGTTCCGCCCGCGTATCCACCTCGGCGCGTGAACGGCGTCAGCATCGGGTGTTTTCTGACGCCGGATACGGTGCGGTCCGACTTCACCCATCCGGCCGATGTGAAGCAGACCATCGGCGAGCTCGTGCAGGAGTACCCCGTCGACGTGAGCGGGTTTCGAACCGACGACAAGGCCTGGTTGAAGGACCAGATCTATGAAATGACGCGGAAGCATTTCGTGGTGATCCGCCACCTGATGCAGCAGGTCGACTGGCAGTACTTCCAGTTCGTCGAGATCGGGCTCGATCGCATCCATCACGGGTTCTGGAAGTTCCACGACCGCGAGCATCGGCAGTACGTGGCCGGCAACGCGTTCGAAGGCGTGGTCCGTGAGTACTACGCGTACCTCGATGAGGAAATCGGGTCGATTCTCTCCCTCCTGCGCGAGGACGATACCGTGCTCGTCGCCTCGGATCACGGTGCCCAGCGACTCGAGGGCGGATTCTGCATCAACGAATGGCTCCGCCGGGAAGGGCTGCTGACGTTGAAGGAGAACCCCGGCAAGCCTGGGCCGCTCAAGCCGTCGCAGGTTGACTGGAGCCGGACCCGCGTGTGGAGTGAAGGCGGGTACTACGCGCGCGTCTTCCTGAACGTCGAAGGACGCGAGCCCGCCGGCATCGTGCCGCAGGCCGAATACGAGGCCGTGCTCGAGGATGTGGGGGCGCGCCTGGAAGCCCTGCCCGACGATCGGGGCGTGCCGATGGGGACACGGGTATTCCGTCCCGGCGACATCTACCGTCAGCAGAATCGCATTCCGCCGGACCTGGTCGCGCATCTCGGCCAGCTGTACTGGCGGTCGATCGGCGGCGTCGGCTACGACGACCTCTACATTCAGGAGAACGACACTGGTCCCGATGACTGCAACCACGCCCAGTTCGGAGCGTTCATCCTGTGTGGACGCGATCTGACCGTCCGGGGGGAAGTGGAGGGCATGCACCTCCTGGATGTCGCGCCGACGCTGCTTGACCTCGCCGGCCATCCGATTCCGGCCGTCATGCAGGGACGTTCACTGCTTCGTCGCGGCCAGGTGTAAGCCGCCCTACGTAGGGCGTTGTTTCAACCCCGCCATGATTTTGTCGCGCGTGATCGGATGCTCCCGGATCCGCACGCCGCACGCGTTGTAGATCGCATTGGCCAGGGCGCCGGGCACCGCGCCAATGCTCGTCTCGCTGAAGCTCTTGATCCCGTAGAACCAGCGCGGCTCGAGGCTGTCGATGTACACCTGCGTCTGCTGCGGGACGTCCATGATGGTGGGGAGCCGATACGACAGGTACCCGACGCTGTAGTGCTTCGTGCCTGGAAATTCCCGGTCCCACGGGATCGGATCGGTCGCGATCTGCGTGCTCTCGACGAGCGATCCAATCATGTCAGCCTCGGCGACCAGCGGATTGATCACGATCCCCGTGTCGTGGACGTAGGTTCCGCGGATGAATCGCCAGTCGCCCGTGTAGGTGTCGACTTCCACCTCGATGAAGCACGCGCCGACGCCTTTGTTCTGGCCGGTGCGCTCGCCGCCCGCCACGCCGCGGCCGATGACCTTGATGCTGCCGCCGTTGGCGCGCGCGAGCGCCGCGAACGTCGTTGCGCGGCGCGGGTTGTCGGCGGCGAAGATTCGACCGTCCTCGATCCGCAGCCCGCCGGCGTCGATCTTCATCACCCGCGCGGCGCGCTCGAGGAGATCCTTTCTGAGCTTGTCCGCGGCGTTGAACGTGGCCGCGCCCTGCAGCGTGATAGTCCGGCCTCCGAACCACTCATCGCTCGACGGCGCGATGCCCGTGTCGCCCCACTGGATCCGGATGCGATCGCGGCTGGTGAAGCCCAGCATCTCCGCGACCACGTGTGCGAGGGCGGTGCCGGCGTTCGATCCGCTGTCGGGCAGCGCGATCTTCATCACGACGGCGCCGTCGCGTGTGACTTCGAGTTCGCCGCCGAACACCGACGCGTCGGGCGCCGCGGCGAGTGCCGCGAATGCGGGCTCGCCTTCGTGATAGCCCATCAGCCCGCCGTGGTGCTGCGTCATCCCGAGGCCGACGCCTCGCTTGAACCGTCCCGGCGACGCGGCTGGCCTCGCGGCGCGCTTCTCCCAGCCGAAGGCTTTCGCGCCTTCGGCCAGCACTTCGACCGACGCGAACGAGTCGTAGGGATAGCGATCGTCGCCCGGCTGCGGCCGCGTGATGTGTTTCAGGCGGAACTCGAGCGGATCGAGGCCGAGCGCGTCGGCCATTTCGTCCATCATCGCTTCCCACGACCACTTGGTTTCCTGCTGGATGTAGCTGCGCGAGGGACCCGGCCGCGGCGCGTTGCTTTTGTAGGCCGACCACACCGAGCGCCAGTGCGGCACGCGCGACGTGTAGAGCTCCAGCTGGTTGGTCGCGTTGCCGGGGCCCGACGCGTGATAGCCCGTTTCGACGTCACCGACGCTCAGCATGATCTCGTGCTGGAGCGCGACGATCCGGCCGTCTTTCATCGCGCCGACCTTGAAGCGCGTGAGCGTCTCCGGCTTGATGAGCAGCAGCGCCAGTTCCTGATCCTTCGGCAGCATGATCTTCACGGGGCGGCCGGTCACTTTCGCCAGGTGCGCCATGAGCGGATAGAACCGCTCGGCCGCGAGGCGTCCCGATCCGAACGTCGATCCGTTCCACTTGTTGATGAAGCGGATCTTCGCCGGGTCCATCCCGAGCGTGGCTGCGAGCGCGTTGCGCACCGGGTAGATGCCCTGTCCCATCCCCCAGATCGTCAGCCGATCGCCGTCCCACTTCGCGACGCTCCCGCTCGGCTGCATCGGCACCGACACCGCGCCGGCAAAGTGGTACTCGAACTCCTTCACGACGTCGGCCTCGACGAAGCCGCGCTCGATGTCGCCGGCCTTCGATTCCCACGAGCGAATCAGGTTGCCTTTGCCGCCGCGCAGATCCGGCGCGTCCGGCGCCATCGCGGCCTTGAGCGTCGATGCGAACGGCAGGACCTCGTACTCGACCGCGATCGCCGCAAGCGCATCGTCGGCCAGCGCCTCAGTCTCGGCGGCGACGATGGCGACGACTTCGCCCTGCAGGTTCAGCTCGCGAGACAGCGCCGGCGGCACGAGGCGGTTGCCGTTCGGGCTCGTAGTGACCGTGGCCGGAAGGTCGCTGCGCGTCACGGCCGGCACCGGCGCGTTCTCATACGTGAGGATGTGCGCGACGCCGGGCATCTTCTCCGCGGCCGACGTGTCGATGCTGACGATGCGCGCGCGCGGATGCGGGCTGGTGAGGAACCGCGCGTGCAGCATGTTGGGAAAGCGCACACGGCTGGCGTACTCGGCTTTCCCGGTAAAACGCGGCAGCGACACTTCCGCGAGGGCGGGCAATGGACGACCGATGACGCGGAGGTTCTCTGGCGGATAGCCCTGCCACTTCTTCGTGGCGGTTTTGTTGGCGCCTTCAATCAGGACGTCGCCGGCGGCGTGGCCACCGTGCGTCGCGTAGTCGCGGACCATCGGCAGCCTGACGTGCACGATGGAATGCGGCTCGACGGGCGGTTCCGGCTCGCCGCGGAGCACCGCCGCGCTGTCGAGCACCGTCTGCACGATCGAGGGATACGAGGCGCACCGGCAGATGTGTCCGGCCAGCGCGGACTTCACCTCGGCTTCAGTCGGATGCAGATTCTTGTCGAGGAGTCCCTTGGCGGTCACAACCCAGCCTGCCGTGCAGAAGCCGCAATCGGCGGCGACGTGACTGTGGCCGATCCGCTGGAGCGGGTGGAGATGCTTTTCGTTGCCGACACCTTCGATGGTGAGAACCTTCTTGCCCGACGCCTCCATCGCCAGCGTGTGGCACGAGTAGAGCGGCACGCCGTCGACGAGGACGCTGCAGGCGCCGCAGCTCGCCTTGTTGCAGCTGCGGTTGGTTCCTGTCAGCCCGAGCTGCACGGCGATCACTTCCCACAACGTCGTCCGCGCTTCGTACTCGGCGGCGTACGACGTGCCGTTGACGAGGAAGGTCGCTTTCTCGCGGGCGATTGCCGACGGCAGCGTCGATCGGACGATCGGCTGCGCGGCGAGGGCCGCTCGGGCCGGCGCGATCCCGACCGTCGTCAGGGCCAGGCCCTGACCGGCGGCCTTGAGGAAGTCGCGGCGGGAGAAATGCATGGCGGAATTCTACGCCCTCGCGCGAGCCTCCATCATTTCACCGGCACGCGCTGCTTCAGCTCCTCGAACCAGTTCAGCACGATCCGATACTGATTCGGGCTGCCGCTCGTCTGAGACTCGGAGGCGGAAGCGAAGCCGACGAACCGTCCGTCCGGCAAGATATCGAACGCTCGCGGAAGACCGGAGGGTCTGTTCGCCGTCACGCGCGCGGGCACGAGCACGGGGTTCCCGAATGTCACTCCCGACCGCGTGTTGACGCTCACCAATGCGAGCTGGCCCGACGCAGCCGACGGCACCCAGACGAGCTCGTCGCCCTTTGGTCCCCAGACCGGCTGGAAATCGAGCGCGCGCTTGGGCAACTGGTATCTTTCGTTCGTGGCCGGGACGGGCTGAATGAAGACGCCGGCGTCAGGCGATCGCCCGGCGCCGGCGGCGCCGCCGCCCGAGTGATAGGCAATCCAGCGTCCGTCCGGAGAGAAAACAGACCCGATCGGTTCAGAGGATCGCACGGCGCCAAACGGAGATGTCTTCTTGTCCCACACCGACAGGATCCACAGTGAATACCCGTTCCTGACAACGCTGTAAGAGAGAAGCCCCGCGCGAGACCACGACTCCGGCATGTGCGCGTCGCCTTTCTCCGGCTTCGTCAGGCGCTCGACGGCGCCCGTGCCATCGGCGCGCTGCTTGAAAATCGCCAGGTCGCCTTCGCGGTCGGACTGGAACGCGACGTGTTCGCCATCCGGCGACCAGACAGGAAACCGGTTTTGTCCGCCGAGGGTCAGCCGTCGCAGCGCGCTGGTGCCGGCGATTTCGTAAACCCACACGTTCGCGTCCTTGCCGTCGTCGGTCCCGATCGCCAGCCGCTTTCCGTCTGGTGACACGCGAACCTGATCGTACGAGTTCGGCGGCAGCGTCAACCTCGTGACCTTGCCATCGCGGTCGGCGAATGCGAGGAGGAGTTCCTCGGTCCCGACTTTGGCCGGGCCTGGAATGTAGATAACGGTGCCTGTGGCGGAGATGGCGAGCTGAGCAGCGGGGCCATTGTTCGCACCAGCCGATCGGGTGATGCCTTCGATGACCGGCACGGCCTTTCCAGTCACGATCAGACGCCGCGGATCGAATGGAACGGCAAACAGAACGCCGCCCTGCATGTATACGAGATGACCTGTAGGAAGATACTGGCCGTCGGTGCCGGCGACCAGGGTTTTGCGGGCGCCCGACTTCATATCCTGCGCGACGATCTGCGCTTTGTCCCACCGTCCAGGACTTTCGCTGATTTTGGAAACGGTGAACAGGAGCGTCTGTCCGCCAGGCAGTCGCTGGGGGCCGTGCACGAGCTCGTCAGCCTTGAACGAGGCAAGTTGTTCGGGCATGCCGCCCTCAGAGGAACAGCGGGTGATGCCGTTGCCGGAGCTGAAGAGGAGGCCCTCGTCCTCCCACGTCAGGCCAACGGGTGGTTGCCCCATCGGACAGATCGTGACGGCCACAGCCGCACCCGTCACAGCAACGCTCTTCAGGGCTTTGTCGGTCTGGGAATAAAACGCCAGCGTGCGACCATCTGGGGAGAAGACCGGACTGAACAATCCCCTCTCCGCTTCGGCGACGACGCGCGACTCAAAATTGGAGAGGAACCTGACATGCAGCCTGTCGTTGACGAGGTACGCGAGCGTCGTGCCGTCGGGCGAGACTGCCAGCTGGCGGCGCCCCGCGCCTGAAAGTTGCTCGCCCTCTCCGAGCGCGAGCATGAAGCGGGTGACGGCTGGTTCCGGAGCAGACGGTTTGGCGATCCACACGCCCATGCCGACGACGGCACCTGCGAGGGCTGCGGTGATCGCGAAGGGCAGCGCCCGCTTCCAGATCGAACGTTTCGGTTTCGCGGCCGTCGTTGTCGCAGGCGCAGGAGACAGAACGCCTGGCTCGTCGAGGACGAACAGCACGGTCGACATGTCGGCAATGCGGCGGCGGCGATCTTTCTGCAGGCATCGCGTGATCAACGTCTTGATCGCTGGACGATCCTCGAGCGCGAGCGCGCTCCAGTCCGGTTCGGCGCGCAGCACGGCGGCCAGCGTGTCGCTCACGTCCTCGCCTTCGAACGCGCGCCGGCCCGTCAGCATCTCGTACAGCACGCACCCGAACGCCCACACGTCGCTGCGCTTGTCGGCCGGCCGCCCCTTCGCCTGCTCGGGCGCCATGTACGCGGCGGTGCCGAGGATCACGCCCATCCCGGTCATCATCGCGGGCGTTGTGATGGTGGGCGACGCGGTCACGTCGGACCGGATGCCGCCTGCCGGCTCGAGTGCTTTCGCCAGCCCGAAGTCGAGCACCTTGATTGTCCCGTCAGGCCGCAGCTTCACGTTCGCGGGCTTCAGATCGCGATGGATGATGCCTTGTTCGTGAGCGGCCTCGAGGGCCTCGGCGATCTGGCGGGCGATGGTGAGCGCGGTGTTGGTATCGAGGCCGCGCGCCGCGGCACGCGCGATCTCGTCGGCGAGCGTCGGCCCTTCGACGAGTTCCAGCACCAGCGCGGGAGTGGCAGCTTCGGATTCTTCGAGGCCGTAGATAGCCGCAATGTTGGGATGATTGAGCGACGCCAGGACCTGGGCTTCGCGTTTGAACCGCGCGAGGCGATCGGGATCGGCCGTGAAGGCCTCGGGCAGGACCTTGAGCGCGACCTCGCGATTCAGCTTCGTGTCTCGCGCGCGATAGACTTCACCCATCCCGCCGCTGCCGAGCGGCGCGACGATGTCGTAGGGACCGAGCCGATCGCCTGCCTGCACGGTTACATCCGGTGCCGAGACGTGTGGATTATAGAGGGTCGAGAGGCGCAAAAAGGTTCATAAGGCGCCGGATGTTAGGGGTCCATTAGGTCAGAATGAACGCCAACCTGTGACCCCTCCCGCATTCGCGCTCGAACTCTTCGGCGGCTTCCGGCTCGTCGCGCACGGTCGACCTGTGACACGTGCGTTCACGACCCGACAGCAGCAACTGCTCGCGTACCTCGCGCTGCACCACGATGCGCCGGTGCCTCGCCAGCAGATTGCCGGGCGATTCTGGCCCGATTCGACGGACGCGCAGGCGCTCACCAACCTGCGCCGAGAGTGGCACCATCTGCGCGACACCTGGCCCGACGCGGATCGGATCGTCGACGCCGGCTCGCGCACATTTGGGCTGCGGCCGGCGCTGGCGGGTCACATCGACGTGCACGAGTTCGAGCGCGCGGCCGCTCGGGGCCTGGACGGCGATCGAACCGCGCTCGAGACGGCGGCGGGGCTCTATCGCGGCGACATCCTGCCCGACTGCGGCGACGAATGGATTCTTCCGCACCGCGAGCGCCTGCGCGGGCAGGCCGTCCGCGCGCTCACGCGGCTGGTCGAACTGCTGGAGCAGGAACGGGCGTTCAGCGATGCCATCACGTCCGCCCAGCAGCTGCTTCAGCTCGATCCGCTGCTCGAGCCCGCGTGGTGCACGCTGATGCGGTGCCACGCGCGCCGCGGCGAGCGTGCCGCGGCGCTGCACCTCTATCAACGCTGCGCGGCGTTGCTCAAGCAGGAGCTCGACGTCCAGCCGAGCGCCGCGACGCGCATGACCTACCGCGAGATCCTCGATCTGGACGAAACGGCGGCAGGCCCGCCCGCCGCGCCGCCGCGGACGATGGTGTATCCGCTCATCGGCCGCCAGATCGAGTGGGCGGCAATGCTCCGCGCGTGGGAAGCTGCCGCGGCCGGCCGTCAGCAGCTCGTGCTCGTCCGCGGCGAAGCGGGGATAGGCAAGACGAGGCTGGCCGAGGAGCTGGTCGAGTGGTGCCGCGCCAGGAGCGTCCGCGTCGCGGTCACACGCTGCTACGCCGGCGACGGCGCGCTCGCCTACGCGCCGATAGCCGCGTGGCTCCAGGGCGACGCCGTGCGGCAGGCGCTGGCGTCGCTCGACGCGGTCTGGCTGACCGACGTGGCGCGGCTGCATCCCGAAGTGCTCGTCGAGCGCGAAGACGTGCCGAACCCGACGCCGCACCTCGAAGCGTGGCAGCGCACCAGGTTTTTCGAGGCCCTCGCGCGCGTGTTTCACACGGCCACCCCGCTGCTGCTGGTGCTCGACGATGTGCAGTGGGCCGATGCGGACACGCTGGAGTGGCTGCACTTCTTCCTGCGTGCGCCTGACACGCGCTGCCTCGTCGTCGGCACGCTGCGCAGCGAGGAGGAGAACGACAACCGGGCGCTTGGGGTGCTCGTCGCCGAGCTCGAGCGCCTCGATCGTGTGACGGCGGTGCCGCTGGGACCGTTGGATGAAGCGTCGACCGCGCGTCTCGCGTCAGAAGTAGCCGAGCAGCCGCTCGATGCCGGCCAGGTGGCCCGCACCTACAGGCAGACCGAAGGACATCCGCTGTTCATCATCGAGCAGGGGCGGATGGACGAGACCGTGGCGCCGGGCGGCACCGCCCTGTCGCCGCGCGTCCAGTCGGTGGTGGCCGCGCGCCT
>Ga0066903_100000042_pt1 | contig 48922 bp, 41 predicted proteins | sample PanSoiMetaGPlot1_FD_67491 | JGI IMG/M metagenome (GOLD analysis project Ga0066903, IMG submission 67491) | Tropical forest soil microbial communities from Panama analyzed to predict greenhouse gas emissions - Panama Soil - Plot 1 (version 2) | ecosystem: Environmental > Terrestrial > Soil >... | reverse complement strand
GAGATCGTATTGTAATAAGCGCAGCTATAGGCGTTCTCGCAGGAGCCCACCACATCCGCCGACTCCAAGCTGACCTCGAGCGAGGCGAGCTGAGTCTCTTTGCCGAACTCCTTCGCTGCGATCTGATCGACGGAGACGCCGGCACGCAAGTCGGCGCCGGCGGTCATCTTAGCGTGCGTTCCCGTCAGCCAGGCGGTGCAAGCCCGCGGATGATCGCCGCCTAATTCATATCCGAGGCCCGCGGCTTGCTGGTTATCGAGCCCCGAGAATACCAGCATGCGGTCCTTGAAATCCGCGAGCGGTTGGAGAATGCGCGGCAACTCCGTGAGCGGCCCGCCCCCGCCCGCGGGTGCAAACTCGTTCTTCAAGTTCATGATCCCGTTCGGGACTTGGACGAACCCCATGCGGATCGGCCGCGCCGTGTCAGCGGCCAAGGCCGGTGTCATCGCGTCCAGCATTGGCAGCGCAAGGGCTGCGCCGGTGCCGCGCAGGAACGTACGCCGGTCTACGAATTTCCCCGTAATAACCATTGCTTATGCTCCTCTCGTTTGAATCAGTGGATCGGCTTGGTTTTGACGATACCGAGAACGCTGGATAACCGACGACGCTCGCCCGAGCGCGCGTCGTGCACCACCTCGCGAATAACGGAGGATCGCAGCACCAACCCAATTGCACGCCGCGCTGCTCCGGTTCGAAACATCGCTCTCTCGCGCGTGTGGTGGCGTTGAACGCATTAATTGGAAATAAAAAACTACACTCTTTTTTCCGTGCTGCCAATGACTTTCAACTTTCCTTCTACCGCGAAAGCGCTCGGTCTTGACGTGCTAGCGCGTTCCTACTGGGTGCCGACGAGGTAATCCCATAAGCCGCGCCGAATCTCGCCGGTAAATGGGTCGGGCACGACAGGAAGGCCGGCTGGACAAGCATGCCTGCTTCACTTCTGATCGCGTCGCGCTGACCGCCAGGGTAGCGCTCCGCAGAAGTATTGCGCTATCTCGCGCGCTACACTCATCGTGTCGCCATCTCCAACCGCCGGCTGCTCTCGCTCGACGACAACGGCGACTTGTTCAACCAAGTTGCCCTTGGCGCCGGCGGTCATCTGATCGGCGAGCCGTTTAATATCGGCGGCCTTCATTGAGGTGGGCGCGACCGGCATGTTAGACGCCCCCGATCATGCCAAGCAGGCGCAGCAGGCGATCGATCACCGCCGCGGACGACAAGATCTTCGTACTGAGGTTGGCGAATTGGTCGATTAGGGCGACCGCGGTAACGAGATCGCGGTGTCGTTCGGGCTGGTGCCGGAGGAGCACGGTTTGAGCATGGGTCCGCAGTCGATCTGCGAGCCCGCGCATTTCATCCGGCTTCAATTGAGACAAAGTACTCCGTGTTGCTACTGTCTTGGGTAGCCTTGGACATGGATTACTCCCATGTTCGGGGTCAGGCTGCGCCGTGGGTCTGACCACCCGCGGTGCGGCCGCTATTTCCCGGCTTCATTACCGGGAACGGCGAAACTCCTTTGTTGATGATCGTGCCGGAATGGCCGGTTAGGCTGCGGCTTGAACCGTGCGGGTAGGGGAGGGGGGTACCCGCCACAATCAATAAAAAGAGACGTGATTTCAAATAGGACAGCGGACACCCCTTCCCGCCAGCACCCCTCCTCCAAGCGTCCGCGGACGTCCGAAATAACCTGAAAAAATCGGCATAAGCGGCCTGACATCGGGATTTAGACGCGCGCGGCGGCACGATCGACGACGTGAAAGGCATTCCGCTCGATCTTGCTCGTGAATAGCGACCGCCTCATACGGGTAATTTTACCCGAAGTACTTGCGCTGGTCGGTGATCTTTTTGTGGACGCGCCGGCCGATGCATACGCCGCGGAGAAGCTTGGATTTCGTCTCAATACCGCAATGACGCCGCCTCGCCGGTGATCAACTTGGACGAGACGGCGGAGGCGATTTTGCGTCGCGCGCCAATCGTAACGCTCTAAGTCTGGCGGTCTTTTCGCGCTCCGCGCGCGCACGTTGTTCATATTCTGCCGTCGCGAGTTTGCCGTCAGCCAATCGCTCCTGTTTGCGCTTAAAGAGAAGTTCGGCCTGTTCCTGAGAGGTCATGAAACCTCCTTGTTCTAGTAAGTGCATCGGCGTTGTCGTGAGCGCATGGGCGGGACGGGAAATCATCGCGCGCTGCTGTTCGATGTGGGGTGTACACTTCAACTGCCTATGACGAGAATTGTTCCGAAGACGAGGCACCCGCTCTGATTTCTGCCCATGCGGAGGTCTGCGGGCTCAGCCAGGCTTCGCGATCTTTGGTTTGACGCGCCAGAGCTGAAAGCCATGGGTGCCGACGGCCTTTTCGATCCTATCGCGGGAAAGGTTGTAAGGAGGAGCGCTCGCGGGTGCGACCACTCCAATCGCATGCCAGGGGCCAAACCGCTCCGGCAGAGAGCTGCCTGCTGCATCGCTCGCGAAAGCCCGCAAGCCGACGTTTGCATCTGATTTGAAGATGTAGATTCGCACGCGGTCACCTCGCACTCCGATCTGTCGGGCCAATCACGCGCGCCTGAATCGCCGCGGCTTTGCCAGTCTGTGCTTGACGTTTTTTAGGAGCGGCGATCAGTCCGTCCCGGACCGCCTGCTTGCGGGCAAGCTTGCGGGCACGGCGTGCCGCCTCGGCCTTTTCTCGCGTCGCCTTCTCAGACGGCTTCTCATAAAAGCGCCGGCGCTTCATTTCGCGGAATACGCCCTCGCGTTGCATTTTCTTCTTCAGGACGCGCAGAGCCTGATCGACGTTGTTGTCACGGACGAGGACCTGCATAAGTTCTGCTCCGGCGGCGTTCAAAGCGCATTGGTCACGGTTTCGACCGGCAAGCAGCCGGGGCGTAAGCGCCCGATGCGATGCCGTCAACTTCGGCGCTCTGAGAGGCACAGTGCATGACGCTCACTGATTGGCGAACGATCGCCATCGCCGACGGTGATTAGCCGTTCCCCCCCTGCAAGGTTAAGATGGGGGCTGGTCATGCGAATAACCAGCTTTTTTTCTTGGGGCGAACCTTGCGGCCCAAACCTTAATGCTCCACATTGCACCAATCGAGCTTCGGCCGAACGACTTGGCCTCGCCGCACCCGCGTCGGACTGATGAGTTTCCTCCAAATCTCGAACGAATCGAACCGGCTGCGTTGACGCGCAGCCTCATTACACCCACTGAAAGAAGAGCTACATGACGCAAGGAACCGTGAAGTGGTTCAATGGCCAAAAAGGCTTCGGCTTCATCCAACCGGATGACGGCGGCAAAGACGTTTTCGTGCACATCAGCGCGGTTGAACGCGCGGGGTTGCCGAGCCTGAACGAGGGACAAAAGGTCTCTTTCGATGTTGTTGCTAATCGAAAGACGGGCAAGTCCTCGGCGGAAAATCTGCGCACCATCTGAGCAGTGCGAAGTAGTGGCAGGTGGAATACGGCCCCGCGTCCGGTTTCCAGGCGCGGGGCCTGACTTTGCGGGCACAGGCGCATCAGACCACCGGCCGCCTCGGCTGGCGAGTCGCTCGGCTACTTGACCGGCTTCGATGGGGCCGCAAGACTGCGCACGAAATGACGGCGAATCACCTCGGGACGCGAGGGGCTGTCCTCCTGTCCTGCAATCCGATGATCCAATAGTGCCAGCTCTGGCGGCTGAAGGCGCACGCCGATAAGCGTGCCTTACCAGTCGCTCGTCGGGCGGGGGCTTTGAGTTGCGGCATCAGGGGAGGGGGCTTATTCGTCCTGCGATGAGTCCCAGAAGCGCGACCCGCCATCGTCCGCCCATTCCGCGGGCTAAGCAAATCGGATAACCGTTCTTGGTGAAGCCATGCCTGGAGGGGCCTAAGAGAGTTCGTTCAGGCAAAGGGAATCGAATTGTGGGTAACTGCTCCGAGAGAAAGAATTAATAAGCAATATCAACATCCATAGTAGGATCCCCTTCCGCCAGCGGCAGGCTGGTTTGGCACTCTCTTCGACCCGCACAATCTTTTCGCGCAAATTCGTACCGAGTTTGTAGCGAGCAGCATCGGGGACACGACCCTACCCGGGTGACCGGCAGGTCGAGCCGGCGATGGCTATGGGGGACCTACGCCCCCTCGATGCTTTGAGGGCCTGCCGTCCTGCACTGGTAAGTCGCACGCGGGCTACCTCGATCATTTGGCCGTCGACCCACGCTGTTTCTGACTGCGCCTTTGCGAACCCATCGCGTATGAGGCCAAGCAGTTCGACCGTAAACCCGTGGGTTAGCAACGTGGAATCAGTACAGCCATGCCGTCCCGAGGCAGCAAGCACTTCGAGTGCACGGCGATCGTTCCCTCCAAAACGGCGTTTTCTGCTATCCATCATGGCGTGTCGCGCAGTACGCTCCAATATGCGGCACATCATACAGGGCGTCCGCACCACGGTATTGTCAGTGTGAAACCCTAGGTACACGCTCGGGGTAGACCAGCGGAAACGTCGCAGCATTGAATGATACGATCAACTCGTCGTCATGGCGCGGTTTGTATCCGCCCCCGGGACCATAACCGCCAGTGGCTTGGTGCTTACACGAATTCAGAAACGTCAATATGCCCGAGCGTTCGTCTGCACACTTGCGGTTGTCTTTTGCGCCTATTCTATGGCCGGATGCGCACCCGGCACGACTGCGGCCGCCCGACTGACCAACGCTACCCCGGCCAGACTGCGCGCGGAGGCCCGGGTTCAGCCTCAGACGGGCCCGTCGCGCAAGGCCGAACCGGAACTTGACTGTAAGTTTCAACCGGTCGTCCTCGGCGACACGTGGCTCGACGGAGACAATGCACTCCGTAAGAGATCAGACCACGAGCCGCGGTGTCACGGGCATACCGAAACGGCCGCGCACAAGCCTTGAGCAGTGCAACGTCTGGTCGATCCCCGCTATAATACCGCGATAGCTCGGAAGGTGCCTTGACGGATCGAGCGCGCCAGTGCATTTGGCGAACCCGAAAAAAATAAGACCACCCGAAGGCGGCCGAGTTGATCGATAGGACTCTTTTTTAATTTGTCTGAATGGGGTCCACGCGGGGAGGCTCATGGGGGGAGCGGAGACGCGGACCACTCATCCAGACTGATATAACTCTAAACCATTGCAATAAGTCTTGCATTCTCAAATCGACGACGCAAAATGAGACAACACGTCGCTCCCTTTTAGTCGATAGGGATGCTTCGCGGACCGAGTTCGAGGTTGACGGCTGTACAACGTGCGGCCGCTCCAACGTCTTCTTTTCGCTTTATTTACCGAGCCAACCTAGTAACGCGTCTGATGCGCTTTCCGCCGCGACCAAACGCACGAGAAGCTCATCGCTGCGGCGCAGCATGCGCTCGGGAGATTGGGGTGGTGGTACGGGCGAATTCGCAACCTGCGGCGGCTAATTCGTGGTCACTGGCGCCGAAAGGGTTAGGGAAAAAAGGCTTTGCCAGTAGGCACTTATGTGCACTCGTGACGGCATGCTTCCTGGCCGGCTGTTCTGGTGCCGACAAATTCGGCACCGTCGATCCCCGCTACGGCGTCGCTTCAAGCGCGCGCCTGGTGGCGCCTGGTCAGCCGGTACCTAAAGGAGGCGGCGTCTACCGAGTCGGGGCTCCGTATTCAATCAGCGGGCAAACCTATGTGCCGGCCGAAAATCCACGCTATCGCGCCGATGGCCTCGCGTCGTGGTACGGCGAAGACTTCCACGGTCGTCTCACCGCGAATGGCGAAATCTACGACATGAATTCGATGTCGGCGGCCCATACCACCTTGCCGATGCCTTCCCATGTGCGGGTGACGAATCTTTCCAACAACCGCTCAGTGATCCTGCGGGTCAACGACCGTGGACCTTACCGTTCCGATCGTATTATCGATGTTACGGTAAAGGCGGCCATATTGCTCGGTTTCTATGGTAGTGGCGTTGCACCGGTGCGGGTAGAATATGTCGGCACGGCGCCGCTGGAGGGTTCTGACGACAACATGTTGATCGCGACGTTGCGCCAGGGCGAACAGGCGCCGGCACCATCCCTGATACGTGTCGCATCGACGAAGCCCTTCATTCCCGAACTCGCAGCGTACACCGCTACCCGCAATGTGCCCGTTCCTCCGGACCGGCCGTATGGGCTTGGAGAAGGAGCAGGCGCGTTCGAACCTTCGGCTCCGACGATGGCGGACCGGCGGTGATGAATTCGGACCATGTCGTCCAGGATGTCGGAGAGTTTCGTACCTGCACGCGCACGATCGCAATAGAGGGCACTCATCTTTCGCCCGTTCCCGTGACGCAACTAACATGTGCAATTTACGTTTATTGAAAGTCTATCGGGTTCAGGCCGGTTTTCCACGTTCCGACCGGCGCGGCACGATTGTTTCGTCTCCCCCGGCTTGCTATTGAACGGAGAGACCTGAAGCAAGACATGCAGACCAAGGAGGCGCCGCATTTGGCGACGCTGGAGCCGTGAATTCAACCATGTCGGCGTTAGTCGGGAAATGCGCATGGGCGCAGCGTGGCTTTGTTACGCTCGCAGTCGCGGGTTTTGTCGCATCGGCCGCTGCAGCCCCGAGTGCCATCGGGCTCGTCGGCTCCAAGAAGGATGATTTTCAGACCACGGCGCCCCACGCCATCCTCGTCGATTTCGATAGCGGCACCGTATTGTTTGAGAAGGGCGCTGATGTGCCGACACCGCCGTCCAGCATGGCGAAGCTGATGACCGTGGAAGTCGTATTCAATGAACTCAAGCGGGGCCGCATCAAACTCGATGACGAATACCTTGTGAGTGAGGATGCCTGGCGGCGTGGCGGAGCGCCATCGCATACCTCCAGCATGTTCGCCCCGATCCACAGCCGGGTACGGGTCGAAGATCTGCTCCGGGGCGCGATCATAATGTCCGGCAACGATGCCTGTATCACCCTCGCCGAGGGCATCGCCGGCAACGAGCCAGCCTTTGTCGGGATGATGAACAATCGGGCGCGCGAACTCCGATTGACCAAGTCCTACTTCACCAACTCGACCGGTTTACCCGATCCAGCTCAGAAAATGACGGTGCGCGAACTTGCGCGGCTGGCCCGTCACATCATCCGCACCTACCCGAATTTCTATGGCATCTACGGCGAGCACGAATTCACCTGGAACAAAATCCGCCAGCAGAACCGCAATCCGCTGCTGACCCTGAATATCGGCGCCGACGGCCTGAAGACCGGATACACACAAGATGGCGGCTATGGCCTCGTTGGCTCGGCCATGCAGAACGGCATGCGCCTGATCGTCGTTGTCAACGGCCTGAGAACAGCAAAGGAGCGCGCGGACGAGGCCAAGAAAATCCTTGAATTCGGCTACCGCGGTTTCGAATCAAAGCCACTGTTCGCGGCCAGTCAAGTCGTCGGCTATGCCAAACTGTTCGGCGGCGCTTCAGGATCCGTGGCGCTGGTAGGTGAGGGGCCCATCAGCGTACTGATGCCAAAGAACGCGACCGAGCGGGTTAGCGCAAAGATCGTCTATTCGGGTCCGGTACCGGCGCCGGTCAGGCAAGGGCAGCCGATCGGCAATCTCAACGTCTATCGCGGCGAGCGCGTGGTGGCCGAAGTCCCGCTGTTCGCCGCTGAGGGCGTCGGGCGCGGCAGCCTTCCGCAGCGTGCCTTCGATGCAGCCTCCGAACTGGTCATCGGCTTGTTCCGGACTGGGTCGAAGAAGATATAGTGCCGGAACTGGTAGCCCGGATTGAGCGAAGCGAAATCCGGGCGGGTCGGCCCCGGATTTCGCTTCGCTCAATCCGGGCTACCACACCGCGATACTCATCGAAGCGACCACAAAGCGATGCGATGGCCGGGAAATTCATCACGTTTGAAGGCGGCGAAGGTACCGGCAAGTCCACGCAGGCGGGGCTCCTGGCAAAGAAGTTATCGGACGTCGGTATCCGCGTCCTGCTCACCCGGGAGCCTGGTGGCTCACCCGGCGCTGAGATCATTCGCCATGTCCTGTTGTCCGGCGCCGCTAAGCGCCTCGGCTCGGATGCGGAGACCTTGTTGTTTGCCGCGGCGCGCGACGACCATCTGGAGACTGCCATCAAGCCGGCACTGCGATCAGGGCAATGGGCCATCTGCGACCGTTTTCTCGATTCGACGAGGGTCTACCAGGGGATTGTCGGCCAGGTCGGCCTGCCGTTCATCAAAGGCCTTGAAAAGCTCACCGTCGGAGACGCAAAACCTGACCTCACGTTCATTCTCGATCTACCGGCGGAGATCGGTCTTGCAAGGGCGCGCGGACGGCGAGGCGAGGCGGCCGCGGATCGGTTCGAGGGCGAGGATCTCGCCTATCATCAGGCTCTCAACGCGGCATTTCGCGCGGTCGCGGCAGAGGAGAAACAGCGGTGCATCCTGATCAACGCAGCTCCGTCGCAGGAACACATAGCGACTGAGATTTGGCGGACCGTATGCAATCGATTGAACCCTGAAGCAACGCCGTTGCGCTTTGAAGAAATTGCCCGATGACGCAGAGCGAAGATGAGGACAGCGATCCGCCGCCACCGCGGGAGACTACCGCCCTGTTTGGCCATGCTGACGCCGAGCGGGAGTTTCTTATCGCCTATCGGTCCGGGCGTGTCCCTCATGCCTGGTTGATCGGAGGTGAGCGGGGCATCGGCAAGGCGACGCTTGCCTACCGAATAGCCAGATTCGTGCTCGCCTATCCGGATCCATCGCGTGTTCCGACCGCCACCTCGCTCGCGCTCGATCCGGCCCATCCGACCGTGCGGCGCGTGGCCGTCAATGCCCATCCCGACCTGCTGGCGCTGGAGCGCACCGTCGGTGATAACGGCAAGATGCGCACCGTTATCACGGTGGACCAGGTGCGGCGCCTGGCGGCTTTTTTCGGTTCGACAGCAGGCGAGGGGGGCTGGCGCGTCTGCATCGCCGACAGCGCCGACGAGCTCAAATATCCGGAGGGCGCCAATGCCCTGCTGAAAGTACTGGAGGAACCGCCGCCACGGTCCTTGTTACTGCTAGTGAGCCACGCGCCGGGGCGACTCCTGCCGACCATCCGGTCGCGCTGTCGGCGGCTGACCCTCAAGCCGCTGGGGCAGGGCGATGTCGCAAGCGCTGCCGCTACCGCGCTTGAAACTGAGGCTGACGATCCCGCAATCGTGAAGGCGGCTGCCGCGGCGCGAGGGAGCGTTTCCCGCGCGATCGCGTTGGTGGGAGGGCCGATGCTGGTGCTCCGGGAGAAGGTGGGGGAACTCCTGACGGCGCTCCCTTCGACCGATCCTCAGGCACTGCACGCCATCGGCGACCAACTCGACCGCGATCGCGGCCTCCTGGACGTTTTCGTCGGCGCGATCCGCGACTGGCTGTCAGCCCGCCTCGACGCGGCAACCAACCCCGAGCAACTTGCTCGGGTGGCCGAGCTGTGGGATCGCCTCGATCGATCCGCCCGCGACGTCGAAATCTACAATCTCGAACGCAAGCCTCTGGTTTTCGCCGTTTTCGGTCTGCTTGCCGAGGCGTCCCGCGGTTGATAGGTATCGCAAGCTTGGAGCAGATTTCGATCGGCTGGAATCCATTTGTAGGGTGGGCAAAGGCGCGCTCTTTGCGCGTCGTGCCCACCGGCTCGGTCGGGTGGGCACGCTTCGCTTTGCCACCCTACGACTACCGTTCCATATGGGCCGGAATCCGCTCGATGCCGCAACGAGCTGCAGGGTTTCCGGTACATGGCAGACAAGCCTCGATTCTACATCACGACAGCCATTTCCTATCCTAACGGCCTTCCGCATATCGGCCATGCCTACGAGGCGATTGCGACCGACGCGATCGCGCGCTTCATGCGGCTCGACGGCTACGACGTCTTTTTCCTCACCGGCACCGACGAGCACGGCATCAAGATGCTGCAGACCGCCAATCGGGAAGGTGTATCGGCGCGCGAACTGAGCGATCGCAATGTGCGGCGCTTCCGCGCCATGGTGGAGCGGATGAACTGCTCCAATGACGATTTCATCCGTACCACGGAGGAGCGGCATTACCGCGCCTCGCAAGCGATCTGGGAACGCATGAAGGCGGCCGGCGATATCTATCTGTCGAAATATTCCGGATGGTATTCGGTGCGCGATGAAGCCTATTACGACGAGGACGAGACGAAGCTTGCCGAGGACGGCAAGCGCATCGGCCCGCAAGGGACACCCGTTGAGTGGGTCGAGGAGGAGAGCTATTTCTTCCGCCTCTCGGCCTACCAGGACAAGCTGCTCGACCTCTATCGTCGCGTACCGGATTTCGTGCGGCCGCGCGAGCGCTTCAACGAAGTTTCGAGCTTCGTACGCGGCGGGCTGAGAGACCTGTCGATCTCACGCACCACCTTCACCTGGGGCATCCCGGTTCCGGACGATCCCAGGCACATCATGTATGTGTGGATGGATGCGCTGACGAATTACATCACGGCTGTCGGCTATCCCGATACCGAGTCCGCGAAATTCCGCCGCTACTGGCCGGCGGACCTGCATGTGATCGGCAAGGATATCGTACGCTTTCACGCCGTGTACTGGCCGGCATTCCTGATGTCGGCCGGCATCGCGGTGCCGCGGCGCTTATTCAGTCATGGCTTTCTGTTCAACCGCGGCGAGAAAATGTCGAAATCGGTCGGCAACGTGGTCGATCCGTTCGCGCTGGCGGACGCCTACGGGGTTGACCAGCTTCGCTATTTCCTCTTGCGCGAAGTGCCGTTCGGCCAGGACGGCACTTACAGCCACGAAGCCATCGTGGCGCGTATCAATGCGGACTTGGCCAACGATCTCGGCAACCTGGCGCAGCGCTCGCTGTCGATCATCGCCAAGAACCGCGACGGAATCCTGCCGACGCCAGGCGCGTTGAGCGAAACCGACAAGACAATCCTTGCGGCGGCGGATACGCTCATCGACAAGGCACGCGAAGCGATGAAAACGCAGCAACTGCACCAGGTGCTCAATGCGGCCTGGGCGGTGGTCGCCGACGCGAACCGCTACTTTGCGGGCGAAGCCCCGTGGGCGCTCGCCAAGACCGATCCGGTGCGTCAAGGCACGGTGCTCTATACGACTGCCGAGGTGATCCGGCAGATCGCCATCGTGGTGCAGCCCGTCATGCCGCAGGCGGCCGCGCGGCTCCTCGATCTCATCGCGGTCCCACCTGATCGGCGCGAATTCACGATGCTGGGCGCCGGGGGGCGCCTCGCTCCTGGCAGCGCCTTGCCGCCGCCTGCGCCGGTATTCCCGCGCTATGTCGAACCGGAGCCGAGCGCATGAGCGTATTGGTCGACAGCCATTGTCACCTGGACTTTCCCGATTTCGCCGCCGAGCTCGACGCGATCGTGGAGCGCGCCGCGATGGCGGGCATTGGTCGTATCGTGTCGATCTCCACGCGTGTGCGCCGGTTCGACAAATTGCTGGCCATCGTGGAGCAATTTCCAAATGTCTACTGCTCAGTAGGAACGCATCCGCACTATGCGCATGAAGAACCTGACGTGACGGTCGAAGAGCTGGTCGAGCGCGCACCACATCCCAAGGTGGTCGCCATAGGTGAGGCGGGGCTCGATTATCACTACGATTTCAGCCCACGCGATGCCCAGGAGATCGGCTTTCGACGCCACATCGCTGCAGCGCGGGCGACTGCGTTGCCGCTCGTTGTGCACGCTCGTGAAGCTGATGCTGATATCGCTCGCATTCTAGCGGAGGAAACAGGGAAGGGGGCCTTCCCGGCGGTGCTGCACTGTTTCACTGGCAGCCGGACGCTTGCCCTGCGGGCCGTCGACCTTGGGTTCTACATCGGATTCACCGGCATTTTGACCTTCAAGAAATCCGACGAACTGCGTGCCATCGCAGCGGAACTGCCGGCAGACCGCATTCTGGTCGAAACCGACGCGCCTTATCTCGCCCCGGGCAAGTTCCGCGGTAAGCGCAATGAGCCCGCTTACGTAACGGAAACCGCTAAAGCGCTGGCCGCGGTCCGCGGCGTCTCGTTCGACCATATCGCGCGCCAGACGACGGAAAACTTTTTTCGGCTCTTCAACAAAGTACCGCAGATTTCTGCCGCGGCCGCATGACGCTTGCGGTCACCATTCTCGGATGCGGCTTTTCCGGCGGCGTGCCGCGGCCCGGAACAGGGTGGGGCGCTTGCGACCCCAACAATCCCAAGAACCGGCGGCGGCGGTGCTCGATTCTGGTTGATCGCACGGCCCCCGACGGCGGCCAGACCCGCGTGCTGGTCGATACCTCGCCGGATCTGCGCGAGCAGCTGCTTGATGCCGGCGTCAATCACCTCGACGGTGTGCTCTACACTCATGAACATGCAGATCACATTCACGGCATCGACGACCTGCGCGCGCTGTTCATCGCGCATCGCAAACGCGTGGACGTCTATGCCGACGAGCCGACCTGGCGCATATTGACGCTCCGGTTCGGCTACAGCTTCGTGACCCCGCCGGGCAGCAGCTATCCGCCGTACCTGACCCGCCACCCGCTCGCCGCCGGCACGCCGGTGACGATTTCCGGCGCCGGCGGCGCCGTTACCGCCATGCCGATCTTGCTCGATCACGGCGACATCACTGCACTCGGATTCCGCTTCGGCGCCATGGCTTACTCGCCCGACCTTGTCGATATGCCCGACGCCGCCATCGAGGCGCTGCGCGGCATTAAGCTGTGGATCGTGGATGCCCTGTGGTACCGGACGCATCCGAGCCATTTCCATCTCGACCTGACACTCCGGTGGATCGACCGCATCAAGCCAAAACGCGCAATCCTCACCAACATGCACAGCGATCTCGATTTTGCCCAGCTGCGCGCCAAGCTGCCGCCGCATGTCGAGCCGGCGTTCGATGGGATGCGGGTGGAGTTCGAGGGCTAGCCGTTTGGCGTTGGGCGTACACGTCAGCCGAGTAAGAGGGGTAAAAGTCGTGGCAGTTCCCAGACGTAGCCTGATGGAGCGCAGCGACATCTGGACGGCCACCTGGATTTCGCTGAGTCTATCATTGGGCCGGCCCGATGACAGGCTCCGGCCGGACCCAGTGGCTCAATCCGGCTACCAAGCTGCCACGCGTCTTGCGTGCGAAATCGGACGGCATTGATTTCGTTGGGAATTCCAAAATTAGTTCGTTTTCACAAAATCCGTCACCAATCGCACCTTGATGGTATTATAATACCATCAGATGGCCAAAAAGGTCACGGCAGTTCCTAGAAGCCCGGATGGAGCACAATGACATCCGGCGCGGCCGAACCCGGATTTTGCGGAAAATCACGTGAATCCGTCCGGGAACATCGAATGAGTCCGCTCGGGAACATCGAAATATTCCATAATATCTCTTATGCGAATCACGTAGCTCCCTTCGAGGGGGCGCCTCAAGTCTGAGCCGAAGCCATGTCTGAAGATGTACCGCCCTCGCCGGCGTCCTTGAGAGAACCGCGTCACTTACTTTGGGACGAGCGGTTGACCGAAGCTGACAAGGCGCTAATAGCAAAGCTCAACGCATCGCTGGATCGGCTTGATGCCTGTAGAGCGATCGAAATCAATGTTTCGGGGCATTTCGCGCGCTCCAAGATCGCGTGGAAGCTTGCCGTCTATCAGCATGGCCTTCTGCATCGAATGGTTGCCCTGATGGATGGAACGGCGGTCGCCTGGAATAACCGCTGCACGCTCTCAGCGATCTTGTCGGCGCGCGCGCTCATGGAGACGTTTGCTGTGATGGCGGCGTTTGCGGATCGAGTGGCTGATTCGTTTGCCGCAAAGGATCTCGGCGCCTTGGATGCCCTCGCGCAGCAAGGAACCTTTGCCAGTCGCGATTGGGAATGGATCAATGAGTTTCCGGAAACGAAAGCCGTCAACGTCCTGACGTACATTGAAAGGGTCGACAAGCGGGCGCCCGGATTCCGGGGTCACTACGATATATTATCGGAGCGATGCCACCCGAATTCGCTCGGGCACAATTTCCTGTTTTCAAAGCTAGACCGGAGCGACGGGTCAGTGCGTTTCTTCGATGAACGCGAGCCCGGCCGGAACGGTCAGATGATCCTGGCAGCGCTGGCCGTCTTTCCTTTGGTGGAATCGATTATGACTCGCCTCGATGATCTCATTCCAAAGATTTCTGACTTTCATCATCGTGTTGCGCCGGTGGGCAATGCGGTGCCGCCCACAGACACGCCATGCGCTCACGAGTGAGACGCTTGATCGCCTCCAGGTTTTTTTTCCACCAAGTGGGGGAAATGCGCTCCTGCTCCAGTCTCACTTTTTCGTCCAGTCGGTCATGAACCAGATCATCGAACAACGCCTGCTCGTCCTGGTCCAGGCGCAAAAGCGGGGTGCGGCACGGGGCTTCCTCGCGCACCCAGAGCGAGCGGTGCGCCAATAGCGTCTCGCGATTCATAAGAAAGGAACGCACGTTTGGGAATCGGGCCCGCAGGCGATCCAAGATGTCGAAGCCGTGCGTATCGATGTCGCCCCAATAGTAGATGTGTCGTTCCGACATCCACGAAGCGGAGTGTAAGAGGCCGGCAGCGACACCCTTCCCAAATACGACGATGGCTTCAGGGAAGTCGGGAAACGCCAGACAGTTCATCTTGTTTTCGGTTATGAAGATATGTCGCGCCGCAATATTCAGCGTGGCAAAATCGCTCGCCGGAATTGTAAGGTCGGACAGGCCGGCGATGGCGATCCGGCTGTCGAGCGCGCGGAACCGGATCAGCGATGGTTCGGTTCGCAATCCGCAACGTTGCGCAAACTTTTGGGCCATCCTTCCGGTCAGCGGACCGTCATGCGGTTCCAACACGACGTCGAGCAATTGAAAGAATAATTGCACTCGATCTTCGACAAACTTCGAATCGACGCCCGGTATCGCGAGCTGGCGCAAATAGAGACCTGCCCGCGGGTGATCGCGGAACCAGGCGAGAACATCGAGCATTCGCGACCAATCCTTCTCATGCTTGAGCAGTTCGAAGGGCCGGCTCGAAACCCATTGCGCAAGTGTCGGAAATCTGCCGATCGTGACTTCAGCCAACTCCCTGAACCGCCGCCCTTCCTTTTCCTTGTCTATGAGCCGCAGCGCATCGGATTCAGTCGGAACCAACGCCCGTTTGGGCAAACTGTTTGGACCTATCTCACGATAGTTTTTGTCGACCCATTCGATTTCGTAGCCGAAGCCCTTGCGAGAGCGGCTGTTGTCCTTCAGCTCACGGATCCAATCGCAAACTGCCCCGAAGGATTTTGCCTTTGGTTCCGGGCAACGCATCGAAAGCGGCAGTGGAAACAGCGTTTCGCCCGTTATGCCGGCGGAAAGGAACTTGCCGCGCTCCCACATGTGCAGCACCTTCTCACGTAAATCGGCGGACGTGGTCCACGACGTTGCATCAGTCATCACAATCAACCATCGCAGTCAGCCGGCCCGCGACAGTCGCTCTGCCCGGTATTCCTCGATCGTCAGGTTACGCAGCATCGAGCGGCTGCCTTCGTCGTTGTGCACAAAGCCAACCGCCGCGACGAACGGTTCAATGACATGAATTTTCTGCAGCGGCGTCACGATCAGCAGCTGAAGGCTCAGCCGCCTGAACAGCTCCAGGCCGTACCGCGTGGATTCATCCGAGCCGCGCCCGAATGCCTCGTCTATCAGTACAAAACGGAACGAACGCGATCGCGTTTCGCCCCACTCCAGGCCGAACTGATAGGCGAGACTGGCGGCCAGTACCGTATAGGCCAGCTTCTCTTTCTGGCCGCCGGATTTTCCGCCGGAATCGGTGTAATGCTCATGTTCGCTGTTGTCTTCGCGCCACCGCTCTGAGGCTGAGAACGCGAACCAGTTGCGCACGTCCGTTACCTTGCGGGTCCATCGCCGGTCGAGCTCCGTCATGCCTTCGCGGCCGCGAAACCGTTCGATGATCGCCTTGACCTGGAGAAACTTGGCCTCGGAATACTGAATGTCCTCCGATCCGGTCAGCGTTCCTTCAGTACAGGAGCGCAGATCCTGCTGAAAACTGCGAATCTCCGAGTCACCATTGTGGTCGTCCTCGAGAACGATGAAGCGACCCGGATTATAGTCGATCTCGTGCAGCGATTGATTGATCTTCTCAATCCGTTCTTTGATCGATTGACGCTCCAGATGGAGCTGCGACTGAAAATTGGCGATTTCTCGAATCGTATTTTCGTTGAGAAGCTCCTTGAACCGCGCCTCGAACCTGGGAAGCCCGTCCGCCTCCAGATCGCTGAGCATTTTCCGGTAGTCGGGGGCCGACTCGATCGACGCATCGACCTCGCGGGTTTGGGCCTGATAAAGACCGTTGTACGCCGTCATTGCGGCTACGATCTTTTCTCTCAACCGGCTGATCTTCTGATCCTCCTTGTCGATCCGGTCCTGGAGGCGGTCGCGCAATTCACGCTCCCGGCTGTCACACGTTTCGACCGTCATACGGCGTTCGCCGTCGTTCAGCATCTCTTCCAAGCGCCGGAAATAGCGCGCGTTGGCATCTTTGTCGGACGCCGCGGCGAGAGTCCTGCATTCGTCCAGTTGGCGGCGGGCTATGTCGGCACGCTCGCTCGCTCGCGCTTTGTCCTCGTTTGCCTTTGCGAGTTCCGCCTTCGTCGCCGCAATGGACTGCTCGACGGCTGCAAGTTGCGCCTGCAGGGTACGCAGAACATCGGAACCGGCTTCAAGCTGACGCCTCTCCGCTTCCAGCGCGTCGATTTCGGCCGCCAAAGGTTGCCAATCGAGATCGCGGAAGCTTTCGAACACGTACAACGCTGCAAAGTCGCAGGCACGGCGATCGAGGTCATTCTGAAGGCGCTGCAGCTGCGACAGTTTCGCCCCGCACGCCGCGATACGCGCCTCCAGCGCGCGCGCCTGGTCTTCCAGGGCGGCGATCTTGGACTCGTTCGACCACCCGAGCACGTACCGGGTGCGGTCATCCAGCCGATGGCGGTCGTCCTTTTCGTGGCGCTCGCCGCGGGACTTGATCTGGCCTGCCCGCGTCAAAGCCGTGTCTTCGCGTCGAAAGCTGTCGATTGTGTCGCAACAGGCATAATCGAAACGGCGCGCCAGGTCGGCGTCGAGCCAGGCGTAAAACGCGGAATCGGGGCGAATCGAAAGCTTGCGCACCAGCGACCGCGCATGCAGGTCGGATGGACGCGCTGCGTGCCGCGCCCTCACCCGGTAATAGACGAGACGGCCGCCGAGGTGTGTGCGCTCGACCCATTCAGCTGCCTGCGCATAGTCTTCGTCCGGAACCAACAGCGACAGCGCGTAATTGTGCAGGACCCGTTCAATTGCCGCTTCCCACGCGGCCTCCTCCTCTCGGACCTGGATCAATTCTCCGATAAAAGGAAAGCTTTCGTCATCGACTTTGAGTTCCCGGCACAGGCTGTCGCGAATCGCCAGCATGTTGGCCGGGATGTTCGAACGGCGCTTTTTCAGTGACTCGATTTCTCCGGCGATTTCAGCGTGCTGCGTGCGCAGCTGGCGCAGCGCGACGGATTCTTCTGTTACGGCATTCTGAGTCTCCGCCTTCTGCGCCTCGATGGCTTCGCTCCCAGAAGCGACCGCAGCACGGTTGGCGGCGAAAGCATCGGCATCCGAGACGCCGGCCAGTCCAGCCGCGCGGGCGAGTTCGGCGTATTTTTCAGCGCGGCCCATGCGCTCGGCCTTGAGACTTTCTCTTCCGGCGATCTCCCTTTTCAAGCTCTCGATCCGATCGCCGCCGTTTTCGGCAATGGCGCGTTTGATTTCATCGCGCTGAAGGCGCTGGCTACTTTCCTTGTCGTCAAGCCCGGCGATCCGCTGGCCAAGTCGTTCCAGCTCCGATTCCAGGCTCTCGCAACGGCGCTCGAGCAGTCCCGCCTTCGCGCCGGCAAAAAAGGTGCGCAGCGCATCCCGGCAGCCGCGCATGGCGATCGCCTCATCCATCAGCGCGCTGTGATGGTCGCAGTCGGCAATCAGCGGGGACAGTCGCTCGATCTGGGCTTTCGCCTTGAGCACCGATTCATGCGCACGATTGAGATTGTCGAAGTGTGCCATTAGAGCGTCGATCCGCGTCTCCACCGGAAACGCTTCGAGCATGTGCTGGCGCACGAATTCGGTGAGATTTCCCACCGACTTCATGGAAACCGTTTGGTGGAACAGGTCGAGCGCCTGCTCGTTCTCGATGCCGAAACGCCGACGGAACGAGGCACTGTAGGGTGGAAAGGTGTCGTGTACTTCCACCCGCGGCATCAGCCGCAGTTTTTTCTTCAGTGCGTTGATGTCAGATCCGAATCCGCTGAAGTGTTCCGATATCGTGAGCGGCATATCCGCAACAACGTAAAATCGGGTCGGCTGTCCATGCGCCTCCTTGAACGAGAACACTTGCGCCAACGTTACGTCCTGCTGGAAGCCGTCGTTGCGGAAACGCCCCAGGATGACCGAATAGGTGTTGACGTCGCGCAGCGCCACCGGCTTGGCGACGAACCCGGATTCGCCGCGTTCCGACTTATAATGCCCGAGAACGTATGATCTGAGGTCGCGTTCCCGGGCATCCGCGCCGGCGGCTTTGTTGTAGGAAATCTTCTGGGCCGGCACCAGCAGCGTCGTGATGGCATCGACTAGGGTGGACTTTCCGGATCCGATATCCCCGGTCAGCAGCGTGTTGTCGCCATTGAGTTCGAGCCCCCATACGCGTCCGTGAAAGGTTCCCCAATTGAAGAATTCGCAGCGGTGAAGGCGCATCCCGGTGCGGCTAACTCCCGCCCTGCCCTCCCCCGCTTGCGTTGGAGCGTGATGAGGTGCGGGCGCTTCGACCTGCGCAGCGCGCGCAGCTGTGAGCATTTCGTTCATTCGACCGCCGCCGCCTGCTCGCTCAATGAATGGGACCGATATGCCGCAAGGTTCCGATCGAAATCGGCAAGCCATTGCGCATCAACGAAAGCCTTCAAGATACGCCTGACTTCAAACTTGTCATCCGTGCCGCGGAGCCGACGCAAAAACCCCATATCCACGATGTGATTGATATTGGCGCCGATCCGGTCATTAATCCGCACTTGGTTGGAGGTGTCCGGAAAGAACAAGCGCATCATCTCGACGATGTCGTTGCGGCCAAGTATCAGGCGCGGCTCGCTGCTGGTTGCATCGAATTCCGCCAATTTCTTTCGCAGCAGTGCCAGCATGAGGCTGATCTGATAGCCAAGCTGTCGGCGCGGAACGAGCCGCGGCAGGTCGGGCGCCCCCTCCTCCCCCGCTCGCTGTCGCAGGTAGGCATAGCCCTCAGCCTCATCCAGCATAAGGTCCAGACCGAGACAGGCGACGTAATCGCGAACGCGCGCCTGAATGCCGATCAAGGATTGCCACAGGACGGGATCGCTTTCGCGATCGACGATGCCTTTCATCAGGGAGACGACGGCGACGGAAAGGGCGTTGGCGTCCGTCATCGTCGCCTTCCGGTCCGGCTGACCATTGCGACGGGGCGACAGAACACCACCATCGGCATCGTGCCCTGTCGAACCCTGCCCTCGTCATCGGTCCAGTTCAGCGTCTGATGCCGCGTATCGTCGATCATGGAAGCACCGTCTGCCGCCGCGAGACTCATGTAGGCTATCAACTCCGCGAGGCCCTGCTCGAGCGGATGCGTCTCCACCAGTTCGACAAGCGACACTTGCGAGCGCGTCTGCAGCGCGCGCCGGACGCGGCCAGCAAGACGCTCCCTGTCCACGTAGACATTGTTGAAAAGTGCATCCGAGGGCACATCCTCGACCGCATTGGCGGCAACCTCGTCGATGTGCGGCTTCAACGGCGGCGTAAAGAGCGGCCGATCCATCACCAAGGCGATATCCGGCGCGGGCTCGTCCAGCTCCATCACGGCCCCGCCCGGTAGCGCGTCACGAATCGCGAGAGCGTGTTGCTCGATATCCCTGACGAGCTTCATGATCCGGCGATTATCCTGCCATGCTTTGTCGTCCAGATATCGTCGCAATTGCTCGGAAAGCCGCGCCACGGTGCGTTGTGTCACCTCGCCCGCCTGTACCCAATCGTAATGAATGCGCACCAACCGCCGATCTGGCTTGAGTTCTTGTACCGGAGCGAGGTCGAACACCTTGGCGAGCATCTCCGTAAGTTCGCTCTGGCGCGACGGCGACATCAGGAAGTCCCAGAACGCACGAAAGCTCTTGCCCTGGTCAGAGTCCGAGATCGTGTCCCGCTCGCCGAATATTTCGTCGAGCAGGACCGCCTTTCCGCCGTCCCAGCTCGCAATTCGCTCACGAATGACCCGATCGAGATCGCGAAAGTTCTGCTCAACTTCCCGGAAGTCCGACAGCAGGCCACGGGCCATGCCAGCGATGTGTTGAAATCGCTCCTTGATACGGGTGGCGTCGAGCACATAAAGCGCGCCGCCACGGATGTCCTGAATTTCCGCGTCGATCTCCTGCTTGCGCCGTTCAAGCTCGCTGATGCGAGCCCACGGATCCATTTCGGTCCCTTGGATAAGCTGGTGGAGCAAGTCAAAGATCGCCATCAGCCGCGATTCCGTCCCGACAAAACGCCGCTGCCCGAGTTCGACGAGCCAGTCGATCGCCCTTTCGGTGGCTGGCGTTAGGTCGAAATGAGCTTCATCGCTGTTGGGCGGATAGTACTTGCGCAACCAGGCGTGTTCGTCAGACGCCCAAATATCGAGATAATGGGACGGTTCACGCGGGAACATGTCCTCCCCGAGGTCGGCCCGCAGGGAATACAGATAGTCCTCCAGCCGTATTACCAGCTCTGGCTGAGACAAGGTGCGGACGTTCGGCCGGATGAAAGCGTCATGCAGGAAGCTGACGATCAGGGGCGCATGATCGGCAACCAGCAGCCGCCACGCCGGGTGCCGCCGTCGAAGCGTTTCCAGCGTGCGATAATCCATTGCGGTCACCCGGGCAAAGACCTGATCGAATATCGGGGCATGCTCTCGTTCGACCCCAGCAAAAGTGCTTCCGCTCCTTTTTCAATACGCAGCCATCTTCGCCGAGCGAATCGCCATCCATGTACCGGCCATTGTTAGTGTTCTTTGTTTGTTCCAATGTCAAGGGCAGTTATTTGTTTTTCAGACTCGAAATGAGTTTCTCAGTGGATATCTCGGGCGCGGTTGCGGGATTGGCCTCACGACGTGCACCCGCAAGCAGCTTGCATGTTAGCGCACGGCCCTGGTAGCACCCAACCCCCGGGGCCTTAGCGGATCATTCGACATGACCAAGATCACTCCTTCACGCGACATCGCCCGCCTGATCGAGATCATGGCGGCGTTGCGCACGGCGGGCACCGGGTGCCCGTGGGATCTGGCGCAGGACTTCGAATCCATCGCGCCCTACACGATCGAAGAAGCCTACGAGGTTGCCGACGCAATCGAACGTGGTGATTTCGACGATCTGCGTGACGAACTTGGCGACCTGCTGCTGCAGGTGGTGTTTCACGCCCGGATGGCCGAGGAAGCCGGCCGGTTCGGGTTCGGCGATGTGGTCCATACGATCACCGAAAAGCTTCTGCGCCGCCATCCACACGTGTTCGGCGACGCGGGCAGCCTCGACACCGAGGCAGTCAACGCGTTGTGGGACAGGATCAAAACGCAGGAGAAGGCCGAGCGCGCGACGCGCCGGGCGGTTGATCTACAGGGTCGCGAACGCAGTGGTGGAGCGCTTGCTGGCGTTCCGGTCGCCCTCCCCGCCCTCACGCGAGCGCTCAAGCTACAGGAGAAGGCCGGCAAAGTCGGGTTCGACTGGAATGATCCTCTGGCGGTGCTCGCAAAAATCCGCGAGGAAGCCGATGAGATAGGTGCCGAGCTGGCGTCCGGCGATACACGTGCGGCGCGGGACGAAGTCGGCGATCTGCTGTTTGCCGTCGTCAATCTTGCGCGCCATCTCGGGGCTGATCCTGAACGGGCACTGCGCGCTACCAACCACAAATTCGAGCGTCGCTTTGGCTATATCGAGCGAGCGCTTGCGGCGGCCGGCAAGACCCCGGAGCAGTCGACGCTGGCCGAGATGGATGAACTCTGGAATGCCGCGAAGACAGAAGGCAGATGACAGATTTCAGATGTCAGATGACGGAGGCCTGGGTTTCCGATTCTGTCATCTGATATCCGTCATCTGCCCATGGTCACCCGACATCTGTCATCGGACCCCTGATATTATCCGCACCGAACTTCGCACGCACAATCCCGGCACGATCAGGAGCAACCCGCACTGTCATGTGCATGCGGCCGTCGGCACCCTGGTCGCGCGCCAGCACCTCTGCATGGCGATGCAGCCAGCTGATGCCAGCCCCGTCGGCGAGGTCGAGCGCGACGTCAAGCGTAAGCCGTGATCGGGCGAGCTCGGCTTCGATCGCGGCGATCAGGGTGTCGATCCCCTCGCCGGTCAAGGCGGACAGCCGGATCGGCTGCCTGCCGCCGGTCTCGCGTCTGGCGAGGTTATCGACCCGCTCTCGCGCGGCAGGATCAAGACGATCGATCTTATTCCACACTTCGATCAGTCGCGCATCGCCTGGCGCAATGCCGAGATCGCCGAGCACCTCGACAACGTCCGCCGACTGCGCGACGGTGTCGCCATGCGAAACATCGCGCACGTGGAGAATGAGATCGGCCTCGATCACTTCCTCAAGGGTAGCTCGGAATGCCGCCACCAGCGTGGTCGGGAGGTCCGAAATGAAACCGACCGTATCGGACATGATGATGCGAGCGCCGTGCGGCAGATCAATTGCGCGCATGGTCGGATCGAGTGTCGCAAACAGCATGTCCGCTGAGACCACGGTTGCTTGCGTTATGCGATTGAAGAGGGTCGACTTCCCTGCATTGGTGTAGCCGACCAGCGCAACGATTGGATATGGCACGCGCCGGCGGCTTTCGCGATGGAGTTTTCGCGTGCTTCTCACGCCTTCAAGCTCGCTTTCGATTCTGGCAATGCGCTCGGCAATCAGGCGGCGATCGGTTTCGATCTGGGTTTCGCCAGGGCCGCCAAGAAATCCGAAACCGCCCCGCTGTCGCTCCAGGTGGGTCCAGGAACGCACCAGCCGGCTGCGCTGATAATTGAGATGCGCCAGCTCGACCTGCAGCGCACCCTCGCGGGTATGGGCACGCCGGCCGAAGATCTCCAGAATCAGGCCGGTGCGGTCAAGCACCTTGGCGTTCCAGGCTTTTTCCAGGTTCCGCTGCTGCACCGGCGACAATGCGCAATCCATTACCACCAGCCCGGCCTCGTGGCTTTTCACCAACCCCGCAAGCTCCTCGACCTTGCCTTTGCCCAGATAGGTCGACGGGCGAATCGCTGAAATGGTGATCAGCCCGCTGTCGACCACCTCAAGGTCAATCGCACGCGCCAGCCCAACGGCCTCTTCGAGGCGGGCCGCCGGCGCGCGCATATTAGGCGGGCGGGACGATGCAAGGTCCCGGCCGTTGTTCGTCGCCGTACGCGCATCTCGCGTACGCGGATACGGACCAATGACGATTGCACGCCCCGTCGTCGAACCCTCGGATGGGCTCAGTTTGGAGGTACGATAGTTACGCGGCTCCAATCAGGTCTTTTCCCCGATAGTACCCTCTTCACCGCCTTCAAAAAGCTGCACTGGGTGCCCTGGCATGATGGTTGATATGGCGTGTTTGTAGACAAGCTGCGAGTGCCCATCCCGCCGCAGCAACACGCAGAAATTGTCGAACCAGGTCACCACCCCTTGCAGCTTCACGCCATTGACGAGAAAAATCGTGAGGGGGATTTTCGCTTTACGTACATGATTAAGGAAGGTGTCTTGTAAATTTTGCGCGCGATCGGCTGCCATGGCCGTTTTTTCCGCTTTTTGTTTGCAGTTCCCGGCACTGCAACTGATTGATCTGCTTTTTGCCGGACGCATAGGTGTCCAGGCTAAGGCACGGACATAACATTAAAAAGTAGGATTGGGTCAGGCGCAAGTCCGGCTCGACCGCAATTGGAACTTTTTGAGCAAAATTGGAGCAGGAATCTCACGTAAATTCCGCATGGCGGTGGAATTCTCGCCGTAATGCGGTGGCGAACGGACCCGGGCGCCCGTCACCGACCTGTTTTCCATCGATGCGAATCACCGGTTGCACGATCTGAGTGGTGGCCGTGATGAAGGCCTCCCGCGCTGCCTTTGCTTCGACGACGGTGAACGGCCGCTCAGAAAAGGACAACCCCCTGGCTGCTATCGCATCCAATACCACCGCCCGGGAAATTCCATTGAGGATGCGGCCATCGGCGGGACGCGTCACCACTTCGCCGCGCGCAGTAACAATCCAGGCATTCGATGATGCCCCCTCGGTGACGAATCCCTGGTCATCGACGAACCAGGCCTCGCGGGCGCCGGCATCGCGTGCCGCTTGTTTGGCAAGAACATTCGGCAGCAACGATACTGACTTGATATACGGCCGCGCCCAACGATTGTCCGCAAGAGTGATCACCGCGATGCCGTCGGCAGCCGTGCTCTCCGTCCTAAAGCTGTCGTGGGCGCGCGCGGTGACGACAATCGAAGGCGCGGTGCCGGGCGCCGGAAAGGCGAAATCGCGCCTAGCTACACCGCGCGTAACCTGCAGATAGACGATGCCGTCGCGCACTCGATTACGCCTTACGGTCTCATGCAGTACGACGCTCAGAGCCGACAGCGGCATCGGCAGGCCGATGCGCAATTCCGCGAGTGATCGCGTCAGACGCGCCATATGGCGGCGCTCATCCACGATGTGAGCCGCCCTCACCTCGCATACCTCATAAGCGCCGTCGGCAAACTGATAGCCGCGATCCTCCATATGGACGAGAGCATCGCGATGCGGCCGATATCGGCCATTCACATAGGCGATCCGGGACATCGCAGATCCAATTGGCGTGCCTGTTTGGGAATTTTGCTGGCGCGCAATTACGCTGCCGTTTGACGTTGAGTCTGCTGAGTCACTCCAGGGCGCCGCCAACGGGGCCGGCCTTTGGCCGGCCCGGTGACAGGCTCCGCGGCGAGCCGAGAATCCATGACCACTGACCGGGAGATACGGATTCCGGGCTCGCCACCTGATAGCGGCGCCCCGGGATGACCCAAGCTGAGTTTGCTGACCGCGGTGCGCATGATCGGTTTCGTAGAATAGGGTTATTAATCCATTCCCAGCGCCTTGAGCTTGCGATGCAGCGCAGAGCGCTCCATCCCGACGAATTCGGCGGTTCGGGAAATGTTGCCGCTGAACCGGCTGATCTGGGCGCGCAGGTATTCGCGCTCGAACGCTTCGCGGGCATCCCGTAGTGGCATGCCCATAAGGTGCTCCCCACCCGCTCCCTTGGGCATCGCCGGCACCATGGAGCCGACATCCGGCGGCAGCATGTCTGCGGTTATTACCGCATCGACGTCGCCACTGGCCAAGATCATCAAACGCTCCACATTGTTGCGGAGCTGGCGCACGTTTCCGGGCCAGTCGTGAGTTTGCAGCACCGCCATGGCGTCGTCACCGATCCGCCGCTTGGGCAGGCCGGTCGCCTGAGAAATCTGTTCCATGAAGTGGTCGACAAGCTCCGGCACGTCCTCGCGGCGCTCGGTGAGCGGCGGCACCCGGATCGGCACCACCGAAAGCCGGTGAAAAAGGTCCTCGCGGAAGCGGCCGGCGGCGATCTCCTCTTCGAGGTTGCGCGCGGTCGATGTGATGATGCGTGTGTCAACCTCAACTTTGCTGGTGCCGCCCGCGCGCAGGAAAGTCTGTTCGACCAGCACCCGCAGAATCTTGTTCTGGGTCTCCCGCGGCATGTCGCCGATTTCGTCGATGAAGAGCGTGCCGCCATGGGCTTCCTCAAGTGCCCCTATTTTGCGAGATTGGCCGTTAAGCTGCTCGGTGCCGAACAGTTCGACCTCCATCCGATCTGGCGTGATGGCCGCCGCATTGATGACCACGAAGGGGGCCGCGGCACGCGACGACAGCGCGTGAATGGTGCGGGCCGTCAGCTCCTTGCCGGAGCCGGACGCCCCGACGATGAGGATTCGGCTGTTGGTGGGCGCGACCTTCTCGATAGTCTGACGCAGATGTTGCATGACCCCGGAGCTGCCGACAAGCTTTGCCGGATGTGGTGCCAGCTGTTTGAGTTCCCTGACTTCGCGCTTCAATCGCGAGGTCTCGAGCGCCCGATCGGCTACGAGGACAAGTCGGTCGACCTTGAACGGCTTCTCGATGAAATCGTATGCGCCGTGCTTGATCGCCGCAACCGCGGTTTCGATATTGCCGTGACCGGAGATCATGACCACCGGCAGATCGGGGTGTTCTGCCTTGATCTCGGAGAGCATTTGCAGCCCGTCGAGCCGGCTGCCCTGCAACCAGATGTCGAGGAAAATCAGATTGGGCCGCCGCGCTGCGATTGCTGCCGCCGCGTCATCGCTGTCGCGGGCGGTGCGCGTTGCGTAACCCTCGTCTTCGAGAATTCCGGCCACCAGCTCGCGGATGTCAGCCTCGTCGTCGATGATCAGGATATCCGACGCCATGGTTATTGCCCGCTCGATTAGTTGTTGGTTTCGTTGATGAGTGTTTCAGACGGCTGCGCAGCAAACCGCAGCCGCATCCAGGCACCTCGTTGGCCGGGGAAGCGCTCCGCTGCATCGTGCAGCTCGATCCGGCCGCCGTGCTCTTCAAGGATTTTCCCCACAATGGCGAGGCCGAGGCCGGTGCCCTTCTCGCGTGTCGTCACATAAGGCTCCAGCAGGCGGCTTCGATTTTCCTTCGGCAGGCCGACGCCGTTGTCGATGACGTCGATCACGATGTCCGAATCGACGCGTGCAGCCGATACTACGATACGACCGCGCCCCAACTGATCAGAAGGCACCGCTGCGACCGCTTCTCCGGCATTTTTGATGATGTTGGTGAGTCCTTGCGAAATCAATCGGCGATCAAAGCACGCCGGCATCGGATCTTCAGCGATCTCGACCTCGATATCGATATCGGCATTGCCGACCCGTTGCATGAACGCGACCTGACGCACCGTGTCGGTGACGTCGTCCGCCACCATCACGGGCTTCGGCATCCGCGCGAACCGCGAGAACTCATCGACCATCCGTCGGATGTCATCGACCTGGCGGACGATCGTCTCGGTACATTGTTCGAATACGGCGCGGTCCTCAGCGATCGATTTACCGTACTTGCGACGCAGGCGCTCCGCGGAGAGCTGAATCGGAGTGAGCGGATTCTTGATCTCGTGGGCGATGCGTCGGGCGATATCGCCCCAAGCCGCGGTCCGTTGCGCCGTTACCAGCTCGGTTATGTCGTCGAGCGTGACTACATAACCGTGGTCCGGATCAGCCGACTGCTCGGAGGTGACTCGCACGGAGACGGTGCGGTCGCGGCCGCCGCGGTGGATCGTGGTCTGGCCCTGGACGAGGCGCTGACCGCCGAAGCGCGCCGGATCGACGAGCTTTTTGAGCTCGGGCACGATTTCCTCGAGCGGATGTCCGAGCGCCTCAGCTTCACTGGACCCGATCAATTTTTCAGCCGAACGGTTGAGAATGCTGACTTGCCCATTGCCGTCGACGCCAATAACGCCGGCGCTGGCGCCCGCTAGCACGGCCTCGGTGAACCGACGTCGGCTGTCAACAAGATCACGCGCCCGCATGATGTCGTTGCGCTGAGTGCGCAGCTCTTGGGTCATCTTGTTGAAGGTCGCGCCGAGTTGGGAGAGATCACCTTCCGAGCGGCGCACCGGTACCTGGACGTGGAGATTGCCGGTGGACACTAGGTTGGCGGCTCCGATGAGTCGCCGGATGGGCGCCACCAAGCGGTTGGCGAAGGCAAAGCCGATCCACACCGCTGACAGCAGCACCGTAAGCGCGATGACGGTGTACATCAGCGCAAACGCGAGCTGCACGCCAATGCGGCGCGCTTCGAGATTGGCGTATTCCTGGATGCTGTTCTCGGTCCGCTGAATCTGCTCCAATACTCGCGGATCGATAAAGCGGGCGACGAACAGATAGGTGTTTTCATAATTCTTCAATTTGATCAGCGCGCCGACACAATTTGTATCGCGCAGCAGACCGGCAACCGCCTCAGCATCGCTGACCTGAGCGAGCCTTTCCGCTGGAGGCGGCGGCGGCTCCTCCAGTTCGGGCGGAAGCTGAATTTCGGCCTTGACGATAACCGACTGATCGGGGCCGAGCATCATGGCAGTCGGCATCTTGCGGAGCGATGCTTGCGCGGTGAAGAACTGGCGGAAGCGGTCGGAATCCTGGTCGAACAGGGGCTTGGCCCGGGCGATGTCGATCGCCATGAAATTGGTTTCGGCCCGGATCGACTGCTCGTATTCGTTAAGATAGGCCTGCGAGACAATGACCGAGTTTTCGATCACCGCGCGGGTGCGGATCGAAAACAGATAATCGAGCCCCCGATCAAGTGAAACGCTGGCGACCACCGCAACCAGCACGGCCGGCGCAACGGCGATCACCGAAAACAACCCGGCGATCTGTACATGAAGCCGGGCACCGGCCCTGCCCCTCCGCCGCGCCAGGGCAATATGCCAAACCTCGCGACCGATGATTGCGAGGAGCAGCATCACCAGTATGAAATTCACGGCCAGGAGGGTAACAACGACATTGTGGGTCGGGCTGATGAACGTCAGATTGGCCAAGACCAAAAATGTCGTGAGAGCCCACAGCAGCGCGACCACCACCGCGATGAGGCCGATCATGCCGGTGGCAAGGCGTGTGGCCCCCGTTGATCTGTGGACAGGCTCGACGGATGAAACCTCTTCGACGGTCGTCATCACTCCCCCGGACAGGCCCCGCGCCGTGCACCGAAGCGTAGGCGCTCTTGCGTCATCAGGACCGGGCAGCCCAAATGATGTATCGAGCGACGTCGACGTTACATGTGATGCGCAAATACAACAATGGTGCCCAAAAGCGACATTTCCACGGCGAGCAGCACCGATTCGGAGCTTGCTTGACTATTTTTTAGGCACCTATTCTGCCGTGCAAACTATCCAAAACGCTTCCCTGGGCCATTAATCAATCAATGGAGAGGTTTGAGGGCCAAACATGTCCAAAGCCCCGATTCTGGTGCGACCAGCAACGGGCAAAAGGGCATTTAACAAGAAATCTGACGCGCGCGCCCTCCGGCAAAACGGCCCTGCCCTCATCCGCTCGTGCGAATGACCTGGATTTCCAGATCCCGGATTTTCTTGCGCAGCGTATTGCGATTGACGCCCAGCAGATCGGCGGCCCGGATTTGGTTGCCGCGTGTGGCGGCAAGTGCGGCGGACAGCAGCGGATATTCGATCTCTCGCAGGATCCGATGATACAGGCCGGGCGGCGGCAGTGCATCGCCAAAACCGCTGAAATACCTGTTGAGATGGCGCTCAACGGCGGCCGACAGGTTCTCCTCGGTGCGACTTTCCGCGCCAAGCGGCGCCGGCGTGGGCGGCGCGAGTTCATTATCGATGACGGAGGTCGTAATGATTTCTTGCGGGTACAGGGCCGCAAGGCGGCGGGCAAGATTTTCGAGCTCTCGCACATTGCCGGGCCAACGGTAGCGCTTGAGCCGCTCTATCGCTGCGATCTCGATCTGCTTGTTCGGCAAACCTTCACGCTCAGCGAGCGCAAAAAAGTGGCGGATCAGGTCAGGGATATCCTCCGCACGCTCGCGCAAGGGCGGAAGCCGCAACGGCACCACGTTGAGGCGAAAATACAGATCTTCGCGGAATAGGCCCTGTTGGATCAGGATGCGCAGATCTTTGTTGGTGGCCGCAACGATGCGCACGTCGGTCTTGATCGGGGTGCGACCGCCGACCGTCGTGTACTCGCCCTGCTGGAGCACCCGCAGCAATCGCGTTTGTGCCTCCATCGGCATGTCGCCGATCTCATCGAGGAACAAGGTACCACCTTCGGCCTGCTCGAATCGGCCTGCGTTACGTGTGTTGGCTCCCGTGAAGGCGCCCTTCTCATGGCCGAACAGTTCGGATTCGATGAGTTCGCGCGGGATCGCCGCCATGTTGATGGCGACGAAGGGCCCGGAGCGCCGCTTACCGTAATCGTGCAGAGCACGCGCCACCAATTCCTTACCGGTGCCTGATTCACCGGAGATCAGCACGGTAAGATCGGTCTGCATCAGCCGCGCCAGCAGGCGATAGATCTCCTGCATGGCGGGCGAACGGCCGATCAAAGGAATATCGATCTCCTCGGATTTGCTCGCCGCCACCGTCGGGCGATCCTTGGGCTCTGCCAGCGCACGACCAACAATGGCGGTCAGTTCCTTTAGATCGAACGGCTTCGGGAGATATTCATAGACCCCGCGCTCGGAGGCGCGGATGGCCGTCATGAACGTGTTCTGAGCGCTCATAACGATGACTGGGAGTTCCGGTCGCAGCTTCTTGATGCGCGGTAAAAGATCGAAGGCGTTCTCGTCGGGCATCACCACATCCGTGATGACGAGGTCACCCTCACCCTGGCTCACCCATCGCCACAGCGTGGCGGCATTGCCGGTCGAGCGCACCTCATAGCCGGCACGCGAAAGGGCCTGGTTCAGCACCGTTCGGATTGCGGCGTCGTCATCCGCGATCAAAATGCTACCAGCGGGCATTGGCATCACCTCAGGTTTCTCCGCCCGGCTCGGCGTCGTCACCCATGAACTTGGGCATAAGCACGCGAAAGATTGTCCGCCGCGGTTGCGACTCGCATTCGATGATGCCGCCGTGATCGCCGATGATCTTGGCAGCAAGCGCAAGACCAAGTCCGCTCCCGGATGGCTTCGTTGTTACGAAAGGATCGAACAGATTCGGCATCAGATCTTCGGACACGCCCGGGCCGTTGTCTTTGATGCAGAATTCGAGCGGCAACGACACCTTTGACTTGCTGCCCGGAAGGGACAGGCGGACCCCGGGCCTGAAGGCTGTGGAGAGCTGGATCTCTCCGTCGGCATTCTCACCAATCGCCTCGGCGGCGTTCTTGACGAGGTTGAGAAACACCTGGACGAGTTGGTCGCGATTGGCAAGCACCGGCGGCAAGGAAGGATCGTATTCTTCGACGAATCGGACGTGTCGCGCGAAGCCGGACTGGGCAAGTCGGCGCACATGATCGAAAACCATGTGGATATTGACCTGCTCGCGTTCCACCGGGCGCTCGTCGCCGAACACCTCCATGCGGTCGACCAGCTTGACGATGCGGTCAGCCTCATCGCAGATCAGCCTGGTCAGCACGCGGTCGTCGTCGCTCGCTTGCTGCTCCAACAGCTGTGCCGCCCCGCGAATACCTGACAGCGGGTTCTTGATCTCGTGCGCGAGCATGGCTGCGAGCGCGATCACGGATCGCGCCGCACCGCGATGAGTCAGCTGCCGGTTCATCTTGTCGGCCATGGTGCGTTGCTGGAGCATCACCACGACCTGGCCGGGCCGCTCCGGCACTGGGGCCACATGAAGGTCGACCAGACGTTCCGGCGGAGTGCGCGGCGTACCGAGGTCGACTTTATATTCATTGACAGCGCCACCGCGCTGGCGGACCTGCTCGATGAGGGCCAGCAGAGGGCTGCCGAACGGTACCAAATCGCGCAAGGCATGTCGGCGTAGCAGCGCAACCGACATATCGAAAAAATCCTCTGCCGCCACATTGGCGTCGTTGATCATGCCGTCGGGCGCGATCACGATCACAGCAAGCGGCAATGCATTGAGGACGGCTTCCGCCGGGCTGACGGCGTGGGCGGGGCTGCGGTTTCCGGCCAAGCTCATGCAGCCGCCCTCCGATCGAATGCTTTAGAAGAAAGCACATCGAACGCGTCGGCTAACCGAGATTGCACCTCGCGCGGGCTGGACGCGGTGAGCACGCGTGCGCGCACGGCCTTCAGGGTTTCGCCCGAAGCGCCTGCGGTGGCGGCGGCCGTGTCAAGCGCCCAGCCGAGATGCTTGCGGGCATGTTTTACGCCGATCCGCTCGCCATGATGGTTGAGCATTTCGTCATAAAGCGCTGTGATGATCTCAAGCTGCGCGGACAGCGCCGGCGGGACCTCCAGAGGCCCGCCCGCGAGATAGCGAGCGACTTGCCCGGGGAACCATGGCTGCCCCTCTGCTCCGCGACCGATCATGACCGCATCCGCGCCGGAGCGCATGAGAGCTGCCTCGGCATCGTGGCAGGTCATGATATCGCCATTGACGACGACCGGGATCGACACCGCCTGCTTGACGGCACGCACGGCCGTCCAATTGGCACTTCCCTTGTAGAATTGGCAGCGCGTTCGACCATGGACCGTAATGAGTTTTACGCCCGACGCCTCCGCGCGGCGCGCCAATTCCGGCGCATTGATGGAGCGGTCGTCCCAGCCGAGACGCATCTTCAGGGTTACGGGTATCGTTACCGCGGCCACAATCGCGTTGACGAGACCGATCGCATGGTCGAGATCGCGCATCAGCGCCGATCCCGCCTCGCCGTTAGTGACGTGCCGCGCGGGGCAGCCCATATTGATATCGATGATGGCGGCGCCGCGGTCGGCCGCGATGCGGGCACCCTCCGCCATCCATTTTGCTTCGCAACCGGCGATCTGCACCACGTGGCACCCGTAGCCCGATGGTTCGATGCGCAATCTTGCGTCACGCTTGCCAGCCGCAAGTGCGGCGCACGCCGTCATCTCGGATACGACCAGTCCCGCACCCAAGCGGGCCGCCAGCCGACGAAACGGGGCATCGGTGACACCGGACATGGGCGCCAGGAACACACGGTTCGCAACGCTCACTCCGCCCACCGCGAGTGGGCTGACAAACCATGCGAATCTGGACGCGCTCATCAGCTTGCCTATATTCTAGGCGACCATATTGTCTGCATATAGTTTAGCCATTACAGCATCGCGACGCAAGTGCTGCAGTGCAATATCGTGAACTTCGTTTCAGCTCAGGGGTAAGGTTATCGGAGTACCCGCAATGGCCAAAAGGGCCTGTTCGATCCGCTTCAGCGCCGCTAATACCTTGCTTTTCGATAGACACTGCTGCCTTGAGCCACGACGTTGGCGATAAGCGGGATCGGTGAGTCGATCTTTGACGCAAGGTAAACCGTACCGTTGAGCTGTCATGATTCGGCCTGACGGCTTGTCGCGGAGATTGCGGTTGGGAGGAGACGATGCCAGATGGGGTAGCGGCCGTGGTGGTAGCGGCTGGTCGTGGCATCCGCGCCGGCGGCACCATGCCTAAGCAATATCGTGTGGTGTGCGGCGTGCCCGTGATCCGCCATGCACTGTCACTTTTCGTCGATCATCCGGAGATTGATTTTGTGCAGCCGGTCATCCATCGCGATGACGCGGCTGCCTTTGCGGAAGCGACTGCGGGATTGAAATTGCGTGCCGCTGCGTTTGGCGGTGCGACACGTCAGATGTCGGTGCGCAGCGGACTTGAAGCACTTGAGAAAGAGCGACCGCGGGTCGTACTGGTGCACGATGCGGCGCGACCGTTCACCTCCCCTGCTCTCATTTCCCGCGCGATCGCGGCAGGCGCTGGCGGGGCTGCGGTCCCGGGACTGGCGGTAACTGACACCATCAAGGAAGTGGATGAGGACCAACGCGTCGTTCGTACACTTGATCGCGGCCGGCTGCGCGCGGCTCAGACACCACAGGCGTTCATGTATGACGGACTTCTGGCGGCGCATCGCCGCGCCTTCATTGCAGGGCGTAATGATTTCACCGATGATGCGGCACTGGCCGAATGGGCGGGCATTGCGGTGACCGTCTTCGCGGGCGAAGACGGCAACATGAAGCTCACAACCGAGGAGGATTTCACCCGCACAGCGGCCGCCGATTGGGCTGCACTCCCCGACGTTCGCACGGCGACCGGCTATGACGTGCACGCCTTCGTGGACGGCGATCACATCTGGCTTGGCGGCGTGCGCATTCCTCATTCACGCGCGCTGTCGGGCCATTCGGATGCCGATGTTGCACTCCATGCTTTGGTGGACGCGATTTTGGGCGCGCTCGCCGAAGGCGATATTGGGGCGCATTTTCCGCCGACTGATCCGCAATGGCGCGGCGCGCCGTCGAATACTTTTCTGGCGTTTGCGGTTGACCGGGTGCGGCAGCGCGGCGGGCGCATCGCCCATCTCGACATTACCATCGTGTGCGAGGCGCCGCGCGTCGGGCCGCACCGCGATGCCATGCGCGCTCGCATTGCCGGGATCGCCAGCGTCGGCATAGACCGTGTCGCCATCAAGGCGACCACTAACGAGAAGCTGGGCTTCATCGGTCGCCGCGAAGGTATCTCCGCCTTGGCGACCGCTACGATCCGGCTGCCCGCAGGCACGCCATGACGGCCGACACGATCTGGGACTCCGCCACGCGCGTACTCGACGCATGCCGCATCCACGGGCTCAAGGTGGCGACCGCCGAGTCTTGTACCGGGGGCTTGATAGCAGCTGCCCTGACCGAGATCCCGGGTTCCTCGGATGTGCTTGATCGCGGCTTCGTTACCTATTCCAACGCCGCAAAGGAGGACATGCTCGGCGTTCCCGCGTCTATCCTTGAGCGGCATGGCGCGGTGAGCCGGGAAACAGCCGATGCGATGGCGGCGGGCGCGCTCGCAACGTCGAATGCGGACCTCGCGATTGCTACCACGGGCATCGCCGGGCCGGGCGGTGGCAGCGCTGAGAAACCAGTCGGGCTTGTCCACTTCTCCGCCGCTGCCCGCGATGGCCGGCGACTTCACCTCGAAAGACGGTATGGCGATATCGGCCGCAGCTCGGTGCGGGCGCACGCAGTCGTGGAGGCACTGGCGATACTCGAATCAATGGCTACAGATGCGCAGACCTGATGCGAACGGCAACGATCTACAACGACTGGCAGATTCTACCGGCCGGTACTTCGCTGGCTTTCATGCCATCGCAAGAATTCTTCAAACAGCGCCTGGCGCTCCGGCTCAGTTAGCGGCTGCGCGGCGCGTTTTACGGCATGCCTCTCCGCATTTGCGGCATTACCCTGGGTCTTGCGAGGCGCACTCGTCGAGTTGCCCTGCGGCGCGTTACTTTGCGCCGACACATCAGGTGATGCTCCCGTCAAGTTACCGAACAACGCCGCGAGCTGAGACGAAAATGTCGAGGCAGCGCTCGGCTGCCCCTGTGGCGCCGTAGCGTCACGCCCAGTTGCGGCGGCCTCGACAAGAACCCAACACTTCCTGCCTTTCGTGCGATCGTAGCGAAGGTGCCAGCGAGCGCCGTCGGTGGCTGGCTGATTAGGTTGTTCGAGACATGTATTGTCGGCACGCGCGGGGCTGTAATTGCAGACGATGAAGCCGAGCGCAACAACGACGAAGAAAGCAGACGGAATCAGTGGAACGAATGGAATCATTGGGACGGAGGAATTAACGCGCTTTGGCATCGGGTTCTCCCTGGCTCGCCGGGCAAGAGTGCTTACGGAACAAAAATCGCCGTGCGAAGGAATCGGCGTCGAATCCAACTACATGATTTTGTGGCGCAAGAATGAGCCGCAGGCCTGGCGGTCCGCGGCGCAATTGCGACATGCCGGCAAAGTCCGGCGCCAAGTCGGCACCAGCTGTCAGCTGTAACTCTTCTTGTCGAGAAATGAATTTGAGGAAAAGAGGGCAATTTTTTTGTCCACCCGTTTTGCCTCATATTCACAGAACTTGAGCTCACATATCGCTGCGTCGCGGACGCTTCGAAGCGGTTTCTATCTTTTGACGCCACCCGCAACCGCTGCTCGTTTTGGTTGTCCCCAGTTATGCAAGATGACATTTTTTTGCGATTGCCACAGAATCGTCGCAGCTGCAGCGCATTTTATGGTAACTCAGTAATTCCCGCGACCGTGCTACGTCATGTTCAATTGCGATTGCGGTTACGCAATCGGACAGGACCGACGCATAGTTTCGTCAACACATCAAGTTTTGTCAGCGGCAATGAAGGCGCGTCTTCTTGACGTCGTCACAAGACGACGAGACGTGCCGAACCGCGGAGGGGGGTCATCGTGGCAATGCGACACCGGTTAGTTGCTCGGCTTGTTCGCGTCGGGATCGTCTCTGGCACATTAGCCATTCAACTCATCACCGGCACAATCCTAGCGCTGCTAACCACATCAGGTCCTGTCGGCGCCGTGTCCGAATTCGGCACCCGCGAAGAGGCCATCGCGATGGTCCGCCGTGTGCAGGAGATGTTCAAGAAGCTTGGGCCCGAAGGCACATTTCAAGCGATCAAACGCAAAGCGCCTGGCACAATCGACCGTGACCTCTATGCCTACATCGTCGACCAGAATGGCGTTGTGATGGCCAACGGCGCAATTCCCACGATGACCACGGGCACGAATCTGTGGAATTTCCGCGATCAAAACGGCAAATACTTTATGCGGGAACAGGTAGCGGTCTGCAAAAGCGGACAGGGCGCCTGGGTCGATTTCAGATGGCTCAATCCCGTCACCCAACAGATTGGCGACAAGTCGAGCTATATCGACCGAGTCGGCGATTATTGCGTGGGCGTCGGCATCAACCGAAACGAACAGGTCAACGAGAATACGGTCGCGATCATATCCGGCAGCCCCAGCGCCGATGACACCTACCTGCAGGTGGCCAATGATCTCGCATCCGTGCTCAATGACTCTGACCGGCTTAGGATTCTTCCGATCGTCGGCGTCGGCGGGCCTCAAAACATTCGCGATGTACGCTACTTAAAAGGCGTGGACATTGGCCTTACCCAATTGAGCGTTCTCAACAGCTTTCGCAGTTCCAACCAAACGCTCGGCAAGTATGACGACAAGATCGTCTACATTGCCAAGCTGTTCAACGAAGAAGTGCATCTGATAGCTAGACCGGAAATTACGTCGATCGAGCAACTCAACGGTCGCAAGGTAAATATCGACGATGTGCGCAGCGGCACCAGTCAAACGATGCGCGACGTCTTCAAACGCCTGGGCGTAAAGATCGAAGAGGTCAATGTCACGCAGGGGCAAGCCTTCGAGAAGCTCAAGACCGGCGAAATCGTAGCCACCGCTTACGTCGCCGGGAAATCGGCCAAATTGATCTCAAATCTGAAGTTTGAGCGTGGAATGCATTTCCTCCCGGTTCCATTTGCCTCGGAGGTCACCTCCGAATACCTGCCGACCGAACTCACCCATGGTGACTACCCGGACTTGATACCTGCCGGACAGGCCATCCAAACCATTGCCGACGAAGTGATTTTGATCGGGTATAATTGGCCAAAAAACACTGATCGCTACCGGCGCGTCCAAAGATTTGTCGAGGCGTTTTTTCCCAAGATCGAGGAATTTCAGAAGCCGCCGAACCACCCGAAATGGCGCGAAGTCAATCTCGCGGTCACTGTGAAGGACTGGAAGCGCTTCGAACCGGCGGAGGAGTGGCTCGCGGCAAACCGCCCTGCGAACATCGCGAACCTACAATCGAATACGCCGCAGCCGGTCTCGTCTCAAAGTGGCGGCGCTCAGCGGAGCGCGCCAATCCCCGATGCTCTGTTCCAAGAGTTTCTGAAATGGAAGCAATCGCAGCCAAGCCACTAGGGTCTAAGAAGCAAATCTTCGTTCCGCAGACGCTTATATCGAGAGCCGGAAGATCAAAGTCGCCGGCTTGCTGACACGGTCTCGTTTTGAATTCAAACTGAGACCGTGTCCACCGGCTCGGCAATTTTCTGTCGATCAAGGGTCAATGCATGTGGCGCCGTTCGGTCGCAAGCGCCTGGCCGCAGCTTGCTCACACCGTGCGCACGGGCCCGAATACAGCATCGGCGCGGTGTTCAAAAGCGGATGCAAAGCGGCGGAAGGCGGCATCGAACATCGCACCCATCAGCAGCCCCAGTGTGCGGCTACGGAATTCATACGAGATGAAAAACTCAATTTCGCACGCGGCGTCGGCGAGAGCGGCGTCGTCGACCGCCGGGCTGTCGACGGGTCGGAACACCCAGCGATTCTCCATGCGGCTGAAGGGTCCATCAAGATATTTGACCAGAATCGTCCGCTGCTCCCGGTCGAGTGTCACCTGACTGGTGAAGGATTCCCGGATCAGCTTGTAGGCGATCGTCATCTCGGCAATGACGACCTCACGATTCGCTGACTGCGTGCGTCGTCGTACCCGCATGGCGCGGCAGAGCGGAACGAATTCGGGATAGCGCTCGATGTCCGCCACGAGGTCGAACATGTCGGTTGCCGAGTGCTTGACGCGGCGGCGTGTCGAAAATTGCGGCATCAGCGTCGTTCAGTCGCGATCATGGAGGGCCTCCCGACCCCTGCATTCGCGGGGTTAGGAGGGGGGAGCGCCCTCGCAGCCTGCAGCCGCGCAAAATCCTCCCCCGCATGATGGGAGGAGCGCGTCAATGGCGACGCCGATACCATCAGGAAACCCTTCGCATAAGCGATCGCCTCGTAAGCCTTGAACTCGTCAGGAGTCACGAAACGCGCTACCGCGTGATGCTTGCGGCTCGGCTGCAGATACTGTCCGATAGTGAGGAAATCGACGTCCGCGGCGCGCAGATCGTCCATCACCTGCAGCACTTCGTTGCGCGTCTCACCCAGCCCGACCATGACGCCGGACTTGGTGAATGCCTGCGGATCAAGCTCCTTTACCTTCTGCAGGAGCCGGATAGAGGCGAAATAGCGTGCTCCGGGCCGTACCGTCAGATAGAGCGACGGCACGGTTTCAAGGTTGTGATTGAACACATCCGGTCGCGCAGCAACAACCGTTTCGGCGGCGCCGTCCTTGCGCAGGAAGTCCGGCGTCAGCACCTCGATGGTCGTGACTGTGCAACGTGCCCGCACGGCGCGGATGACCGCCGCGAAATGAGCCGCACCACCGTCGGCGAGATCGTCCCGGTCGACCGAAGTCACGACCACATGCGTCAGCCCGAGCATCGCGGTCGCCTCTGCAACATGGGTAGGCTCGCGCGGATCGAGAGCGCCCGGCAGACCGGTCCTCACATTGCAGAACGCGCAGGCGCGCGTACAGGTGTCACCCATGATCATAAAGGTGGCGTGCTTCTTTTCCCAGCACTCGCCAATATTGGGACAGCCGGCCTCCTCGCAGACCGTGTGCAACCCGTGCGCCCGCACGATGTCACGAGTGGCCGCATAGCCGCGTGAAACCGGCGCCCTGACCCTGATCCAGTCCGGCTTGTTCAACACTGGCGTATCGGGCCGATGCACCTTCTCGGGATGGCGCGGCCGCCGGTTGGGCGGATCGTTGACAGTGTCGAGCACGACGACCATGAATGTACCTCTGTATCGATTAATTACGCATGCATCGCCTGGGTCGCAAGGCGCATGTTTGCAAGCCGCGCGTTGGAGAAGGCTTGGAGCCTGGATGAAGGACCGCGTTTCGCGGTCCCGCAATCCGGGATCGCCATGCCCCCTTTACTGCCGCGCCGCAAAATGTCGATAGGACGGCCTCGGATTACGGGCCGGCGGGAGCCGGCCCACCATCCTGGCGACGCAGTTCCCCGCTTCATGGAAACAGCGCGATCTGCTCAAGGCCCATCGTTTCCGGGAAGCCGAGCACGAGGTTCATGTTCTGCACTGCCTGCCCGGAGGCACCTTTGACCAGATTATCGAGGGCAGACCCGATGATGGCGCGGCCCTTGATGCGGTCGGCCACGATGCCGATGAAGGTCATATTCGAGCCGCGCACGTGCCGGGTCTGGGGCATCTCGCCGAACGGCAGCACGTGGACGAACGTCTCGTCCCGATAGGTCTCCGACAAAATTGCATGCAGGTCCCGCGGCGACCGTCCGCTGACGCCCCGAACATAGATGGTTGACAGGATGCCGCGATTCATCGGCACCAGATGCGGCGTGAAGGTGACCGTCACGACCCGTCCCGCCGCAAGGGAAAATTCCTGGTCAAGTTCGGCCATGTGGCGGTGGTGTCCGACGCCGTAGGCGTGAAACCCCTCCGCCACCTCGGAGAAGACCACATTCTCCTTGGCCGCCCTCCCCGCTCCGGTCATGCCGGATTTCGCATCGATCACGATTTCATCGATATCGATGGCCCCCTTCCTGATCAGCGGCACCAGAGGCAGTTGCGCGCAGGTCGTGTAGCAACCCGGGTTGGCGATGAGGCGGCTCGTGCAGATGCGTTCGCGATAGACTTCGACAAGGCCATACACGGCCTCCTTCTGCAGTTCAGGTGCATGATGCTCATGGCCGTACCAGTGCGCATAAGCTGCCGGATCGGCGAGGCGAAAGTCGGCAGAGAGATCGACGACTTTGATATGGGGCGCCCTTGCGAGGAGATCCCTGATGACCTTCTGGGTGGTTGCGTGAGGCAGTGCGCAGAACACGAGATCGATGCCGAAGGTTGCCCAATCGAGACCTTCCAGCGAGACGAGCTTGGGCAGCGCATACGGCGAGAACTGCGGGAAGACTTCGCGCATTTCCTGGCCGGCCCTGCGGTCGGCGGTCAACAACGCGATCTCGGCCTGGGGATGGCGCAGCAACAGGCGCACGCACTCCGATCCCGTATAGCCCGACGCGCCGAGCACCCCGATCTTCGTAATTTTGGACATGACCAATCCTTTCCAGCGGGACTTGTTTCCGCCCGACCTGCCGGAATTTCAACGCCGCGGAAGATTTTGAAGGAAAGCGCCGCGGCGATGAAATCCGCGGCCGGCAATGGCGATCAAATGCGATCGCCGGCCGCGGAACGACGACGGCGGCGACGGTTGTTTGAGCGCACGATGATCATCATGGGCGCGGCATATAATGGCGCGGCGGCCCTTCGTCAATCGCGTGGCGCACACGCTTAGGGCGGGTTCGTTTTAACCCGCCCTACCGAAGCGCAGGATTATGTTTTCGCTGATCCGCCCTACTCCCGTCGTGGCCGCCGTAGAGCGGTTAGCCGAAGGCGTAACCCGCCGCAACGGTACGGAAATGGCGGATTGCGCTGCGCTAAACTAATCCGCCCTACACGTCAGAGCACCGGGCTCCACAGCATCGGGATTTCCCGATACCCGGTCGCAGTCTTTTCCACATGGGCGACCGACGGGAATGGGTAGTGGAAGCCCTGCACCATCATCTTTTCGGCGGCAAGCATGTCATAAACTTTGCGCCGGGTCGCCTCGGCCGCAATCGGCTCGTGGTCGTAGAACGCATGCCAGCCCGGATGACGGGCGAACAGGAACGGCGCGTGGGTGACGTCCGCCTGGACGTAGACCGTCGATGTGCCCGAGGTAACGATGTGGGACGTGTGCCCGGGCGTGTGGCCGGGGGTGCCAACCGCGAGAACGCCGGGGATTACTTCCTTGTCCCATTCATAGGTGCGCAAACGCTTCATGACCTCGGCATTGGTCATGACACGGTGCACGTTCTTGAAATTGTCGGCGATGCGCTGGGTGGGAGGGCGGCTCTCCTCGCCGGCATCCGTCCAGTACTTGTGCTCCAGCGCCGGCACCAGAATTTCGGCATTCGGGAATGCGATCGAGTTATCCGCCTTGAGCAGGCCGTTGATATGGTCGCCGTGATAGTGGGAAATGATGATCGTATCGATTGCATTGCGGTCGATGCCGGCAGCGGCCATGTTGGTCAGGAGCTGGCCGGCCAAACCCTTGCTGTTGATATAATTGGCCTCGCCGGTCCCCATGTCGATCAGGATCAGCTTTGAGCCGGTGTTGAGAACGATCGGATTGTACGGGCCGATGAACACTCCGGGCTCCATGAACGCGTCGCGCAACGCGGCATTGACCTCATCGACCTTTGCGTTGAGCACGAACGCCTCGGTGACGGGTACGCGGGCGATGCCATCACTGAGCACGGTGATCTCGACCGTACCGAGCTTGTAGCGATAGAAGCTCGCAGCCTGCTTGCCGGCCGCCGGGGTCGCGGCGCGGACCGATTGCGAGCTCCACCAGCCAAAGCTTGCCGAAGTGCCGGCCGCCGCCGCGCCAGCCAGGAGCGTGCGTCGTGTCAAAATCGTCATGAGTTCCTCCCGTTGTGCGTCGCCCCTCCCGCCTTCCCCGCTTGCAGGGAAGATGGGGAGGGGATTCAGCGCCATATTAAATTGAAAATCTGGGCCACGATATCCCCCAACGTGAGCAGCACTGCGACCCATACGAAGGCGGAAACGAAGTTTGCGGTCTGAAAGCGCCAAAAGGGCATGGCGAATATGCCGGCCGCCAGCGGAACCGTGGCGCGCAGCGGACCGGAAAACCGTCCAATGAAGATGCCGACCGCGCCCCATTTAGTCACGAAGGCTTCGCCCCGTGGCAGGAGGTCCTGGTTGCGCGACAAGGGCCAAACATGGGCGACCGCCGGCCCGAGTTTGACTCCGATCCAGTAGGACAGCCAGTCGCCCAGCGCCGCGCCGACCGCGCCCGCCGCCCAGATCGGCCAGAAATTAAGCCCGCTCTCTCCGATGAGGGTGCCGAGGGCGACCAAGGCCGCCCAGGCCGGCAGCAGCAACGAGATGAATGCAAGCGATTCCCCGAACGCCAGGGCGCCGACGATCGGCGCTGCCCACATCTCGTGCATGCGGACGAATTCGACAACCTGCTGGGTGATGACTTGGACCTGATCTTCGATCGACATGAAGTTCAGTCGCACACCGCAGTGGGTTCCGCCAGTATGCGCCGCCACATTTCCCGAGCGCCGCCTTTTTTCGACGATCCACTTTGGTGGTCTTGTTCGCGGCCAGGCCGTGTCATATTGGAACAAATGATTCGCGCATATTGTGCCTCGTTCAAAACATCAGAAAGACGCATTAAATTATTGCTATGGTAACCATTTTGTGACCTACGCTACATCAGTTTGTGACCTACGCTAGATCAGAAAGTAGTGCAGACCAAACGCACCGGAACCGCATGGCCAAGACCGCAAAGAAACAATCCCCTCCCCCTTCAGATCTGTTCGCCGAGATCTTGCGCCCCCCTGCCCCGCGCCGGGAAACCGCGAAAGGCCGTGCGGGTAACGGTGGTGGCGACTATACGGCCCGCGACATCGAGGTCCTTGAGGGATTGGAGCCGGTCCGCCGCCGTCCTGGCATGTATATCGGCGGGACCGATGAAAAGGCGTTGCATCACCTGTTCGCGGAAGTGATCGACAATGCTATGGACGAGGCGCTGGCCGGCCATGCGAGCTTCATCGAGGTCGAACTGACGGCCGACGGCTATCTGACCGTGACCGATAACGGACGCGGGATCCCGGTCGATCCGCATCCGAAATTTCCCAAGAAATCCGCCCTCGAAGTCATCATGTGCACGCTCCACGCGGGCGGCAAGTTCGACTCCAAGGTCTATGAGACCTCCGGTGGCTTACACGGCGTGGGCGTTTCGGTCGTCAATGCCCTCTCCGAGCGCCTTGAAGTCGAGGTCGCGCGCGGCGGCCAGCTCTATAGACAAATCTATCAGCGCGGTAAGCCAAAGAATGGGCTCGAAAAGCTTGGTCGTACCCCGAACCGGCGCGGCACCAAGGTGCGCTTCAAGCCCGATGCCGACATTTTCGGTGCGAAGGCAAAATTCAACCCGCTGCGCCTGTTCAAGATGGCGCGCGCCAAGGCGTATATGTTCGGCGGTGTCGAAATCCGATGGCATTGCGACAAGGAACTCCTGCACGGCATCGCAGATGTGCCGGAAGCCGAAACCTTCCACTTTCCCGACGGACTCAAGGACTATCTGGCTCACACCGTCGCGGGGCAGACGCTGGTCCACCCCGACATCTTCACCGGCAAATCGGGCCGACCCGGTGCTAATGGCGCGGTCGAATGGGCGGTGGCCTGGGCCGCCGACGCCGACGGATTCCTGTCGTCCTATTGCAACACCATCCCGACCCCCGATGGCGGCACCCATGAGACAGGACTGCGTGGGGCGCTATCGCGCGCCCTCAAGGACCACGCGGACCGAGTCAACCAGGGCAAACGCGCCGCCCAGGTGACGAGCGAGGACATCATGGCCGGCGCAGCGGCGATGCTCTCGGTATTCATCCGCGAGCCCGAGTTCCAGGGACAGACCAAGGACCGGCTCGCGACCGTGGAAGCCACCCGCATTGTCGAAAACGCCGTGAAGGACCAGTTCGATCACTGGCTCGCCGGCAATCCGGTGCAGGCCAACAAATTGCTCGACTTCGTGGTGGAGCGTGCCGAGGAACGCATGCGCCGTCGGCAGGAGAAGGAAATCTCCCGCAAGAGTGCGGTCCGCAAGCTGCGCCTGCCCGGTAAGCTCGCGGACTGCACCAACACGGCCGCCGAGGGTTCGGAAATCTTTATTGTCGAGGGCGACTCTGCCGGTGGCTCCGCCAAGCAGGCGCGCAATCGCGCCAGCCAGGCTGTCCTGCCGCTGCGGGGGAAAATTCTCAACGTCGCGAGCGCCGGCAGGGACAAGCTTGCGCAGAACCAGCAGCTTTCGGACCTCGTCCAGGCGCTCGGCTGCGGTACCGGCGCACATTATCGAGACGAGGACCTGCGCTACGGCAAGGTCATTGTGATGACCGACGCGGACGTGGACGGCGCCCATATCGCGTCGCTCCTCATTACGTTCTTTTATCGCCAGATGCCGCAGCTGATCGATCACGGCCACCTCTATCTCGCGGTGCCGCCGCTCTACCGGCTCGCCCATGGCGGCAAGGTGTTCTACGCGCGCGACGACAAGCACAAGGACGAGATCATGCGGTCTGAATTCCGCGTCAACGCCAATGTGGAAATCGGCCGCTTCAAGGGTCTCGGCGAAATGATGCCGGCGCAACTTAAGGAAACCACCATGGACCCGGCCAAGCGCACGCTCTTGAAGGTGATGCTCGTCGCCGACGACCGCGCCGATACGGCAAAGTCGGTGGAGCGGCTGATGGGCAACAAGGCGGAGGCGCGGTTCGCATTCATCCAGGAGCGCGCGGAGTTCACTAACGACCAAATGCTGGATGTGTGATCGGCTCAGCTGACCTATTTGTTGCGTGCGCGGCAGCGGTCGTAAGCCATTACTTGAGATTTTGCAGTGTCGTGGGCACCACTGAGGTAAAAATCCCGAGAAACATTTCCGAGGATGCTCAATAGCTCGATACGCGCGCTACCGACTCCCGACCGCGGCCGCTATGAAATGGTGGCGGGCTTCGGGCAACGGCTCGCCGCGCGGTTCATAGACATGGCGGGCGAGAAAGAAACCCGTCAGGGCAAATCCTGCCCTTAGTTCTTCGGTGGAGGGCGTCCCCGCGGCGTCGCCACCGAGAAACGCCGGAAGCGCCAGGAGCTTGTCGCGCCACGGCTCGCCTGCCGCCCGCGACACTGCCCGGCCGCTCTTCGGCGATACATAGACGAGATCGGCCGTCGTGCCGGTAGCCGCACATACCTCAAGGTCGAGACCGAAACCGAGTTCTGCCAGCAAATGCAGCTCAAACCGCGCTGTCAGCGCCGCCGCGTGTGCCGGCTCACCGAGCTGCGCAATCGTCAGCTCCAGGAGTTCGAATACCGGCTGGTGCGGATCGCGCTCCGGCAGCAGGCGGCACAGGGCCGCGAGATGATTGAGGCCGTAAAGTGCGTGCGCCCGCGACAGGTAGGACGCCGCGCGCAGGTCGAGCCCCTCGATGAGATAATAGCCGAGATGCTCGTCAAGCCGCGCCCGCCAGGTCGCGTTCACCAGATTGCCGGGCTGCAGCACCGGCTTGTAGCGGGAGCCCGAGCCGCCGCGCACAAGGCCCAGATGACGCCCGTGTTCTCGCGTCATCAGCTCGACGACCGCGCTGGTCTCACCATGGCGGCGGGCGCCGAGCACGATGCCGATGTCGGTCCATTCCACGGATCGCGTCCTCGCAACGCGTACAGGTCGCGTGTAGGATGGGTTGAGCGAAGCGAAACCCATCTTGGGTCGACGTAAGCGGCGCGGTCGTGATGGGTTTCGCTTCGCTCAACCTATCCTACACGCCACGTGCTGAAGTCATCCTACGCACCTGCGGCTCGCGTCAATCCCGCGGGAACTCCAGTCCCATCTCGCGATAGCGCGCCGGATCATCTGCCCAGCCTTCGCGCACCTTGACGAACAGGAACAGATGCACGGGCTTCTCGATCAGCATCGCGATTTCCTTCCGCGCTTCTGCGCCGATCGACCTGATGGCCTGGCCGCCCTTGCCGAGCACGATTTTCCGCTGGCTCTCACGCTCCACGAAGATGGTTTGCTCGATGCGCACCGAGCCGTCGCGCAATTCCTTCCACACGTCCGTCTCAACCGTCGAGCGGTAAGGTAATTCCTGGTGAAGTCGCAGGTAGATCTTTTCCCGCGTGATTTCCGCCGCCAGTGCGCGCATCGGCGCATCGGATATCTGGTCCGCGGGGTAGAGCCACGGTCCGGACGGTACGTGAGCGGCAAGCCAGCGCCTGACCTCAGCGACGCCGTCGCCGCTTCGCGCCGACACCATGAACGTCGCAGCGAACGTGATGCGATCGTTGGCATCGCGCACCAGACCCAGGAGAGTCGGCTTGGCGACCAGATCAATCTTGTTGACGACCAGGATCTTAATCGCGCCGATATCGGCGAGCTTTGCCATGATGCCCACCGTTTCATCATCGAGTCCGTGGCTGGCATCGATCATCAGGGCAATGAGGTCGGCGTCATGGGCGCCGCTCCACGCGACCGCCACCATGGCGCGGTCGAGCCGGCGGCGCGGCGCAAAGATGCCGGGCGTGTCAACGAAAATCAGTTGCGCGTCGGTTTCGATCGCGATGCCGCGGATGATCGCCCGTGTGGTCTGCACCTTGGGAGTGACGATCGTGACCTTACTGCCGACCATCGCATTGACGAGGGTCGACTTGCCGACATTGGGGGCACCGATAACGGCGATGAAACCGCAACGTTGTACTCGGGTGTCCTGCCGAGCCCCATTTGACGTCTCGCTCATTTCAGCCGGTTGCTTCGACTTGGACGCCTTCGCGCGTCAGCATGGCGGCGGCAGCAGCCTGTTCGGCGGCGCGCTTTGAGCGTCCCATGCCCTCGGCCGGCGTGAATTCCCCAAGATCCACGGCAACCAGGAATTCCGGATCATGATGCGGCCCGGTACGGGCGACTTCGCGGTAGGATGGCGTCGGCAGGCCCCTTGCCTGCGCCCACTCCTGCAGCACTGTCTTGGGGTCGCGGGGCGGACGCGCCGGGGTGCGCAACCGCTCCCCCCACAATTGCTCGACCAGAGCGGAGGCGGCCGTATAGCCCCCGTCAAGAAACACCGCGCCGACCAGCGCCTCGCACACGTCGGCGAGGATTGCGGTGCGATGGCGTCCGCCAGCGTTGGCTTCCGAAGCGCCGAGCCTGATAGCCGAACCGAGATCGATCTTGCGCGCTACCTCGGCGCAGGCTTCCTTGCGGACAAGGTCCGCGAGACGTCGCGACAATTCGCCTTCATCGGCCTTGGCGAATGCCCGGAACAGCATGTCGGAGATGACCAGCCCGAGCACATGATCGCCGAGAAACTCCAGGCGTTGATAGCTGCCTGAACGGCTCTTGCCGCTCAATGCCGAAATATGCGTGAGCGCGCTGTCGAGCAGCGACTTGTCGGCAAACTCGTAGCCGATCTTTATCTCAAGTTCGCGTCTGCAGGTAGCCGTCCTTCGGCTCATCTGACGATCGTAAAGAGCCGGCTCCAACGCACGGACCACGGCCAACTCCAGATGTGCCAGGCCGGCTCTCCGTCGCCGATCGAGAAGAAGATGATTTGCGCCTTGCCGACGAGGTTCTCGAAGGGTACGTAGCCCACCGCCGCCAGCACCCGGCTGTCGGTCGAATTGTCGCGATTGTCACCCATCATGAAGTAGTGGCCGGCCGGGACCACGTATTCCTGGGTGTTGTCCAAAAACCCGTTATCCTGCAGATCGAGCGTCTGATAGGTCACCCCATTGGGCAATGTTTCACGCCAGCGGCGCACGCGCTCCGAAGTGCCGTTGTCGTCATCGATAAAGTCCGCGACGCGCTCACGTTTGACCGGCGTTCCGTTGATGTACAGCAGTCCGTCTATGACCTTGATGCGGTCACCCGGCAGACCGATCACACGTTTGATGTAATCGGTGGAATCGTCCTTTGGCAGGCGGAACACGACCACGTCGCCGCGCTCCGGCGCCGAGCCGAAGATACGGCCGGAAAACAGTGGGGGCGACAGTGGCAGGGAATAGTGGCTGTAGCCGTAGCTGTATTTCGATACGAACAGATAGTCGCCGATCAGAAGGGTCGCCTTCATTGACCCAGATGGAATATTGAACGGCTGGAATAGCAGGGTACGGATGACAAGAGCAATCAGCAGAGCGTGGAATACGACCCGGCCACCTTCCGCAAGTCCGCCTTCTTTACGCTTTCCCTCGGTGGATACGCTCATCGGCCTCTCGTTTTTCGATATGTCAGTCGATTTCTCAACCGCCTTGTCAGCGATTTCTTGCATGCGCCTTCGATCTTGTGCGCCCATAAAAAACCGCCTCCGCCACCACGGCGCCTCCACTGGCTCGCAGAGCCAAAAAAGCCTCATATTTCAGCAACTTAAATGCCCGCAGCCCTGCCGCCTTTCTGCGCCGCAGTGCCGCTCAAATCTTCGTTCTTTTAACCGCTTGCAGGCCGACACGCAATCAACTCGGGGAAAACCCTGCTGATTTCAGCCATTCCGCAATTGCACGGCCGAAATTACCACGAATGCTTGAGCCATGGGGTATTCATCTGTGATGGCCAAATCGATATGGGGCTCGAATCCCATCGGAACAATGGCCTGAAGGCGGCAAAGCGCCGCGCCGGCGAGCTGCATAGTGGGCTGCCCGGACGGTAGATTGACCACTCCCATATCCCGAAAGAAAATCCCGCCTCGAAATCCGGTGCCGAGTGCCTTGGCGCACGCTTCCTTGGCGGCGAAGCGCTTTGCGTGGGTTGCAGCGCGGTTGACACGGCACTCCGCCACTTCCCGTTCGATCGCAGTGAAGATGCGATCAAGAAAACGGTCGCCATGGCGCGCAATCGTACGCTCGATGCGACGGATATCGACGAGATCGGTGCCGATACCCAGAATCACAGTATGGGCTCCGACTTGGGTGGGCCGGATGCCGCTCGACCGCGATCCATGGCTGTCCGCATGTGCTGTACGGCCGCC
>Ga0066903_100000041_pt1 | contig 49154 bp, 52 predicted proteins | sample PanSoiMetaGPlot1_FD_67491 | JGI IMG/M metagenome (GOLD analysis project Ga0066903, IMG submission 67491) | Tropical forest soil microbial communities from Panama analyzed to predict greenhouse gas emissions - Panama Soil - Plot 1 (version 2) | ecosystem: Environmental > Terrestrial > Soil >... | reverse complement strand
TTTTTTTTATCTCCGTTGGATTCTGGAGGGTGTCCTACCCACAGAACCCGATACAGGGATTCTTTGCGCGAGACCACGACATAGTCGAGCTGCTGGCGCTGCCTGAGATCGCGCAGGATGCGATCGGGCGAGCCCGGCGCCACCTCGCCCACGGTCAGGCGCACATGCCGGCGCAGCTGGTCGGCGTAAAAGGTTTTGAGCGTGCCGGCGTAGGGCAGGCAGAATGCTTTGACCGATCCATGGATGCGCTCGCGCACCCGGTCCAGGTTTTCCTGTTGCTCGCTCATGCTTGGGTCTTCTCCCGGTAAATCCGCTTGCGCGTACCGACGGCCCGACCCGCCACCGCCCAGCCCAGGCGGCCCAGGATGAGGCCGACGCGGATTTCGTCGGCGCGCGTCCACTGGCCGGAGACTTTCTGCACCGCCTGGATCAGCACGTCCGCGGTGGTGCATTCGTCGTGGCCGAGCAGCCAGCGCTCGATCAGGCTCTCCCAGGGATCGCTCTGGTAGCGGTCTTCCTGCTCCAGGCTCGCGGCCTGGATCAGGGACATCTGGTCCAGCCACCAGCGCTGCTTCTGGTTGTAGCGCACCACGGCCTCGGCCCAGAGCTGGTCGCGATCGCGGCGCAGGGCGGCCAGGTTCAGGACATTGCCGCAGACCACTGGCCAGAAGCGCCGGCCGCCGGTCTCGTCTTTGAGATAACGGTTCAAGTTGACGCTGCCCGCGAACACGCACGCCCGCGAAACTTCGATCAGGTGCCGGCCGTAGGGCGGCCGGAAGCGGTCGGTGGTGCGTGAGATGAAGCTTTTGATTTTTTCGATCTCGGTGCGGCCCATGGCCGCCAGCTCGGCCAGCTCAATGATCCAGGCGCCGGTGGTGCCCAGGGCGGCGTCTTTGGTGCCCAGGTCGGCAATATCGTCGGAGTAGAATTCGCCGCCCAGAATTTGGAAGACGGTCGACTTACCCAGGCCCTGCGGGCCTTCGAGCACCAGCGCGTGGTCGGCTTTGCAGCCAGGCTCGAAGATGCGGGCGACCGCACTGATCAGCCAGCAGACGCCGACGGCGCGCGTGTAGTCGCTAGGATCGACCCCGCAGTAAGGGGTAAGCCAGTCGCTGACGCGGTCGACTTTGTCCCACACGAGCTTTCCCAGGTATTCATGCACCGGGTGAAAGTCGTTCTCATGGGCTACCGTCAGGACGGCTTTCGAGATGCGCGAATCACTGATGCAGATGCCGTGCCGCTCCATCCATTCCGTAGTCAACAGGTCGCTCTCGTCGCTCCAGCTGCCGCGCTCGCCCCCATTCCAGGGGGGCGGCCGCAGGGCCTCGGCACGCAGCGCGAAGCGGTTGAAGCCCACCACCCCGTGCCACTCGGGCGCCTCCCTGAGCGCGGTCAGGGCATTCGCGGTCAGGGGCAGGATTTTGCCTTTGTCGCTCTTGATCAGGCTGTTGCGCCAGTCCCAGCGGTAGGCGTGCTCCAGCAGGTTCAGAAAGGCCTTCAGGCCGGCCTGTGCCAGATAGTCATCCGGCCCGTTGACGCCGGCCATATCCGGCAGCTCGACGAACCAGACCTGGGCGCCGCGGTGTTCCAGCTCCCGGGCCAGCGTGGCGCGGGCGGCGCGCACCATATCGTTGGTGCGCACGTTAAAGTCATAAGCGATCCAGACCTTGCGGCCCTTCCACTGGATCTTATCCAGGTCGGGGATGATCCCCTTGAGCGGGATGCGCAGGCCGTCGCGATCGGTGGTGATGCCGATCACCCCGCGGAAGCTGTAGACGCCGGCGAAGGCCAGCGCGAAGAAGGCCGCCCCGGTGGTGCCGTTGCCGGCTTCGACCGCGGCCCGGTGGCTGGCCAGGCCCTTTTTTTCCCCTTCGACGATCAGGATCGGGATGGTCCGATCGCCGAACCAGGCGCGCTCGGCCAGCGGGCAGTAGAAGTGATTGCGCTGGCCGGGGGCGTTGACGTATTTTTGTGCGGGTTTGCCCGTGGCGGCATCCACCGGCGGCGAGTCCAGGCGCAGGCGCTCGGCCACCACCTGGCCGGAGAGCGGATCGCGGTAAGGGTAGAGTATACCCGCGTAATTACCGGGGCCTTTGCGGCCGACCCGGTCGCGCCCTTCGAGTGAATCGACGCGCACCAGGCCGGCCTTCTCGGCAATCTCCCGCGAGATGTAACAGGATTCTAAGGTCCTGAAATCGTCATCGGTCAATTGCACGCTCGGCTCCTAGAAAGGAATGTCACTGTTGTCGGGCGGCGGCGGAACGTCGCGATCGCGGGGGCCGCTCACCAGGCCGTGGGGCTGGTCGTCCACTTCGTAGGCGGTGGCATCCACGATCGCCGGGATCAGGATGTCCTTCATGCGCAGGTGATAGGGCTTGAAGATCTCCTTCTCGTTGGGTTGGAGGCGCCGGCCCAGGCGAAACAGGATTCTGCTGTATTCGATCCCTGAGTCGTTTCTGACCTTCTCTAGCGTCATCACCGTGGTGGCGCTCCAGTAGGCGGCGCGCGCGGAGAGTAGCGTGAGTGTGTAGTTGTCGAAGCCTTTGACCGAGGTCGGAGGGATCGAAAGCAAATGCGGCAAAATCTCGCCAGGCATCAAAAACAACACCTGGCGGATGTCCTTGCAGGCCTGGCCGCTGCCGCGCGAGCCATCCATGTTGATGGAGGAGCCGAAGAGTGAAAACGGGCAGGGTGCCTGGCAGTTGCCGCCCGGGTCGCCTACTCCTTTCCAGCCGTCGGTCGAGGTGCAGTCGGGCGGCTTGCCCTGCACCATGCGGCTCTTCCAGTAGAGGCGCGCGCTGCGCCAGCTGGTGATCAGGCCTTCGATGCGCCGGGGCAGCTCTTCGCCGGCTGCAGTGTCGACCCGGAAGTTGAGGCCGCCGCCTGAGGGAACGCGGATGCGCGGCAGCGACAGGATGCTGAAGCCCCGCTTGCCCAGGTTCTCGTCGATCAGGCTCAGGACTTCGTTGAAGTTGTCGAGCAGGGGATAACCCCCGTCGGGGGGAAGGACTTCCATTTCGGACATAGTTCACCTCTTTCATGACTGGTTCGGTTTCTAGCGGCGGCGCGCCTGGATGCGGTAGGTCGGTCGGACCTGGATCACTCTGGCGAGCCCCTCGGGCAGGAATTCCAGCACCTCGTCGCCCAGGACCGAGTGCTCGACTTCCAGGTCGCGCACGTATTTGGTGAGCGACTTGGTGGAGTACTGTTCGCTGACGAAATGCGCCAGGCCGCAGGCCTTAAGCACGTTGCACACCGCCTGGCGCGACTGGCCGAGCTGCGGGTAGACCCAGGGATCGCGGTGGGGCGAGAGCGTGTAGCCGGCCACCCGCACGGCTTCGTAGCCGGCCTCGCCCAGGTAAGCGAGCAGCTGCGGTTCGAGCGCTTTGATGCGGGCCTCGACTTCGTTCAACTGGTCTTCCAGCTCGCGCTTGAGGGTGACCAGGCCGGCGAAGGCTTTGAAGCCCTCGTGCTCCGGGGTTTCGGCACTCAGGTTAGTCAGTACGGTGGACATGCTTCTTTAGCTCCTCTAGACAGCTGGCAATCAGGTCCTGGCGCGCGAGTACGGCGCGCAGAACATACTGGTCAACGGAATTGCGGACCTGCAGGTGGTAAAAGGCGCAGGGCCGCTGCTGCGGCGGCCGGCGGATGCGCGCCCGACTCTGTAGGTAGTTGGCGAGCGAGAAGCCGAGCGAATAGTAGACCGCAAGGCGTGCGCGGGTCAGGTCGATGCCCACATTGCCGGCCTGGATCTGGGTGGCCAGCACGGCCAGGCGCCCGGCCTGCCACTCGGCCAGGTCGCCAGCGCGCTTCTGGTTGCCACTTAGTTCGCCCGAGGACCGGCCGGTGCGCAGGCAGGCGCGGTGAATCGCGGCCAGGTCGGGCTTGAAGAGGGCGAAGACCACTACCGGCTCCTTCTCGGGTAGGTCCTCCAGGAAATCGACCAGCAGGTCTTCTTTGGCGTCGTCGACGTGGTGGTCCTCGCCCAACTCATCGGGTACGCTGCCGCCGGTGATCTGCTGCAGCCGCAACAGCCGCACCATGGCGTTGGCGGCGGTCACAGGTACGCCGGCCGCTTCGCTGGAAGCGATCCAGGCGACCATCTCCTCTTCCATCTCGCGGTAGAGGCGGGCGCCGGTGGCGCCCATCTCGGTGGTGAGGGTCTCGTCCAGTTCGGGCGGCAGGTCGAGCACGCTCTCGTCCACGCGAAAGGCGATCCGACGGAATTTGGCGTACAGCTCGTCCAGGTCGCGCCAGCTGATGGCCTGTTTTCCGAGATAGCCGCCCATCACTGCATAGCGCAGGCGGAAGCTGCCGAAGGTGGGGTCGAGGATGCTGGGATCGAGGAAGTGGAACTGGCCCCAGATGTCGATCGGGGCGTGCGGCATCGGCGTCCCGGTCAGGCACAGTCGATAATGCGAGCGCAGGCCGAGTTTGCTGCACCAGCGCGAGGTGCGGCCGGCCGGCTCCTTGATGCGGTGGCTCTCATCCAGGATGGTCAGGCCCCAGGCATTGGCCAGCGCCCAGTGGGCGAATGGATCGGTGCGCGCGCTTTCGTAGTTGACCGCGATCACCACCGGCCGGTTGCGCTCCCGGCTCCAGGCCACCATGTCGCGTGCCAGGCGGGTCTTCTCACGCACGCTGCCGGCGGCGTCATCGAGCGGTAATACGATGAACTGTCCCGGGGCGAAGCGTTCGAACTGCGTGCGCCAGACTTCCACTACCCGCAAAGGGCAAAGAATCAGGATCAGCCGGACCCCGAGCGCTACCGCCAGGTCGATGGCCACCTTGGTCTTGCCGGCGCCCATCACCATTGCCAGCATGGCGCCGCGGCGGCCCTGTCTCCACAGGTTTTGAACAAATTGCACGGCCTCGGTCTGGTGTGCCCAGGCGCGGATCGGGGGCGGTGCGATGGTCATCGCTCTTTGCTTCCGAAGGCCAGGCGCAGGGCGGTGGAGACGGTCAGCAAAATCTCGATGTCTTCCGGCCGCTGCGGGGGCTGGGGATGCTGGGTGTAATACGCGAGGGTTCGAAGGACGCGGCCGGTCAGTCCGGGTGAGGCAAATAGGCGTACTAGCTCTTTTAGCTCATCGGTTTTTGCCGAAAGATATAAAGAATTATTCGAATTCTGCTCTAAACTGGAAGGCGGGTTGCTGGGGGACGTGGGGGCGTGCAACATATGCCGTCAGGTCCTTTCGCTTTCCGGCTGATCGCTCGCAACGGAGCCGGTGAGCTGTTTGTGACGAACTGGAGACGATTTTGATCGAGATACAAAATTCAGTCAAGCGCCAAATTCGTATTTCAGCCAGTCGGGGAGAACGCTAGATGAAGAAAAAGACAAATGCCGTGGCGGTGCGCGCGACCAAGGAGGGTCTTCCCACCAAAGCCAAGAAAAGCCGCCGCGGCCGCAAAAAAGAGAAGGTCCAGATCAGTGTCAGGATTGACAAGACCATCATGGATCTCGCTTACGACCACATCAAGACCAGCGGCCGGCGGATTACCGACATGCTGGAGCGCGGCTTGTTATTGGACATGCGCGAGCAGGGTCAGGCGCCGGTAGTGCCGGCCAAGGTGCGGTATGTGGTGGAGAACATCGGGGTGGAATCGCAACGGCGGATGCTGCGCGTGGCAGTCCTCGACCGGATGCCCGAGGTGCGCGAGCTGACCCCGCTGGAACAGTGTTTCCGGGCTTTTTACCTGACCGGGCTCGATACCATCGAAAGCTGGCCGGGATACGAGAAGGCGCTAGAGCTGCTCGGCCAGCCAGTCGACTAAACGCAAGACGAAATTATTCCAAGTCCCATATTCGCATCACTGGGCTATAATCGCCTCAAATGCTGGCCAAACCGAGGCGAGCGAAGGTCCAACAGACCCTCCACGAGTTCAAGACGGGGACGTTGCATTCCGGCTCCAAACAGGGGCCGGTAGTCAAAAATCGCAAGCAGGCGATCGCGATCGCCCTCAACCAGGCGCGAAAGGCGGGCTGATGGGAAGCGCGGTAGCCTGGCCCACTTTCGACGTCGTGGAGATCGCCCAGGAGGCGTCCGATCGCGCCGGCATCGACTTCCGCTCTGGCTATTCCCTGCGCTCGGCGCGGCGCTCGCTGGAATTGTTAAGTATCGAGTGGGCCAACCGCGGTCTCAACCTCTGGACCATTGAAGGCCCGATTGCGATCAATCTGCAGCCCGGCGTCTATCAGTACGGCCTCCCCGAAGACACCGTTGATCTGATCGAGCATGCGGTGCGTACCTGGCCGGGCGCGCTCGGCGTGGGCACTCCCAATGATTTGCCGATCGATCGCATGACCATCAGCGAATACGCGGCCATCCCCAACAAGTATGCCTCCGGCCGGCCGAACATCATCAACATCCGGCGTCAGATCAAGCCTTATTTCCTGGTCTGGATGGTGCCAGACCTGACGCCCGTCTGTCAGCTGGTCACCTGGCGCCTCCGACGCATGAAGTCGGTTGGGATTGGCGGCGAGGGCGTGCCCGAGATTCCCTGGCGTTTCATTCCGGCCATGATCGCCGGCCTGGCCTACTACCTGGCGCTCAAGAGCACCGACCCGAATGTGGTGCAGCGGGCCGATGCGCTCAAGGCCGCCTACGAGGAGCAGTTCCAGCTGGCCAGTGACGAAGACCGTGATCGCGCGACCTTCCGTTTCGTCCCCGGAGGCTATGAGAGGTTGTAATGCCGCACTCCAACAAATTCGCCACCGGCCGCTATGCCTGGGGCATATGCGATATCTGCGGCATTCGGTGCAAGCTGCTGGAGCTGAAGGGCACGACGGTGCGCGGCAGGCGTACCGGCCTGCTTTCCTGTCCGACCTGCTGGGACCCCGATCACCCGCAGAATTTTCTGGACCGCTACGTGGTCGCTGACGCCCAGGCGTTGCGCAACGCGCGGCCCGACACCGGCCTGACGGCTTCCCGCACGCTCTCGCCGCCCGGCAACTGGATTAACGGTAGCCCGCCGACGCCCGCTCAGCGCGCGGCTCTGGCGGCGATCGAGAAGGAGGAGGTTGGTCCATGAGGATGCGAGGAGCCCGACGTTTTCAGATGGGGGGCTTTAATCCCGCGGCCGCGATGAATCAGATGCGATCGGCCGGAGCACCGCCGCCGGTGGGTGGGGTGAATCCGATCCCGGCTCCGGTCGGCGGCGCCGGCACCGGCGCCTTTACGGCCGGCGCTCCCGGCAACGGTCTGGGCGCGGCGCCCGGCCTCAATCCGCAGGCGATCCAGCAGGCGCTGATGCAGCGGCGCAGCATGGCCGGCGGCCCGCCGATGTTGGGTGGGCCAGCGGGTGCTCCGGCGCCTGGCTGGCCGGGCGCGGGTGGACCTCCGCCTGGGGCCATGGCTCCGCCGCCCATTCCGCCGCCTGGCCCGGGTGGTGCATCCCTTGGCGCGCTGCCTGGTGGTGCTCCGCCGATGCCGCCGCCGGCCGGGATGGGTGCGCCGCCCGCCGGGGGACCTCCCCCCAATCCGCAGATGCTGCAAGCTGCCCTGGCGGCGCAGCAGGCGCAGATGGGCGCGGCGCCGCCAGGCTTCGCCAAGGGCGGAGCGGTCGCGCAGGATGGTGATACCGATGCCAAGAAGGCCCGCCCCGATCGCCAGTGGGGCAAGAACAAAGTGGCCGAGGATGTTCCTCCGGTTGCCTCGATCAAAAAGGCCAAGGGCGGGGTGATGAAGCGCAAGCCACCCAAGAAAGCGGCCCCGGTGCCTACACCGAGCCCTTACGATATGGCGGCCCCGGGTGGTGGGCCGGCCGCGGCTGCGCCTCCGATGGGGCCTCCGGGCTTGCCTCCGCCCGGCATGAAGAAGGGCGGCAAGTGGATTCAGGGCGCGATCAAGAAGCCAGGCAGTCTGCGCAAGGCGCTGGGCACGCCCAAGGGCGAGAGCATCCCATCGAAGAAGCTGGATGCCGCGGCCGAGAAGGGCGGCAAGATCGGCCAAAAGGCGCGCCTGGCGAAAACCCTGAAGGGCTTCAAGAAAAACAAAGGCGGCGCTTGCGACCGGATGGCGGCCGGTGGCGCGGCCAAGGAGCGCAAGGGTTTCCCAAAAACCAACAAGCCGCCGAAGAAGTTGAAGTTCGCCGAAGGGGGCAAGGTGCGCGGATGCGGCATCGCATCGAAGGGGTGCAGTTTTAGCGGGATCTACTGAGCATGAATTACGCGCAGCTGAGGGCGGTGATCCAGACTTACGCGCAGGACTTTGAGGCTTCGTTTGTCGAGAACATCGATACCTTCGTTCGCCTGGCGGAGTCGCGCATCGTGCTGCGCGTACGCTTGCCCCGCTTTCGCAAAGACGTCACTGCCACTACCGTGGTTGCCGACCCCCTGCTGGCGGTGCCCAGCGATTTCCTGGCGCCGGATTCGCTGATCCTGGTGACCACCAGCGGCCTGGTTTTTCCGGTCAACAAAGACCCCGAGTTTCTCGACGAGTGTTATCCCGATCCGACTTATAGGGCCACGCCGCGCTTTTATGCCCAGTTGAACGAGGTCTCCCTCAAGTTCGGGCCGGCGCCTGATCTTGCCTATCCGGTGCGCATGGGCTACTACTACCAGCCGCCATCGATCGTCGATCAGGGGCTCAGCTGGCTGGGCGACCACTTTGCTCATGCGCTAGTTACGGGATCGCTGGTTGAGGCCGCGATCTACATGAAGAGCGAGGACAATCTGTTTGTCCGCTACGACCAGGCCTTCGAGAAAGACCTGGCCATGGACAAAGAGTATGCGAAAGGCCGGACCAAGAAAGACACGTATCAGGAGCCGGACGCGAGGGTACAGGTATGATCAGTGGCTCGGGCCTGTGCTCTTCTTTCAAGTGCCAGCTGCTGCTGGGCGAGCACTGCCTGGATGAGGACGAGATCTTCATTGCGCTCTATAACGCCGGCGCATCGCTCGACGTGGATACCACCACGGCTTACATTACCGACGGCGAGATCTCCGGCCCTGGCTACACGGCCCGCGGGCAGCAGCTCACCGGGGTGCAAGTGCTCGGCCCCATGGCGCGCACGGCCTATCTCACCTGGAACGATCCCATCTGGACGGGGTCGACGCTCACGGCCCGCGGCGCGCTCATCTACAACCGGAGTTTCGCGGATGCTGCGATCGCGATTCTGGACTTTGGTTTCGACAAGTCTTCCAACCAAGGCAGCTTCCGCGTGAAGTTTCCGCCGCCGGCGCCGGCCACGGCTTTGATTCGTTTGTTATGACGCCTTCCGCTCCACCTTTCGATGTGATCGTGAGCGTGCAGATGCCGATGCTCACCTCGGGCATCGGCTACGTCGCGGTAGAGAATCTCTGGAAAGAGACCGGCCGGCCGGCTACGCGCTGGCGCTCGCGCTCGCGGCCGGCGGCAGCCTGGATGCCGCTGCCGAAGCCGGCGGCGCGCGATTGGGAGAAGTACTGATGCCTTCCACATACACACAGAACCTGCAACTGGAAAAGCCGGGCACAGGCGAGCAGGCGGGCGTCTGGGGAATTACCGCCAACCGGAGCTATGACGAGATCGACACCGCCACCGATGGTAATCTGCCGATCACGCTCTCCTCGACTTCCTATACGCTGATCACCTCGCAGACCGGCCCCAGCGAGGGCCACAACAAGGTCATCCTGTGGAATGGCACGCTCAACGCCAACGCCACGGTCAATATCTCGCCCAACACTGCCAAGAAGCTCTATCTGATGAGCAACAACACCCAGGGCGGGTTTCCGATCAATTTCCAGATGCAGGCCGGCACCGGAGGCGTGTTTACCCTGCAGGCCGGCTACGCGGCCATCATCTATGCCGATGGCGCCGGCAGCACGGGCCGGGTTGCGGGGGCGCTCGCCAACCCGCAGTTTGCCAATGTGCTGGTGACCGGCAACCTGACGGTCAACGGCAGTCTGGCCTATACGTCTCCGCAAACTTTTACTCAGCCGGTGACGTTTAATCCCCCCGGCCCGGTCAGCCTGAATGCGCCGACCACCGCCACGGCTCTCACCATCAACACGGCCGGCTATGGCGCAGCGCCTTACGATCTCTACTACCGCAGCCCGTCGGGGGCAGTGGCGCCGCTGGCCGTTGGCGCTGCCGGCCAGGTGCTTCAGGTCACCGGCGGCGGGGCGCTTGGCTGGGCCACGATCACGCTCGCAATCGGCGCCTCGATCACCAGTTCGGTGGCCTATGCGATCTACTTTTCGAGCGCCTCGAATACCTTCACGCAGGACAGCCGGATCACGGCCCGGGCCGGGGTCGGGATCGGCCTGGGGCTGCCCTTTCCCAGCCATACCTTGCACCTGGGTTACAACCTGGTGCCCGAGATGTGGCTCGATACCAACGATCCGACGAGCGGCAACATACGCCAGATTCTGTGGGCAACCGGCGGGGCGGCGCGCTGGAACTTTTACTCGCCGGCGGAGGCCGAGACCGGCGGCAACGTAGGCAGTAACCTCTACCTGGTGGCTTATAACGATCCGGGCGCTCCCATCCATGGTGTGGTGTCCTTCATCCGCGCGAGCGGCAATGTCACCATCGGCGCCTATGGCGACTACGGTGCGCGCCTGGCGATTCTCAACGACAATCCCGGCCAGCCGGTCTTGATGGTGCGTGGCGCGGCCGGTCAGGGTTATCTGCAGGTCTGGCAGAACTCGGCCGGCCAGCAGGTGGCTTCGATCGACGCCTCGGGCAATTTGATTTCGGCCGGCGGTCAGAACTATCTGAGCCTGACCCAGCCGTCGGGGCGGCTCGATATCCACGGCACGGTGGCCAGTCATCCCTTGGGGACGATTCATATCGGTGCGGAGCCGGGCACGACTACCGGCCTCAATGGAGTTCGCAGCTCGATCGCTATGGAGAGCGCGCAGGGCGGGACCGACGGCCTGCCGCCCAATACCATCCGCATCTACCACCGCAACGGCTACTTCATGATCCAGTTCTATTACAACGGCCAGAATTTCTGGGCCTCGCTTGGCATTCAGGGCCAGCAGGGTCCGGCGGGCTGGAACATCAGCTCCAGTCCTCCGGCATAACCATGACTACCGTACAGGACACGCTCACTTACGCCGACGGCCGCAAGATCAACGGCCAGGTCGTCATCACCTGGCCGGTCTTTCAGTTTGACGGGGTGGCCGTCGCGTCAGGGATGCAGACCTACGAGATCGTCGATGGCGTGCTCGATGTGAACCTGTACTCGAACCTGAACGCGCAGCCGCTGGGCGTCTACTATACCGTGGTCTACGAGTTGGATGAAGGCGCGCGCTACGAAGAGTACTGGATCATTCCCAACCTGCCTTCGGTGAACGTCGGGCAGATCCGTGTCAATTTCCCGCAGACCCCCAGCGTCATGATCAATGCGCTCCAGCTGCTCAGTGCCGGTGCCACGCCGGGCCAGTTCCTGGGCTGGAACGGCACGCACTGGGTGCCGATGTATGTGACCATGATCAACGTCTCGCCTAACACCATCGGGCTGAGCCTGGGCAGCGCTGGCGCCGATCTGAATGTCGCCGGCAGCCCGGCCGCGCTGGGCAATGCGCTCACGCTCAATGTGCCGGACGCGGGGCCGGCGGCGCGCGGTGTGGTGACGACGGCGGCGCAGACGTTTGCCGGCGCCAAGACCTTCCAGGCCAAGGCGACGTTCTCGGGCGGCATCACGGTTACCGGGACCAGCACGATCGCGGGCTATGTGCCGACCTCGCGCAAGATCAGCCCCGGCTACGGGCTGGCTTCCACGCCGGCGGGGACCACCGACCTTTCGGCCGACCGCACTTTCCTGGTGGTCGACAACACCAGCAATCAGCGGGTTCAGGTTTACCAGAACACGGTGCTTGCGGGCACGCGCCACGCGCTCAACTTTATTGCCGGCCCCGGTATGCTTCTGACCATTGCCGACAATCCGAGTTCGGATTGGGTGGATATCACGCTCGAAAGTCAGGGAGGCGGCGGTGGGGGAGGCGGCGGATCGTTACCGATCGGCAGCGCCAGCGGCGACACCATGGTCTGGGATGCGACTCCTGCACCTGGGTTCTGGACGGTGTTGCCGAAGGGTGCGGCCGGCACGGTGCTCTCGGCGACTACGACCGGCCTGACCTGGATTCCGGGCGTGCATCAGTCGCCCTGGCTGACCGCCATTGATGCGGCCAACTACCAGTTGAACAACTTAGCCGGCCTGGGCGTGGGCACCGCGGCCAATGCCAGTTTTCCGGTTTACGTCTACGCGGTTGGCGGGAGCGGCGGGGCTCAATATCCGGTGATGGTGCTGACGGCCGGAGTGAATAACTTTGGTGTGGTGCATGAGGAGACTGCGGCTGCCGGTATGGCTGGTTTTCTGTGCATCAATGATGCCACGCAGAATGCCGGCTTCTGTATCGGGGGATCGGCTTATTCGGTGACGGCCTGGCGCGGCAACGCGGTGATTCTTTCCAACAATGACATCGTGTTTGCTAACGGTGCCGGCAATTACCCAGAGCGCATGCGGCTCACGCGCGCGGGCTTTCTGGGGATCGGGACCGCGAGCCCGACGCGGCCGTTGGCGGTGGCGGCGAACGGCGGCGCGCCCAGCGTCACTTTCAATGGCGGGGTTCCGTTCCTGCGCCTGGAAAGCGAGGCCAGCTGGAGCGAGCCGATGCTCGAATTCGCCGAGATGACTAATCCGCCGATTGCCTGCATCGCGGCCAAGAATACCGGGGGAGGTGCCGGCGATCTGATTTTTCTGACTCGTGTGTCAACGGCGTCCGCGGCGGTAGAGCGGATGCGCATTACTTCTGGCGGTAATGCTGGTCTCGGAACATCGACGCCGGGCGATAAGCTGACCGTCATCTCGAACGACAACAGCGACAGCGGTGGCTGTCTGCAGCTGTGGTCGAATAACCAGACGCAGCACGCCGATTACAGCTTCGGTGGAATCACATCCAGTTACTGGTTTCGGATTTCGTCAGGCGCAGGCAATCCGCTGTCTTTGCAGCCAAATGGTGGGCAGGTAGTAATTGGTCTTACGGCTGCTCCGGTGGGATATCCGGTCTTTATCCATGCCGCGGCGAATGCAAATCTTGCGATCAGCGGCCCTGCGGCTTATGGCGGTTCGGTTTGTATTTCTGTCGGGAATGACGTGTGGAGTACCAATACACCTCTGGAAATACGGGGCGCCCCGGTCGTAGTGACTCAAGGCAATTTTCAGGTATGGCAATCGATTTGGGTTTGCAGCGCGACGGCTGATACCAGCTATGGGAGCGCTGCGATCCAGGTGCGGGAAACCAATCAGGTTGCCGGCGGTCAAGCCTCCAACCCCTGGGCGCCGCGCATCAGCTTCCACTGGGCCGGTCGGGTGGCCAACCAGATCGGCATGGACGCCAACGGCACAATTCGGACCTTCGATAACCCAGGTTCGGGCTTCGCTAATTTCTCCTGTTCCAGTCTGGGCATCAATACCGTGAGCCCGATCTGCTCTTTCGAGGTCTACCATCCGGGCGGTCCCTTCGTTTATTCCATGAGCCTGGGCCAGGGCGCTAGTTCCGGCGCTCTGGCCGCCATTACCGGCAATGGCCCGTGGGGGCTGTATTTTGGCTTAGGCCCCAACGGCACGAGCTGGATTCAGGGAGGCCGCACCGATAGCGGTACGGCTTATAGCATGAGCCTCCAGGCTAGTGGCGGATACGTGGCCATCGGGACTACCGCCAATAACGCCATTGATCCTTTGACCGTCACGGGCATTGCCTACGGGCAGATCCGCCTGGCCTACGGTAGTTACGGCTGCATTCTCCGCAACGATTCCAGTTATTTCTACTGCCCGCTCATTACCAACGCCGGCGATCCGTGGGGCGCTTTCAACGGTCTGCGCCCCTTCTCGGTGGATCTGGGCAGCGGTAATGTCTCCATGAGCCATCATGTGAGCATTGGAAACGGCCTGGCCCTAACTGGCTCTCAAACTATCACCAATGGCTGGCTCAAAACGGACGCCAGTGCTTATACCAATCAGGCTGGCGATCTGGGCGTTTGCCGCATACAGAACACAGGCACGGGAGCGGTCTACTTTGGCAGCAGCGGCACCCACTATATCTACTGGGATGGCACCAATTTCAATATTACGAATTCTGTTTCGATCAACGGCAACTGTAACGTCACCGGCCAATTTCTGATCAACGGCCAGCCCGGCATCGGCGGCATCGTGGTGAGCAGCGGTAGCGCTCAGGTTTGTAGCGGTGCCACACCGGCGCGGCCCCAGCTCTGTTTTCAGAATGGCAGTGGCATGGCGCTTTCGGTACTGGATGTTCCCGCCCAGAATCTGGTCATGATCAGTTATGGCTATGTGTCGGATTCGCGGATCAAGCAGAACATCGTGGATCTGGCCGGCGGCTTGTCGGTGATCGATCAGCTCCATCCCAAGAAGTTTGAGTATGGCGGCCAATGCGGGTTCACTTCGGGCACGCGCGGGGCAGCGGTAGTGGCGCAGGAGTTCCAGGCGGTGCTGCCCGATTACGTCTCTACGTTTCCCACTAAGCTGCACCCGGAAGATAAGGAGTCAACGCCTCTGTTGACTTACGATCCAGCGGTACTTACTTGTCACTTGATTCTAGCGGTGCAGGAATTGAGCCGCCGGCTGAAAGTTCTGGAAGGGAGCGTATGAAGTTACTTCTCGACAACACCCAACGATTGAACCTGCACGCGCTGATGGGCGCGCAGCGGGGCAGCGTGGACGACGTGCGCCTGTTCTGGCGCTTGCAGGACCGCATCGATCTGAGCGATGAGGAAAAGCAGGCCATCAATTTCCGCATCGTCGAGGTCAACGGGATGCAGCAGGCGACCTGGGAGCAGAGGCCGGTCCCGCCGGCCGAGTACGAGTTCACCGGCGACGAGTTCGCGCGCCTGGTCAAGATGGTCAAAGAGTGGCAGCCTGGTTTTGTGACGACTAGCGACCGGCGCTGGCTGGAACCGCTGCTAGAACAGCTGGATCATCTGGAATCGAAAAACGGCCACAAGGTGCAGTAGTGCCGCTGACTAAGTTGCAGTTTCGGCCGGGCATCATCCGCGAGATCACCGAGTATTCCAACTCGGGCGGGTGGTTTGACTGCGACAAGATCCGTTTCCGCCAGGGCTACCCCGAGAAGATCGGCGGCTGGCGCAACGTGATCACCGAGCCGCTGGAAGGCACCTGCCGCCACATTCACCAGTGGTCGAGCATGGAGAGCGACCGCTATGTCGGGCTGGGCACCAGTTCGCACCTTTACATTTTGTGGAGCGAGAACTACTACGACATCACGCCGCTGCGTACCGCGCCGCCGCAGCCTCCGGTGCTCGGCTCGAATCCCTTCACCACGGGCGCTCTGGGCGCCACTACGATGACGGTCCATATCCCGAGCCACGGGGCAAAGGTCGGGGATTGGGTGCAGTTCAGTGGGGCGACGGCCTTTGATGTCTACACTGCGGGCCAGTTGAATACGCAGTATCAGGTGGTGACCGTACCGGACGCCAATACGATTACCATCAACATGCCGGTGCCGAACAAGACGGCGAACCTGGCCGGCGGCGGCTCCGCGGTCACTGCCATTTTCCTGATTTCGCCAGGCCTGGACGATGCGGTAATCGGCATGGGCTGGGGCATCCCGCCCTGGAATAGCAGTTCGAGCCTGCCGGCCAACTGGCAGTGCGGCTGGGGCGAGCCCTGGGACCCGACGCAGCTTTATCCGGCCGACCCCACCGTCAATCAGCTGCGGCTCTGGGATCTGGATAATTTCGGCGAGGACCTGGTAGCCAACATCCGCGGTGGCGCGATCTACTACTGGCATCAGGCCGGCGGCCTGGGCTCGCGCGCGGTGCCGCTCAATCAGCAGGTCACGGTTAACGGCGTCACCTTCACGCCAGATGTTGCCGTGCCGGCAACGGCCCGCCAGGTTTTAGTTTCCCCGAATGATCGCCACTTGATAGCTTTGGGGTGCGAGGACATCAATCCAGCCGGGACGGGTATCAACGCCGATGCTGACCTGCTGCTGGTCCGTTGGTCGACTGAAGAGGACGCCTACACATGGTTCCCCAAGCGCACCAATACCGCAGGCAGCCAGCGGCTCTCTGCCGGCAGTTACATCATCTGCGGGATGCGCACCGCATCCGAGATCCTGATCTGGACCGATCTCGGGCTCTGGAGCCAGAAATACATCGGGACGCCGTATGTTTTCGGCTTCGAGCCGATTGCCGAGGGCCTCTCGATTATCGGCCCCAACGCCATGATCAACACCGGCTCGATCGTGCTCTGGATGGATCGCGGCATCTTCTATGCCTACACTGGGCAGACGCAGGAACTGCCCTGTGCGCTGAAGGATTACATCTTCAACGACTTTAATTATCTGCAGGGCTACAAAGTCTACGCCGGCCACAATCATGCGTTTTCCGAAGTGATCTGGTTTTACCCGAGCGCGTCCAGCATGGAGAACGATCGCTATGTCATCTACAACTACGGCGAGCAGCTCTGGAGCCTGGGGACGATCGAGCGCACCGCCTGGCTGGATATGGGTCGTGCCAGCTACCCCGTGGCCACCGATCGGAAAAACAGTCGGCTCTATTACCACGAGTATGGCGACGACGATGACGGCTCGCCCCTGCCCGCTTGGGTGGAGTCTGCTGACATCGACGCCGATGGGGGTGAGCACTATCTGTTTCTCTCGCGCCTGATTCCCGATGTTACCTTCCGCGGATCGGCGCCGCAGCAGGCGCTCGGGATTACCATCATGACCCGATCGGCGCCGGGCCGCGCCAAGGTGCCGGTGGCGCGCCTGGAAGTCACGCCCTACACGCCGGAGGAGTATATCCGGGTGCGCGAGCGGCAGATCTCGTTTCGCATCGAGAGCGAGGCGCTGGGGGTGAGCTGGCGTCTGGGCACGCTGCGCACCGACATGCAGCCGGATGGGAGGAGATAATGGCTCGCACGGTTCGCCAGGCCCTACCGCAGCCGCCGCCGGCCTATGACCAGGCCTACCTGGCGCAGCTTGCTGAGGCCATCAACTACTACATGTTCCAGCGTGAGGCACCGGGCGAGCTGATCGCCGCGCGCTTCATCCTGGTCGATCCGCTCCACGTTCCCGGCGATCAGGCGACCATGGCCGGCCTGCCTACCGGGATGCTGGTGCTGAAACCCTTTCCCGGCCAGCCGGCCGGAACTTACTATCTGACCGTCGTCACTCCACAGGACCCCAAATGAAACTCTCTGCCGGTTACACCAATCCGATCCATTCCATGGAGCGCCGCATGGCGCCCAATACGCCGCAGCGCGAGTTCCGCAACCCCGGCCTGGGCTCGACGGGATCGAGCGGCCTGGGCTCGCTGCGTCACACCATGCCCCACTTGCGGCGCCTTACCGCGGGCGCCACGCGCCTGCAGGGCGGCGGTACGGTCGATCCCGTCGGCCAGATCTACGCAGCCTCTCACCCCAATCTCTACAACCCCGATCCGATGCGCCGGCGCGTGCTCGATGCTCTGCGCCAGACGCCGATGATCAACCGGCAGATGCTGGCCATGCCGGGCTCGGGGATGCAGTTCCCTTACGCCGAAGGGGGCGAAGTTGGCGAGGACGAGCCCGGCCAGGCGGCGCCGCCTAACCCCGAGGATCTGATGGAGCCCGAGGACCAGCAGTCGCCCCAGGACGACCAGACCCGCCAGGTGGTGATGGAAGCCATGGCGGCGCTCGAAGGCCAGAGCCCGGATGCCGAGGAGGCGATCGCGCACTTCATCGATGTCTTCGGGCCACGGGCACTCGCCGACCTGCAGCAGATGGTCGAGCAGAAGCATATGCAGGAGCAGCAGCCCGGCGAGGAGGAGGAGGAAGAAGAAGACGAGACCCCGGCCGGCGGTGGTGCTCCGCAGCCGGACGAGGAGGACGACGAGAGCGACCTGGCCGGTGCCGGCGGCGGCCTGCTGGAAGGTCAGGGCACCGGCCAGAGCGATGAGATCGAGGGGGTCACGCCTTCCGGTCGGCCGGTCCTGCTTTCCGATGGCGAGTATGTGATTGACGCGCCCACAGTGGCTGCCCTGGGCGACGGCAGCACAAGCGCCGGCGCACGCCGCCTGGACCAGCTGCGCAAGCAGATCCGCCACGACGCCTGGGGCCATGACAAGCAGGCCAAACCTATGCGGAAGGGTGGGTCGGCGCTGGTCGTGCGCCTGAAATGAGGCAGGAGGTCAAGCGTGCGGAGACCCTGGAATATGCCTTTCGGCGCCAGTGTGAGAAAGAGATTGCGGCCCGGACGGATGCCCTCGTGGCGGGCGCGCCGACAGATTTTGCGCAGTACCAGTATATCCGCGGTCAAATTGATGGTATACAATTTGCGTTAAGTACCATAAACCGTATGACAGAGCAGCTGGAGCGGGACGGGGGCTTTGAGGACTTATGACGCCGGTCTCTATCGATCCGATCGTGGTGCCGGCTGTGCCGGAGTCCGAAAGCATCCAGGGGGTGATCGAGCCGACCGGCTACCGCATCCTGGTGCGCATTCCTGACCTGGAGGCGCAGATGAAGCGCTGGGCCAACCTGGTGATGCCGGAGTCGACGCGCAGCATCGAGGAGGCCGCCCAGGTGGTCGCCCAGGTCATGTCTCTGGGTCCCGATGCCTATCTGGACAAAGTCAAGTTTCCCAGCGGCCCCTGGTGCAAAAAGGGCGACGTGATTGTGATGCGCGCCTATTCCGGTACGCGGATGGTCGTCAAGGGGCACATGTACGCTCTGATCAACGACGACAGCGTGCAGGGTGTGGTCTGCGGCGATCCAACCGATATTGAAAGGCCTTGAGTTATGGCAGACGAAGCAATCGAAGCGGGCGAGCCCGGCGAAGTGGTCGTCGAAGTTGCGACTGATTCCGATAAGCTCGGCAAACCCCAGCTTTCTGATGAGGAGGTCGAGCGCCTGGCCGAGGCGCCCGATGATGAAGTCTCGCGCTACGCCAAGGACGCCCAGAAGCGCATCAAGAGCCTGAAGACGGTCAACCAGGAGTGGAAGCGCCGCGTGATCCAGTCCACCAAGGACGTGGCCACGGCCACCACTCTGGCGCAGCAGCTCTACCAGGAAAATCAGGACCTGAAGGCCAACGTCGGCCGCAGCGAGGCCGCCCTGATCGAACAGGCCATCCAGCGGGCCGAGTCGCAGCTGGCCCACGCTAAAGAGCGCATGCGGGCCGCTTATGCCGCCGGCGATGCCGAGGCCATTGTTACGGCCAACGAGGAAGTCTCGCGCTACGTGGCTGAGGCCGATCGCTTGCGCCTCTTGAAACCGGCAGCAGTGAAGGCTGCGCCGGCCGGTGACGGTGGAGCTGGCGCGGGGGCTCCGGCTCCGCCTGCCGCGCCGCAGCCGCCGCAGCTGAGCGCCGGCGTGCAGTCCTGGATGCAGCGCAACCCCTGGTTCAACGCACCAGGCAACGAAGAGATTACCGGATTTGCCATGGGGGTCCACTCCAGTCTCGAAAAGCAGGGTATCACCGAGACCGCGAACCCCGAGCAGTACTGGAAGACCATCGATCGCCGCCTGCGCGAGGTTTACCCGCAGCGTTTCAAGGCCGAGGAGCCGAAGGGCGAAGAGGTGGTGCCGGCGGAGCCGCAGACGCGGCGGCCGGTAGCGGTGGTCGGCGGCACGCGCGTCAATGGTAGCGCCGCGGCCACGCCGCGCCGGGTGACGCTCAGCGAGAGCCAGGTGCGCATCGCGCGCTCGCTCGGGCTGACGCCGGAGCAGTACGCCGCACAGTTAGTCAAGGAAGCCGGCAAGGAGAGGGGGTTAGTCCAATGAAGTCTCTGCCAGATGATCCGCGGACTCCGCGCGAAAATGAAACGCGCGAGGCCGAGGCGCGTGAGATGGATTGGGTGCCGCCCAACGCCTTGCCTGATCCGCATCAGCGGCCTGGTCTGGTGTACCGATGGGTGCGCACAGCCACGATGGGTCAGCCTGATCCGGTCAATGTCTCCCAATCCTTCCGCGACGGGTGGACGCCGGTGGTGGCGTCGGAATACCCCGAGCTGAAAATTCTACCCGACCATGGAACGCGCTGGCCGGATGGGATTGAGGTGGGGGGACTGTTGTTGTGCAGCGCGTCCGCGGAATTGTCGAAACGGCGCCAGGAGCATTATCGCCGGCTAACGCAGGCTCAAATGAAAAGCGTCAACGATCAGCTTGACGCGGAAGAGGACCCGCGTTTCCGCACCATGTTCCGATCGCACGAGACGACGGTCAGCCGCGGCTTTGGCCCGATTGTGCGGCGCGAGTCGCGCTAAAACGGCCCTCCATCAATGTGCGTTGCCGCCAGGCGGCGGCTTCAAGGAGAAGGCGCATGAGCCAGATCGCTGGGCCTTACGGCCTGCGCGTCGTCAAGCTCTTAGGAGACCTGCCGTTTTCTGCAGGCATGCACTCCTATCCGCTGACGGCCAACCAAACCAAAGGATTCTTTTTCGGCGACCCGGTGGGCCTGATCGGCGGTCTGCCGGCGCCGATTTCGGCCACTCCGACTACGACCCTCAGTGCCAATAGCCCGATCGGGGTTTTCATGGGGGCGGAATGGCAGGACCCAATCCGTGGCTTTGTCAACGCCCAGTATTTCCCGGCCAATGGCATTACGGCCGGGGCGACCAAGGTCAAGTTGAAGATCATGGACTACCCGTGGCTGGTGATGCAGGTCCAGGCTGACGGCCCGGTCACCATCGACAAGATCGGCATGAACGCTCAGTTAGGCGGCGGCTTCGGTGCCGGCAGCATCACCACCGGCGACAGCCTGGTGACGCTGGTTGCAGCGAGCGCGGCTACGGCGGTCGCTACCAGCGCGGTTCGCATCTACGATTTTGTGGTGAATGCGGCACCTTCACCGGGCGCCAGCTCGATGCCGGGTGATGCATTCACCGATGTCCTGGTGGTCTGGAATTTCGGAGTCCACCGCTTCTTAAATGGTGGAGCCCAGTAAGGAGATCAAGCCATGGCGATATCACGCGCACAACTGATGAAAGAATTAGTGCCGGGCTTGAACGCTCTGTTCGGGCTCGAATACCAACGCTACCCGGAAGAACACAAAGAGATCTTCACGATCGAAAACAGCGAACGATCGTTTGAAGAGGAGACCAAAGTCTCCGGCTTTGGACCCGCCCCGGTGAAACCGGAAGGCCAGGCGACTCACTACGATGATGCACAGGAAACTTACACGGCCAGGTATACGCATGAGACCATCTCGATTGGTTTCGCAATTACTGAGGAGGCGTTCGAGGATAACTTATACGACTCACTGAGTAAGCGCTATACCAAGGCGTTGGCACGATCGATGGCACATACCAAGCAGGTCAAAGGTGCCGCCATCCTGAATAACTCTTTCGATAACACCTTCCCGGGTGGTGACGGCGTGAGTCTCTGCAACACGCAACATCCGCTCGTGATGGGCGGCGCTTACAACCTCAACACACCGTCGACTCCCAGCGATCTCAACGAGACCTCGCTCGAAGCCGCGGCCACCACCATCGCGCTCTGGCTCGATGACCGCGGCCTGTTGATCGCGGCCAAGCCGCGCAAGCTGATCATCCCGGCCGCGCTCGTGTTCACCGCCACCCGCACGTTGCGAAGCCAGTATCGGCCGGGCACCGCGGACAACGATGTGAATGCGTTGTACACCAATGGAACCATCCCCGAAGGTTGGAGTGTGAATCACTGGATCACCAACCCGAAAGCCTGGTGGATTCTTACGGATGTACCTAATGGTCTGAAGATGTTCACGCGCGTTCCCTTGCAAACTAAGGATGATCCAGATTTTGACACGGGGAACCTTCGTTTTAAGGCTAGGGAGCGCTTTTCCTTCGGCTGGAGCGACCCGCTCGGCGTATATGGCGCGGCGGGAACTTAGTCACTTAGTAACTTAGACTGGAGGCTCGGTCGGTGCGGGCGGCGTCATCGCTTCCTGCACCGACTCGGCCGCCGCCTGGTTGGCATCCATATCCATCTTGTGGCGCGCGTTGCGCGTGGTCATCAGGTGGCGTGTAGTCTCGGCGTGCTGCTGGGTATGCGCGCGGTGGCTCTCTGCAATCTCGCTCGAATGGTGGCGCAGGCTCTCGGCCTCGATCTGCATGGCCGTGCGCTTCTCTTCGCTGGCGATCCTGGCGGCCTCGATCTGTCCCTTCTGCTGGGTGCGTGTGGCTTCGAGCTGTAGCTTGGCCTGGTCGTTGGCGCCCTTCTGCTGCACTTCCTGTTTGCGCAGCTCCAGCTCCGCCTGCTGCTGCTGCAGGACCGGGTCCTGCTGCTGTTGCTGCTGCTTCTGCTGCTGGGCGTCGGACTGGTTCTGCTGGAGGACCTTCTGGGCCGCGCTGGCCACTAAGCTAGAGAGCTGCTCCTCGGCGTCGGGCGGAAGCTTGCTGCCGAGCGGCGGCAGCTGCGTGCCCAGCTGCTGCTCGATCTGCTGGCGGTAGGCGAAGGCCAGGTGCTCGTTGATGTGGGCGGCGCCGGCCTGCATGATGGAGGGCGCGAGCGGATTCTGCGCCATGGCCTGCTGCACCTTGGGGTCGCTGGCCAGCGCCATGTGCACCTGGATGTGCGCCTGGTGGTTCTGCCACTCGAAGGCCTTCACGGGCTTACTGGTGAGCAGCGCCATATTTTCAGCGACGGGGTCGAGGGGTTCGGCCGCGGTCTTGTCGGGCACGATCTGGTCGGCGTTGTCGATGCCCAGCACCTCGACCATTGAACGGTGCAGGAGCGGCAGGTCGTAGAGCTGCGGCGCCTGACTGCTCAGTTGCAATGCGGCCTGGTATTGCATGACGCGCTGCGCCATGGTGCTCGCGGCCGGATCGCTCACTGGAATGATGCTCACGCTCTGTGCGTAGTCCTCCTGTTTGATCGAGCGCGGCAGGCCGTTGGGCGGATCGTAGTCATACTCCTGCGGCGTGTTGTCGCGGATGATCTCGGCGATCAGGGCCAGCTCTCTTCCGAGCGCGATGTGCATTCGCGACTGTACCGCGGCGATGACTTCGGTGGCGCGCTCGATCAAGGCCAGCATGGTGCCCACCGGCGCGTTCTGTGCGCTCGTGGTGATGTCCAGCTCGGCGATCGAAGCGAAGCTTTTGCCCTCGTCGACCAGCATCTGCAAGAGTTGAAATAGCACCGCCGACGGTTCTTTGTAGGGGATGAACGCGATCGAGTCGAGGATCTTGCCGGCCGGCACGTCGACGTCGCGGAACTCGCCTGGCTGGATCGGGTCGTTGTCGCCCTTGATGCGCAGCTGCCGCGACTTCAGGCCGCCCGGCAGATTGGAGAGCGTGCCGGCGTCGACCAGCTGGCGCAGGATCGAAGTGGAAGAGTGGCCGATGCCGCCGATCAGATGGATGAGGCCGAGGCCGTACTGACCTTTCCAGGGCACGTACTTGAAGTGAACCCACGAGAGTACCTTGCTGTGCTCGGGATCATCCTGGCGCCAGTTGCGGTAGATGGAGAGAATGCGGTTGGAGTCGGTCTCCATGGTGACCACGTAGGAGCGCGGCGAGCCTTCGAAGACCAGGTCGGTGGTGCACTCCCACAGGTTCAATAGCTCATTGCGCGTGTAGGAAGGCGAGACGCCGCTGAGGCGCGAGATCTTCTCTTCCAGGCGATCCATCTCAACCGGCGACCGGCTGAGGTTGATGTTGCGGTAAAAGCCGATCTCCTGCAGCTGCAGGATGTCGCCATAGGCCTTGCGCATGACGTGCGTGTACCGGGGGCACGTCTCCAGGTTGGGGAAGCCATACGGCATCAGGAAATCATTGGCTGGCACGTACTGCGCGGCCGGCCGCTTGAGCAGGGGATCGAAGTAGACTTTCTTGAAGGCACTGCCATCGATGGGCAGGCCAAAGAGCGCCATCTCCATCTCGTCCCGGTACTCGGGCATTTTGTCGGTCAGCCAGTAGTTGAGATCAGCCGCCACGCGCTTCGCCTGGGCAATGCGCTCGTTGTTGCTCTCGCCGATCACCTTGGCGGTGGCCGGCCCTTCTGCCGGGAACAGGCGCGTGATGCTCTTACTCTGGAAGCGCACCGCCGCCTCCAGGATCATCGGGTGGACCACGCCGCAGGCGCCGGGCCAGGGCATGCTGCGGTCCTCGTCCTTGATGCCGAGCAGGTCCATGCCTTTGGTGAGCGCATCCTCCCACTCGCGCCGGCTGCTCTTGTCGTCGTCGATGGCGAAGCGCAGGTCGTTCGAGATCGCCTGTAGCGTCTGCTCATCCAGCACCTCGGCCAGGTTGGCCTCGAAGGGCACGTCGTCGAGCGACCGCTCCTCGCCCTCCAGGCCGTCGAGGTAAACATCGACCGAGCCGTCGGGATTCTCGAACGAGGTAGCCCGCGGATCGGGCGCGCCCAGATCGACCGTGGCCAGGCCGCTACCCGTGGCCTGGCCGAAGGGCGTAATGAGTGGCCGGTCGATCATGGACTCATGATAATGGCTTTTCGAGGATATTTGACGTACAAAAAAGGCGGCCCATTGCAGGCCGCCAAACGAGCTTGAAAGAGAAGCTAAGGAATTACCCACTCGGATTATAAGGCCTGCGCGCTTGTTTTTAATCGCCCATACGAAATTCTATTATCAGGAAATTCGCCATTGACTCCGGCCGGCCCCGAGCGTAGCATCGGAAGCAATTTCACTTTCTGCACAATTTGAGTGTTTATGAAAGAGAGGGGGGATATGCCCGACCCACGACTCACTGTGCCCAACGCCGCGCTCAGCGATCTGAACGTCTGCATCCGCTGCGGCAGCCCGACGCACACCGTGAGCACCGTCTGTATGCCCTGCCTCGACAAGCAGTACCTAGTCGAGCAGATGGACCGGCTGGTCGAGGTTCTGGGCAAAAACCCGGGGATTCTGATCGAGACCGCGCGCGATCGCGCGGGGCGCCTGCATCTGGTCTCGCTGGCTACGCCCAAGCTGGCCTGGTGCAACGAGCAACTGTTCGAAGTCAGGAGCAAGCGCCGTCGTCGGCCGGCCGGCCAGTTTCCGGCAGGAACCTGCAACCAGTGCCTCAGGATCTACCACGAGGCTGTGGAGAAGTGCCATGCCCGCTCTCAAGCTGCTGAATGAGACCACCACCGTGCCGGCCGAGACCAGCGCGGCCGAGATCACACGCGAGCTGGTGACCGCCGGCGCTACCCAGGTCGCCACCCAATACCGCTTGGGCAAGATCTACGGTCTTTCCTGGAGCATGATGATCGATGGCCGGGAGGCGCACTTCGCTATGCCGGCGCGCGTCGAGGGTGTCTACAAAGTTCTGGCCGCGCGTCAGAAGGGCTTCTTCAGCGAGCAGCGCAAGGCCGAGCTGCTCGATCGCGCCCACCGCATCGCCTGGCGCCATCTCTACCGCTGGACCCAGGCGCAGGTGGCCATGATCCGCACCAGCATGATGGCGCCGGCCGAACCCTTCCTGGCCTTCGTCACCGTGCCCGGCAGCGACCAGACGCTCTTCCAGGCCTTTGTGGCCTCGCGCGCGCTGCCCGCGGGGAAGCCGCAATGACAGCGTTACAGGCTGCGCGTCTCAAGGCCGCGCTGCTCGCTTTTGAGACCGGCTGTGAGCGCTGCCACAAGCGCCCGGCGGCCGTGATCTTCGACCAGAGCTTTGTCTGTACGCGCTGCCGTCAGGTGCTCGATCGCCGGCTGCGCCGGGAGGTATATCGTGTTCCCGCTCAAAACCATTCTCATGATTCTGGCGCTGGTCGCGTTCTTTCTCGCGGCCGCTGAGGTTCAGGCGCCGCGCATCAACCTGACCGCGACCGGGCTGTTCCTGTGGGCCTTGGCGACCATGGTGGGCTAGATGGCCGGCGCACCCGACTTAGGCACGCATGATCAGTCAGGCCTGCGCGTGTGCCGATCGTGCGGCAGCTGGAATACCGAGGTCATTGAGAACGAGTACCGCACCGGCGTGACCGCTCCCGATGGCGGCCAGGAGTGGCGCCGGGTGGTGGGGATTCACTGCAAGGAATGCGGAGCGCTGGAGGAGATCTGAATGGCTGATCGCTACTTTCCTCCGATGAAAACCTGGGCCGAGATCCAGAAGGCCCACGACACGCTTGCCACGATCGTGCTCAACCCCGACCTGCGCGACGAAATTGTGCATTCCGACTGGGTCGACCAGGTGGTGGCCTCGCTCGATGTTCTGTGCTGGGTGCTGGGCCATGCCAACACGCGCTTTCCTGACGCGCTCTCGGGGGTCGAGGAGAAGCTCCGCGATCTGGGCTACGTGATGAAGGAGCTTCCCGGGGAGGTGGCGCATTGATGACCGAGCAGAAGGCTGACTTTCTGGAGCGCCATTACACCCTGGCCGAGCTGGCTGAGGCCTGGAGCATGTCTGCACGCACTCTACGCGGGTGGTTTCGGGAGGAGCCCGGGGTGTTGAAGTTTGGCTGTGGGAAGTTGAACAACGGAAGGAAGCGGGTCCACGTCTCACTGCGCATTCCTGAGAGCGTGGCCCGCCGGGTGTATCGCAAGAGGACCGGCAGCGATGTGCTGCCGGCCCAGGGGACGAAGGTTAATGTTGCGCAGTACGAAAGAACGTGAAGATCGACAGGCTGCGCTCCGCTCCGCGATCGAAGCGGCTCGTGAACCGAGTTCGCTTCTGACTGTAAAGGAAGCAGCTTTAATGCTAAGCGTGAGTCTGGCGACCGCTTACAATCTGCTTCGCGAGGAGCCGGGCGTGCATCGCATCTACACGCCCGGTGCTACTAAGAAGCCGATTATTCGCGTCGAGCGGCGAGTGGTTGATCGCATTCTCCAGCGCTCCTCGGTCGCTTAGGCGCTGGCGCTCTTGCGGCCTCCGCGGCCTCCAACAACTTCCAGCTTTGGCCTGGGCGCCGAGGCCAATTTATCTCGCAGGATTTCGGTCAAGCGATGCTGCCGTCCCGGCACCCAGCGCGCGTAGTGCTTCCGCACCATCTCCGGCGTGTCACCGATCAGATCAGCTACGTCTTCCACCGGGACGCCTCGTTCCAGCAGCAGGCGCACAAAGGTGTGGCGGAAGATGTGCGGTGTTGGTTTGCCGCATTCGTAGGGGCCGGCCAGGTCGAATACCTTGTTAACTTTGCGCCGCCAAAGGTCGGTGACCGTGGCTACTTCGGTAGACCTGCCGGTGATAAAGATGCGCGATCCGAATTTCTTTTCGCGGGCGAGGAGGCGCCCATAGAGATCGTCGTCAATCCAGCTGTAGAGCGCTTCGGACTTGAACTTGCCGGTCTTGATCATGCGGATCAGAATATCTGCGCCGCCGCCTGGATGTGGTTTAACGCGGCTCATGTCAAACAGGCCGCCGTCGGAAATGCGGAAGCCGGTCCAGGCCAGCAGCATCATGAATGTCTCTACGTCCTCGCCGCCCCATTCGCCCGACATTGCGCCATTGGTCCATGCGACCGTTGGGATCTGGCGGCAGATTTCATAGATCCTGGTCAGCTCGCCATCCATCAGGGGCATCTTGCTTGCCGGCGTACTCGACCCGATGGGCGGCTCCAGATCTTCGGCCGGATGCTCCGTGATGAACTTGCGCTTCTTCGAGAATTTCAGAAAGCCTTTAAGTCGCTCCAGCTTTTTTGCCTTGGCGCGGATGCCGTCTTTCCAGCAGGCGTAGAACTCGTCCATCTGTTCTGGCCCGAGTTGATCCATTCTGACGTAGCCCTTGTCTGCGGCGTAGGCGAGGAGCTGTGTCGTCAGGGTTCGATACTTGCGCATCGTGGAATCGGCGAGGTCGCGGTTGCCCCGGTTGGCGAGGTAGGCTTCGGTTGCCGCCTGGATGGTCGTTTTCGGCTTGTTGGTTGGTTGGTCTGTCGGTACTGTGGTCGGCGGAGGTGGAGGCGGCTCAGTTTCTCCCCATCCATTCGCCACCCTGCGAGCCTCGTCCCAGATAGACTGCTCGGTGCTTTTGCGTGCGAACTTTCCATCGGGAAAAACGCCCGATGCGAAGATCGGGCACACGCACCGCTTCCATCCTTTTCGGCGCTCTTCCACCTCGCCCGAGCGCGAGTCGGGAGGATGCCCGCCGGTGCATTTGGTTCGCGGGGTGGTGCCGCGTTTGTGACGCCGATAAAGGTTCAATGCCATGCCCGAAGTCTAGCACGCATTGCCCCAAATTGCCCCAAAAATGGGTCAATTTTCGCTAAGTTGTTGATTCTAAAGTGGCGGTGAGGGTGGGATTCGAACGCTAACATCTGACTAATAACATGCAAGTTATTGGTTTCTGATTTCTAGCACTAACAGAATTTACTATGTTCTCAGGGTTCATTGCCCCAAATTGCCCCAGATTTTGAGCCGTCATAGCGTCCGCCAGTCGTGCAGGAAGAGCGGCGTCGACTCGCCCACGTATGCACCGAGCGTGTTGAAGTCGAGATGCTCCTCGGCCTCTTCGCGATCCATTCCCTGCCCTACCAGGATCTCCACGCACCGCTCGTAGTCGTAGCAGATCACCGGCCCGCGGGCAGCGCCCTCGACCAGCCCGATCACGGCTTCGTCGAAACCGTCGGCGGTGAGGAGCTCCGGGTATTCGTCGCGCAGTTGTTCGAGGATTTCGGTGGGGGTCATGACCGTAGCCGTAGCCGGCGCGCACGCTGCTGGTTGTGAAAGCGCTCGTGGCAGATCAAGCAGACTGCTTTCAGCTCCCACAGGAATTCGTTACCGAGGTTGTCGTAGGTGAGGTGGTGGGCTTGGACGGCCGGCCGGATGCCACAGCCTTCGCAGATCCCGTACGCGCGCCTTAGGACCAGCTTGCGCTTCTCCGCCCATTGCGGGGTCTGCAAGTATTCCCGATAGCGCGCCCACCATTCTGCGTTCTCCTGTTCGCGCTGCTGCTGCCACTGGCGTTGCCGCTCTCGCCATTCCTGCTCGCGCACTTCGCGCTCGGCCTCGCGCATTTTCTTTAGGAGGCAGTTCTGGCAGGTAATCTCCTCCTCGATGCCGACCAAATTTTGTCCCGGCACATCTCGGATCAGTCGTCCGCAAATCAGCTTCGCGGGTTCGTTTGGGTCGATGCGATGCACCTTCCCTTCGCCCCACTGGTGAGGGCTCGCTTTGCGGAGCGCGATGAGCTGCTGGTCGGCGGGGGGCATTTGCTGCGAGGAAAAACAAGGAGCCGCCGATCGTCGCTACCAGCGGCTCCGCGGAGGACTACTTCGGGCCGGCCGTCGGTTGCTTGACGCCGTAGCTCGCACCGATCTCGGGAACGAACGCCCAGGTCGGCTCGCTCGTCGGCGGCGTGGGACCAGGAGCCGGGGCGCCGCCCTTGGGCTGGGCCGTGCCGACCGGAACCCAGTGGCCGCCGGTCGGCTGCCCGCCGCCTGGCTGCGGCGGTTGCGCTCCACCGAACTGCGCCGGCTGGCCGTACTGCGGCTGGCCCGCGGCCGGGCTTACGATCGGGCCGCCCAGGCCGTGGTCGGGGGCGTGGTCGGGAATAAATCCCCAGGCCGGCGGCTGACCTTTGCCGGCGTCCAGCGTGACCCAGGTTCCCGGGGGCGCCGGTGCGGCCGTGGGGGGCGTCCAGCTCGGGTCCATGGGCAGGATGGGCACACCGCCCGGCTTGCCGGCGGTCACGGCCGGCGGATGCGTGGGCGGGATCGGCAGCACCGGCTTGCCCCAGCCGGGATCGACCGGGCGGGTCGGTGGGATCGGCCCACCGCCCAGGTGCGGAGGCACCGGATGGCTCGGGCCACCGCCGACGTGCGGCGGCGCCACCACACCCCCGCTCCAGCCGGGATCGGTCGGGCTGCCGCCGCCGATCGGTCCGTGTGGCGGCATGGGGTGCCCTTGCCCCCAGCCGGGATCGACGCTGCCGGGGATGCCAAAACCAGGATCGACGGGGCCGCCGCCGCCTGGGCTGCCGGGCCAGGTGCCGACGGGCGGCTCTGGCGTGATCGGGCCGCCGCCGACTACGGGCGGCTGGCCGGGATTGTTGCCCTGGACTGGCGTAATCCAGGCAAGCGTGGAATGCTGCGAACCCATGTGTGGTATACCTCGCGGCCATAGTAACGCTCTGAAATACGAAATTCATTACAATCTGAATTTCGTATTTCGGCGCTCTGTGCCGTTGGGCACGCTCACAGCATCTTGTTGACGACGGCTTCGACCGAACCCTGCAAAGCGAGATCGGTGATATTGGCGCCGTCCTGCTGCACCGCAGCGTCCATCACCGTGGGTGGCTGCACCTGCTGGGCGGTGTTATCCGGGTTCATCATGCACCCCTGCGCCCATTTGAAGCGCGTGTTGTGCGCAGCCACGCTGGGCAGTTCGTTGACAATGGAGTCGGCGAACTTGAGGCAGGCAACTTTGACCCGCCCCCGAAAGGATATGTCGGTCATGAGCGCCGCAGACTGATCGTAGGTCATATTTAGTTGACTCCTCTCCTCAGGGCTTTCAATTCCTGGCTGAGTTGCTGCACGGCCAACACCAGGTGCATCACAATCTCGGTGGGCTCATAGGCGAGTACGTCTTGAGGCTCTTCGTCCTCCGGTCGCAGCTTGACACGTACCGGATAAACGCAGTGCGGCAGCACTTCCTTTAGTTCCTGCGCAACTATCGCCACCGCCCGTTGACCTGCCTCGCGTCCCGCGAGGCCGTTCCATTCGTACTCCACGGGACGCAGCCGTTGGATAATCGGCAGACCGCCGCTCAGATCGGTGACATGCTGCTTCAGCCGGAGGTCCGACACATAGCCGTAGCTAATCTGAATCCGGTTGTTCGCACCGTCGTCTATCGTGGAAACCGACATGCTGCTGCCGGTCGTGAAATTCAGGATCGGCCTCGTGCCTGCCGTCGCGCCGTTACCCTGCACCGTGATACTGCCGCCGAACGCCGCACCATTGACCTGATACTGGCCGACGATATTGAGATTGCCGTTGGAATCTAGGGTCATGCGCGGATACAGCGCCGAATCTCCGGTCGTTGGCCGCAGATAAAACACCAGGTTCCCCATCGGTCCACTGCCGTTGGTTGCATATCCGTGGATCGCGGCAAAAGGAGTGGACTGACTAGCAAAACCGAACAACAAGGTGCCGCCCGTACCTGCAGCACCCTGAGTATCCACCAGATACAAAGTGCCACCAGGGTGGCCCGGAAAATAATAACCACCGTCTCCCACCACATTCGCGCCAGACCCAACAATCTGAGTTTGGTACGAGGGATTTGTGGACCCGATGCCCACGTTACCCGTATTAGTCAGCACCATCTGCGGCGTGCCGCTCGATGGGTTGATGGCCGCACCAAACAGTAGCTGGCCGCTGGCAATTCCCAACCCATAACAACTAGTCACTCCACCGTCGTAGACCGCCAGCTTGATTGGAACAAGTTCAGTACCCAGTGAGAGCATTGTTGTAGGAGTCGCAACATGAATACCTAGATTACCAGCAGCGGATAGAGTCATACGAGTGGTATTGTTGGTTCCAAATTGTATTGCAGAATTACTAGCTGCCGTAAGAATTAAAGAATACGGTAAACTGCCGATCACCAGAGAAGCACCAGCGGAACCTTCTATACCTAAATAGGAGGCAAGTCCAGCATTTTGGAAAAGCATGTACACGCTATTAGTGCTAACAGCCGGATTTATGGCGATAGCTAGACTGGGAGAGATAACATGGACAGTCCCACTCGGACTTGCCGTCCCGATCCCCACATTGCCCGCCTGCGTCACCACAAAATGCCCCGTACCCCCCGCGTCGGAAAAGTTCAGATTACCGCTAGCATCAGTACCGATCCAATAAACAGGTGAGGAAGAGTTATTACGCACTCCAAGAGCGTAAGCCTCGTTGGCTGCACTGCACAGCGTGCGTCCCCCTTCGACCTGCAGACGAAGAGTGGGATTAGTCGTCCCGATCCCCACATTGCCCGCCGACGATACCGTGATGACATCTCTGGCAACATCGGAAACAAACAACCGGAAGTCGGTAGTCCCGCCGGGGATGTACCAGGACCGGTAAACGCTGCCGTTGTTCCACTGGCAACTTACATCGGAGGTTTGTTGAAGCACTAAGGTAGCGTTTGGGGAGGGAGTCCCGATTCCCACTTTTCCCGCCGCCGTGATCCGCATGCGCTCGACAGAGTGGGTTGTATTGTTGTTCGTGGCGAAGGTCATGTCCCCCGCGATGGTTCCCGTTCCCACGGCCATCACATACGTCGTGATGGTGGCGAGATCTACCTGTGTCCCATCGGCGCTGGCGGCTAGACTAATGATGCTCATGCCGTAGTCGTTTACTACGCTGGCCGCTGGAACCGCTGCGGTTCCTCGCGCCCGCATGAACCACAGGACCGCGCTGTGCGGATTACTTCCGGCAAACTGCCAGTTGGAGATTCCGCGATAGGTATCGGTGATGGAGCTGGTGGCGACAGTCAGGGCGCCATAGGGCGAGCTGGTGCCGATCCCCACGTTACCCGCTGACGTTATGCGCATCCGCTCGCCATATGTTCCTGCATTGTAAGTTGAAAACACCATATAGCCTGAATTGGCGGCACCATCCGTGGCTGTGAGAATCACGGCGATTCGCTTCTCGGCAATGCTAATCGAATAGTTGGCAAAGTTAATCAGACCTATCGCACCGGACCCTGTCAAGTTGGCGCATACGGTGACTTCGCCACATGCAGTGCTAGTGGTAGAACCAACAACCAGTTGCGGAACTGCATCAGTGTTCGGCAAGGTCGCGAGATTATTCCCGATTCCCACATTCCCGCCGCTGTAATAGATCACGCCGCCCGTGCCTGCCTGCCAATAGCCGGTCTGGAGCGGCACGCCGTTGACTAGGTAACTGCCGGTGATGTTCACATTTCCGCTCACGGAGAGCGGATAAGCCGGAGTGCTTGTCCCGATTCCCAGCCGGTTGTTGGCGCTGTCCCAGAACAGATTGGCGCTGCCGCCGAACGCGCCGGCATTATTGACCTGCACTGCGCCAGTCGGCCCTGCCGGGGTGCCGCCCAGGTTCAGCGGTACGCCATTGATTCTATACACTCCCGTGATATTGCAATCACCTGCAACATCAAGATCAAAAGCAGGAGGATTAACTTTAACTCCGAGCGATGCTCCCCAAGTGAATACGTGCGCTCCCGTAAGCTGGATGTCATTACCGGGCATGTATATGTAACACCCGGCTCCATTTATGCTGCTTATATTAAGCAATCTAAAATTCGCCGCATTGATATCCTGCAGCCAGGGAGTCTGCATCATGCTAGTAATAGGCGTGCCGTTGACCCGGTAGACGTGGCCTGAACTAAGATTGCAGTCGCCGTTCACGTCGAGCGGGTAGGTGGGATTCGTCGTAGCAACGCCCACAGCACTGACATTATTCAGGCTGTATCCCGCCGCATCGATGTTGCTCAGCCAGGGCGTCTGGTTCTGCCCGGCGGCCGCCTGCGCCCATGCCACACCTACTGGCGAGGCCGAAGATGCCTTCAGCACATAGCCGTCGGTGCCCACCGGCAGCCGGTCGATCACCGTCGCGCTGCGCACGATCAGGTCCCCCTTGGTCGTGGTCGGGTCGGTCATGTTGCCGGGCAGCCCCTGCGGTCCAGTTGGGCCGGGCACGCCTTGCGGGCCGGCCGGGCCGGTGGCGCCGGGCGGTCCCTGCAGGCCGGGCGATCCCTGCGGGCCTGGTGCGCCGGTCGGTCCCGCGGGTCCGGTGGCGCCGGTGGCGCCGTCGGCGCCGGGAGTGCCGGCAGGACCCTGCGCTCCGGTGGCGCCAGTCGGGCCGGGTGCGCCGGTCGGGCCGGGCGGACCAGTCGTGCCAGTCGCACCGGGATTGCCTTGCGGCCCCTGCGGCCCGGTGGGGCCGGGCGCGCCGTCGGCGCCGGTGGCGCCGGTAGCGCCCTGCGGGCCTTGCGGACCTGGGTTGCCGATCGGGCCAGTGGGGCCGGTGGGGCCTGCAGGGCCGATCGGGCCAGGCACGCCTTGCGGTCCCGGCGGGCCTTCCGGGCCTTCCGGGCCGGGGATCGGCACGCCCTGCTGCCAGAGCGCGACAAAGGTGGGTTTGGGCGTGAGGATGGCTTTAAAGTCGTTCTCCGGCAGCACGGCCGAGAGTGGCAGCACTTCTTTCTTCTTCATCGGCGTACCAGTAGCGCGGGCTCGCGCGTGACTTCCTGGACCACATTCACATTGCCGGCCATGATGGTGGTGATCTCGTCGGCGGCCGAGGTCAGCTGCAGATCCCACTGGTAGCCGAAGCCGGTGAGCTGCGTGGTCTGCGCGTGCGACAGGTAGAGCGAGATGTTGTTGGGAGGGACCACGGTGCAGACCATCTCGGCCGCTACATTACTGACCTGGTCGGCCGGCCCGGTGCGGATCTGCGATTGGGCGGTGTAGCCGGTAAGGTCGGCCGGCGTCATGTCGGTCATGAGCACCGCCACCATGGCGGCCCAGTCGTCGCCCTGGTAGAGGTCAAGATCAACCGCTTTGACCGCCATCGTCCGGCCTCCGCGCGATCGCGGCGTTCGCCCACATCACACACTCTTCCAGCTTGCTGAGCGCAGTCGAGCGCTCGCGTCCGTCGGGGCAGGCCTCCACGATCAGCAGCGCCAGGGCCTTGCCATGAGCGCGCATCCGCTCGTAGAGCGCGGGCTGAGTGCCCTGGGGCGCGTGATAGGTGAAGTCGTTCTCGATGCGCTCCACGAGCGCCTTGTCGGTGGCCGAGAGTCCCATGGCTAGCTCCACTTCTGGAAGCCGCGGGCATAGATCAGCACCACCACGCCTAACCCAGCTGTGTTGCCGTTGCTGGTGACTGTGACCCAGAGCTGGCCGGGATTGGGATCGATGGTGAAGGGCAGTGGGCCGGTGACCGGCTTGATACTGACTGCGTGCAGCGGTCCCATGCCGTCGGCCGCCAGGATGTCGTTGCGCCCGCTGCCGGTGCCGAGCGTAACCGTGGTGTCTGCCGAGCCGCCGGTGAAGGCGTTGTACACCAGCGTGGTTTTCCAGAGCAAAAAGCAGTCGGCCGGGAATTGCAAGGGCAGCGAGAACGAGCCCATGGTGTAGTCGACCTGGAGCCCGATCGAGAGCAGCGCTGAGCCCAGGGCCAGGTTCGCTCCCGGCACGCCGCCGCTGAGCAACGGGCCTTTGAAATGCGTGCCCTTCTCGCCCAGGCTGGGGATGATCTGCGCGATGCTGGTGGGCGTCTTGCCCAGGTACTTGGGCGGTGGCGGCCCGGCCTGGGGCATCGGCGCCGGCGGCGTGCCCGGCGTTGCGGGCAGCTGGGTCGTGTCCTCCACCATATTCGGAAAGCTCGACCAGTCGGCCGGAGCGGTATTCTGAATCTCCGTTTCGGGCTCCAGGACGGTGCTTTTGCGTGCCATCAGGATCACCTCACTTGTGGGCGATTATATCGCTGGACCATGCTACAGTGTGATACGAAATATGGCCTTCGGGCAAAAGAAGCTCACCGAAGTCATCCCGGTGCCGGCCGACTACCTGCCCCCGTTGTGGCCCACGGTGGCGCGCTTTTTGAAGCGCCACGGTGGAGAGGTCCTCGATGTCGAGCGCATCCACGGCCGGCTCCTGCTCGGCCGCGACCTGCTCTGGATCGGGCTGCAGCACGACAATCGCTGGACGCCCTATACGGCCGCGATTCTGACGACCGTGAGCGACCACGCGCCGACCCACCAGAAGGCCTTCGTTCGGGACGCGCGCTCGCTCACCGTGCACCTGGCGGCCGGCGCTCGCCCGGGCTGCTGGATCGATAGCGCGGTCGAGCGCATCGTGCGCTACGGCAAAGACAACGGTTGTCGCCAGATTTTTGTGGCGGCGCGGAAATGCTGGCGGCGGTACGCGGTGCAGTTCTTCGGGGCCTTCGAGGCTACCGGCTACACCTACGACCGGCCGAGCAAGACGGCCGGCGGCAAGTTTCACCGGCAGCGCGCACGGCCCGGCCACTACCGGCGGGTGGAGATCGCGCCTGAAGGCATCCGACGACAGGAACTGTACCGGCCGGCCAAGGTGACCTACGTGAGGAGCTATGCGGATTGGATTCCGAAGACCAGGGCGTGTGCTGGTGATCTACCTCAGGCGCCACTGGTCGGTTGAGGCCTGGCTGGGCCGGTTCGGCTTCTATGCCTGCCGGCATGGTGTGCAGGGCACAACGAAGGGGGTGATCGAATGCCAACACCTGTAGATCAGGATCTGCTGGTCCGGTTGCGCGCGGCCCTGCGCGACCCGACGCAGCGCGACATCATCCAGCGCGAGATTGAGAATGCCGGCCCCGGCGGCCCCGGCACGCTCGAAGGCGGGCTGACCAGACTGGGCAGCGCGATGCAGGGCGCGCGTACCTCGGGCGGCGCGGCCGCGGCCGGGATTGGCGGTGCGCTCGGCCTGGGCCTGCGGGCGCTGATGAAGAAGAAGCGCTCCATGGACCCAATGACCAACCGATCGAGCGACAATCCGATGAGCGCGATCGATGTGCCGACCGCGGAGCCGAATCTCGATCGGCCGGCCGGCACGGACTCCACCCTGGTTCCGGCGGCCGAGGCCTGGAAGCACGGCTCTGGCACCGCGGACATCGGACCGAATGCGGCACCGGCTACGCCTGCCCCTCCGGTATCTACGGATGTGACCGCATCGCCTGCGGTCAGTAGCCCAGGCGGCCGCCTGATGATGGGCGCGGACGCGCGCGGCAATCCGCTGACTTCCTACGACGGCGGGCAGACCTGGAAGAACGATACCACCGGCGCCGTCGTGACCGGCCCGATTTATAACCAGAGCGACATCGGCGGCATGAAGCGCGGCGGTCGGGTGCGCCGGTTCGCCGACGGCGGCAAGGCCGCGGATGACGCGCTACCGCCACCGCACGAGCCCGGCCGCGGCGTGCTCATGCGGCATCCGATGCCGGTGCTCCACACTACCATCGTGATTACGCCGCACCACCAGCCGCCCGACGAGAAGAAGCCTGCGAAGAAGAAACCGATGAAGAAGGCCAAAGGCGGCCCGATCAAGCCGGCCGCGGTGCCACCCAAGCGAGGCCCCGAGCCGCAGGGACCGCCGGCGCCTTTTAAAAAGGGCGGCCACGTACAGGTGCCGAGGGGGAGCGGGTGCGCGAAGCGGGGGAAGAGCTTCCGAGGGATCTACTGAAAACACGAAAGGCTCGGGTTGTGGAGAAACCCGAGCCTTTTGCGATGCCCGAAGATAAACCCAAACCAACGACTCGAAACAGTTCAGAGAACCAGCTCGATCATAGGCCTATCCGATTTTGCCGTCAAGAGGCTATTCGTATCACACGGTACGGGGTAGAATAAAGCCCAAGGTCGCGCCAGACGGCCTAGGGAGAAGCGGTTACCCAGGCGAAAGACCATGCAGGCCGCGATCTCCGCCCCGACTGCCGCGCCTCTTCCCCCTGCTCCCGGGAACTATGCGGTCTATCCCGTGGCGCCGGGCTGCGTGGATCTGATGTGGGCGGTGGTCGAGCCCTTGCTCGCCAAGGCCGTCGCCCGCGAGCGCGGCCGCTTTACCACGCGCGACATCTACCGTTGGATCAAGACCGGCGAGCAGCAGCTGTGGGTGGTCACGCAGGCCGGCCGCTGTTATGCCGCGGGCCTGGTGCGCCTGCAGCGCCACCCTACCGGCAAGCGTGCCGCTACTCTGCACCTGTTGGGCGGCAGTCGCGCACGCCAGTGGGCGCTCGATGCCTGGGAGGCCTGGAGCAGCTCGTGCCGCCTGCAGGGCATCACTGAGCTGCACATCGTCGGCCGCAGAGGCTGGGAGCGCATCGTCGCACCGTTCGGCTTTCAGCCCGAAGCCATCGTGCTGACGCGCGACGAGGTATAAGCGATGGGCGGAAGCGCGACCACCACACAGACCGGGAGTCAGAACAACACCACCAACTACATCCCCGATGCCGGCGTAATGAAGAACTGGGGGGACATCCTCGGCACCGCACAGGGGATGACACTCGGCCCCGGCGGTTTAGTCAACGTACCGCCGCCCCAGGCCGGCGTGGCCGCGCCGGGCGGCCTCACCAGCCAGTACTGGAACAATGCCGGTACCCAGACCAATGCGCCCGACATGACGGGGTTTCAGAGGGGGATGACCGATATTGGGTCGGCGTCCATCAACCAGTACGTCGACCCGAACGCGATCAATTTCAACCAGAATTACAACTTCACGCCGGGCGGGATCAACTTCAATAATCCCTTCGCCGGCGGCACGCCCAACGTGAACCCGGTGGGAGGTGTGAGCGGGCTGGCGTCCTCTTACCAGGTCAACCCGATGCAGGTCTCGGGTCCGACGGTGAGCGCGCAGATGGTGAGCGCACCCTCTGGCGTGGTCAATCCGATCACCGGCCTGATGCAGGTCACGCCGCAGGCGCTCCAGCAGTACCAGATGGGGCAGATCCGAGACGTCCAGGCGCCCAACCTGCGCGACTTCACCATGCAGGCCGCGGCCAATGTCGCGCCCAGCGGTCTGGCCACCACGCAGAGCTGGACCGATCCGGGCACCGCGGCGCAGTACATGTCGCCGTACACGCAGAATGTCGTCGACACCCAGCTCGCCCAGGCCGCGGTCCAGAACTCGCAGCAGCTCGCCAATATCCACGCCCAGGCCGCGCAGGCCGGCGCTTTCGGCGGCAGCCGCCAGGCGGTCGAGGACGTCAACCAGAACCTGGGCTACCAGCAGCTGGCCGCCAACCTCGAAGCACAGGGCCTGCAGAGCGCCTATCAGCAGGGCCAGCAGCAGTTCAACACCCAGCAAGGTCTGGCGCAGCAGGCGCAGCAGTTCAACATCTCCAGCAACCTGCAAGCCCAGCTCGCCAACCAGCAGGCGCAGCAGCAGGCCGCCGTGCAGAACCTGTCGAGCTTTCTGCAAACCCAAGGCCTGGGCGCGCAGACCGGCTTACAAGCCGCCCTGGCCAATCAGGGGATGCAGTACAACGTCGGCAACACCAACCTGCAGGCGTTGCTCGGCGTGCAGCAGCTGGGCTATCAGGGCAATCTGCAGAGTCAGCTGGCCAACCAGTCGACCGGCCTCCAGGCCGGCATTGCCAACCAGCAGGCGCAGGAGTTCACTGCCGGCCAGCAGCTGCAAGCTAGCCTGGCCAACCAGCAGGCTGCGCTACAAGCCGCCATGGCGAGCGCCGGCTACAACATGCAGGGCCAGCTCGCGAACCAGTCGGCCGGCGTGCAGACCGGCCTGGCCGCCCAGCAGATGGGCCTCACCGGCGCGCAGTTCAACGCAAGCCAGGGTATGCAGTCGCAGCTCGCCAACCAGGCGGCGATCATGCAGGCGCTCGGACTGCAGTATCAGGGTGGCCTGCAGGGCGCGCTCCAGACGCAGAACCTTGGGATGCAGGGACAGATCGCCGGCGGCCAGATGGGCCTGCAGTCCGCGATCGCGCAGCAGCAGGCACGCAATGCCCAGCAGGGCATGAACCTGCAAGGCTTCGGCCAGGCCGCCAACATCTATGGCAATGCGGGCCAGCTGGGCCTGCAGGGGTTCAACGCCGGCCTGCAGGGGCTGGGTGCGCTGCAGCAGGCCGGCACGAGCCAGCAGGGCTACCTGCAGCAACTAGCCGACACGGCTTACCAGAACCAGATGATGGGCATGATGACGCCACTGCAGGCGGTCGCCTACCTGGCGCAGCTGCAGGGCATGGCGCCCCTGCCCTACACCCAGACCTCCAGCGGCACGTCGAGCGGCTCGGTCACCCAGCCCGGCCCCGGTTTCGGCCAGTTCCTGGGCGGCATCCTGGGCGGCGTGGGCAGCATGATGACCGGCTTCGGCGGCGCCGGCGGCATGGGCAAGATGTTCGGCTTCGGCGCCAAGGGCGGCCCGGTGAGCAAGATGGCCGAGGGCGGCCTGGCCAACGTGATCCCCTTCCAGCCGCGCCGCCATGGCCCCTTGCGCCGGCCGCTTCCCACACCAGCCAGTGAGCCGCTCGATCGCGCCGCCTACCGGCCGCAGGGCCTGGGGAGCTTCGAGTATGCCTGATCTGCAGGCACTCACCAACGATCTCAAGGGGATGCCCGACCAGGCGCTGCAGCGCGAGCTGGTGCAGCCCTCGGGTGCGGTGCCGAGCTACCTGGTGCTGGCGGAAGCGCAGCGCCGGCAGACCATGCGCCAGGCGGCACAGCGCTCGCAGCAGCAGTCGGGCACAGTCTACGATGACGTCATCCGCAGCATGACCGCGCGCCAGCCGCCACAGGGATTGCCGCCGGCGCCGCCCGGCATGACCCCGCCGGCCAGCGCGCCGCCATCTGGCGGCCTGGGCACGCCACCGGGCAACTTCCGGCCGCCCAATCCCATGACTATGGCCGCGGGCGGCTTTGTGAGCGACTACGATCCGATCATCGAGAGCGCGGCCAAGGACGAGCAGGTCGATCCTGATGAGCTGCGCGCCATGATGGGCCAGGAGTCGGGGGGCATTCCCAATGCGGTCTCGCCCAAGGGTGCCCGCGGGTTGATGCAGCTGATGCCGGGGACGGCCAAGGACCTGGGCGTGACCGACATCAACGACCCGGAGCAGAACATCCGTGCCGGCGCCCGATACTACCGGCAGATGCGGGACAAGTATGGCGGCAACCGGCGCATGGCGCTGGCCGCCTACAATGCCGGCCCGGGAGCGGTCGACAAGTATCGTGGCATCCCGCCTTTCAAAGAGACGCAGAACTACGTCATCCAGGTCGAGAATCGGCTCAAGAAGCGCAAAGGCTTTCTGCAGGGCCGGCCGGATCTGCTGCCCAAAGGGCCGATGACCTTCGGGACGGTTCCGGCCGACCAGCCGGACGCCGACATACCACCCATGCCGCACCGCGAGCGGCCGGCGGAGCCCGCGGTGGAAGAGAGCGCGGGCGATGATGCCCGGCAGGAAGCTCCGCCCGAAGCACCCGAGAACGTGCCGAGCGATGTGCCGGTCGACCAGATCCCGGCGGTGAATGCGCTCGCTCCCACGATCGCACCCGAGCCGCCGGCCACGCCCGCTCCGCCGGCCGCAGCTCCCGCCCCGGCGCCGGCGTATCAGCCCTCGGTCGCCGAGACCTACCACGCTGACAAGCTCGACCAGAGCGACATCCGCAAGGAGGTCGAGCAGCTGAAGGCGATGTACGCCAAACAGGCCCGGCCCAACTTCTGGCAGATGCTCTCTGACTTCGGCTTCGGCATGGCCGCGAGCCCGTCGCCCTTCTTCGGCGTGCAGGTCGGCGCCGGCGGCCTGGCCATGAACAAGGCGCTGGCCACGCGCCAGGAGGAGGCGCGCAAGGCGCAGCTCGACCTACTCGGGGTCGATGTGCGGCTCGATGACCAGGCGCGCCTGCACCAGGAGAAGCTGGAGCAGATCCACGAGCGGGCGGTGCAGCAGGCAGAACAGCACCAGCGTGCGGCCTTCACCAGCGCATCCCGCCTTCCGGGCTTCATCTCCGGCGCCTCTAACGAATCGCACCCCGGCTACACGTTCGTCCCCAACCCCGACAACCCGCAACTGAGCGGCTGGGCGCCGCCTGGGATGCAGAAGGTGGATTCAGCCACCGCCAAATTCATGGGCGTGAATCCCGCTACCGGCCAGCCCTACAAAGAGGGCGACATGGCGCCGACCAGGGACTGGATCGCCGGCAACACCAAAGCCACCTCGGTCGCGCAGCATAAAGCCGGCCTCAAGACCGACCAGCAGACCGCGGCCGCAGTGGCGCAGTTCTTCGATGAACACCCGGAACTGCCCAAGCCGCAGAACCCCGACGGCACCGCCAAGAGTCCTGACTCGCTGGTGCTCACCGATGTGCCGGCCGGATCGATCCCCGAAGTCAACTACCGGATGATGCTGGCCAAGGGCATGACGCGCAGCAAAGCCGAGCAGATGAAGGTCGACCCGAAAGCGAGCGCCACTCAACAGCAAATGGCTGATGCTTTTATCGACTTTGATAATAAGCAGGCCGGCGCCAAGACCGGCGCGACCACCACTGCGCGCATCAAAGCCACCGAGGCCGCTACGCCAGAATTCGATCTGAACCCGATCACGCGCGTCACGTCCACCGGCATCAACTACGTCGACGGCACCAACTACACCGGCAAGGAGGGTGCGCCGGTCAAGGCCGCGGCCTCTAAGGCCGGCCTGCCCTACCTCAACAAGGAGCAGGCCTTCGACATCAACGAAATCGAGAAGGCGCGCCAGAACCAGGCGGCCTTCGCCAATCAGATCCTGCCGCTATTGCCGCGCGATGCCTCGGGCCGCCTGATCCAGGGGCCGCTCAACAAGCTCAGCGCCTACCTCCAGACCAACCCGGCACTGGCCGCCAGCTTCAAAGACTACATCGGGCCGGCCATCCAGCAGCTGCGCGCGCTGGCTGGGAGCAAGGGCCTGCGCATGACCAAAGACGAGATCAACCGCGTCTTCGCCAACGACGTCCCGCAGCTCGATGACACGCTCGACGTGGCGCTGCAGAAGCTCAACGACATCGGCCGCTTCCTGCACATCGCCGAGCGGCAGGTGCTGCCACCATTCGTCGGCCAGGTTCGCACCGAGTCCAACGGCAAGAAGATCCGCGTCACCAAGATCTACCCCAACGGCCGCTACGACGGTGAAGAGGTCCAGCAGTAATGGCCGAGGAGCAGGGACAGTACGGGGACGCCGAGTACAAGGGCTTCGAGGTCCCTACGGTGGCGCCTGCTGCTGGTGGCGGGGGCAAAGAGAAGCAGGCCGGGCAGTATGGCGACACCGAGTACAAGGGCTTCGAGATGCCGAAGCCGAAGCCCACGCCCAAGCTGACCGGCGACGAAGACGAGATCATCCGCAGCTTCGGTTACGATCCCGACAAGATCAAGTCTTCGCCGCTCTACCAGACGGTCAGGAACCAGTTCGGCTCCGGCTTCGCCGTTCCCGGCCTGCAGGCTGACCAGCCCGAGGACCAGGCCACCGGCTGGCAACGCGGCTGGCTGGGCGATGCCGTTGGCGCCTTCGGCAAGGGCGTGCTCGATCCGGTGGTGGGCACGTTGCAACTGGGCCAGCACGCGCTCGCCGGCCTGGGCATCAACGACGAGCGCGACACGCCCTACATGGACCTGCTGGCGCGCTTCCGCGAAGAGAACTACCGGCAGAACCTGGGCGGCACCAAGAAGGTCCATAAGGCGCTGGAGCTGGGCGGCAACATCGCCTCCACCTCACTCCTGCCCGGCGGTGGGACGAGTCTCGCGGCCGGCGCCGGCCAGGGCGCGGTGATCGGCGCCACCACGCCGGTAACCGAAGGCGATGACTACTGGAAGTCGAAGGCCGTGCAGACCGGCGTGGGCACCGTGGGTGGCGCCGGCGGGACCTTGCTCGGCCGCGGCATCGCGCGCGGCGCCAAAGCGATCGCCGGCTACTTCAAGACCCCGCTGCCCGAGGAAGAAGCCAACGCCATCTCGCAGATGCTCAATGATCGCGTGGAGAAGGGCAACTGGGGAGATCTGAGTGACCTCGACCAGGCGATCGCCGGCGGCAACAAGGGCGCGCAGAAGGTCCGGCAGCTGCTGGATGCGGCCGGCAATGATCCCGAGGCCATTGAGCACGCCGCCATCAACCTGCGCAACTACCGCACCCAGCAGCAGGCCACCCAGCTGTACAACCAGGTCGGCCAGATCGTCCGCGACAAAGGCCTGGGCGAGGTCCCGCTCGACCAGGGCCTGGCCAAGATCGACGGGGTGCTGGCTGAGCTCCGCCAGGCGAAAGCCAAGGACGATCCGCTGGTCCACTACATCGAAGGCATCCGCGAGAGCCTGGTGCCCCCGCGGCCGGTGGCGGCCGGGCCGGCTCCCACCAACATCGGCGACTACGTGAAGTGGAAGGCGGCGCAGCAGCCGCAGGGCACCGCCAACAACACTTACGATCTGATCACCGGCCTGGTCGGCGACCTGGGCGATCGCATCCGCGCCGAGCGCTCGGGTAAGGGCGCGCTGCTCGGCCCCAAGGCCGCCGGCCAATTGCAGCAGATCAAGAACGCGCTCCAGCGCGACGTGGCCGGCTACATCGACCGCAGCGGCGTGCCTGAGCTGAAGGCGGCCCAGACGGCCGCCGACGACTACTACCGTAAGTTCCGCGTCCCCTTCCAGGACCCGAACGTCGCCAAGGCCGGCTCGACCGATGAGCCCGACACCATCCTCAACATGTTCATCAAGGGCGGCAATCGTCGCAGCCTGGCGCAGAAGTTTTATAACTCGCTCGACGATCGTGGCCGCCTGGCGGTGCAGACGCAGCTGGTGGACAAGGCGATCGAGGATGCCACCGACAACGTCAGCGGCAAGGTCGATGCCGAGGCCTTCCTGAACGCTGCCCAGAAGTACAGCAAGGCCTACGGCGTGTTCTTCAGGGGCGCCGACCAGGCGCGCTACGAAGGTCTGCTCAACCTGATGCGCACTGGCGCCGGAGTAAACCGCGCGCCGCTCACCGGCGCCGGTACGGCCGCCGAGATCGCCGGCACAGCCGGGCACTTCCTGGGCTTTCCGGTCGCCGGCAAAGCCCTAGCCACTCTCGGCTTCACCAGCCAGACCGCCAAGCTCCTGCTCAGGACCGACGCCGGGCGCCGCCTGCTCTACAGTGCAGCCGGCAGCAAACCATTCAGCGCCGAGCTGGCACACCTTTACGGTCAGCTCAACCGCGGCATCATCCCGACCATGGGCCGTGCCGGCGCAGTCGTACCTAACAAGATTCAGCTCTCACAGCAGCCCTGGCAACTGCCGGCCGGCATGGCGACCGGCGGCCCGATCCTCGACCGGATGCGCGCGAATACCTTCCGCTCGCTGGGCTACGAGCCCGCGCGCTTCGCCGATGGCGGCGCCAACGACGACCAGTCGCCCTGGGATCGCTTCACCAACTTCGTCTCGGCGACCACCAAGCCGGTGCGCGAGGCCATCGGCAGTGCGCTGCAAACTGGGCAGCAGAACGTGAGCGATATTGTTTCAGGCCTCGGCGGCGACCGCCTTCGCGAAAACCTTCTCCACGGCCCTCCGGCTCTGCAGCGGCCCTACAACACGCCACCAACGGCCCTCGGGGCAGCCGTCCAGAAAATACTCCCCCCGGCTTTACGGCAACAGCCCCCCGACATCACTCAGCAGGTTCTCAAGAGCCGTCTGCCGCCTGCCCCGCCGCTACCTCGGCAGAATATCCACGACGTTGCCCTGGCGCACCAGATCAATCCCGAGACGCCATTGAAGCAGGACGTTCTTACCCCGCTGATGGTGGCCAATCCCGCGCTGGGCCTCAGAGCGCTCTTCGGCCCCGAGGGCCAGGCAGCGCAGATGATTGCCAATCCGCAGGGTGCTGTACAGGGCGTTCTCACGGCCGATGCGCCCCTGGTCGGCACGCATGGTCTGGGCGAGGTGGGACCGAAGGAGTCGCCGATCGAGCGGCCGCCGGCGCCGGAGATCGCCGCTCCCCAGACCCAGGTCGTACAGCCACAGAGAGTGCAGGCCGTGGAGCGGATGGTGCAGCCGGCGACCGCGCAGGATATGGCCATGCTCACCCGCGAGCACCTGCTCAGCGGCGGAACCTACGCCGGTACCCCCGAAGCGGCCGAGGCCCGGGCGCGCCTAGTCCGTCAGTCGATTACGCAGATGCGCGAGCAGCAGCTCACACCCCAGGAGCAGGAGCAGTTCCACCAGGCGCGCCAGGCGTCTCCCGAGCTGCATCAGGTAGGTGACCTGATGACGCCGCTCGAAGCGCGTAAGGTGATCGCCTCGCCTGAGAACGTCGAGGCCATCAGCAAGATGCTGCGCACGATTCCCGACTCGGCGAAGCTCGCGGCTGCGGCCAAGGCCGGCGTCAGTAAGCTCGGTTGGTATCGCGGATCGAGCCAGGCCTTAATTGACGTCTTTGGCGATGATGCGCCACGCGCGGCCCAGCTGCTCGCGGCCATGAGCCCGCAGACCAGCGTGGAAAGCAATCTGCAGAACATGCTCAACATGTGGAAGAACTGGACCGCCGAAGGCCGGCCCACCGATCCCGCAGATATCCGTCGCATCATGGGCAAGAGTGTGCAGGGCACCAAGGGCGAGAAGAGCGTGCTCGATGCCTGGCTGGGAAACACCACGCGCGTGCTGAGCGCCAAGGACCCGATGAGCGTGACGCTCTCCGGCCCCAAGGTCGACAGCTTCTATCACAACCTGCGTGACAATGTTTTTCGCGTGACCAACGATGCCTGGATGGCGAACGCGCTCGGCATCGTGCAGGAGGCCTTCAGCGGCTCGCCCAGCGAGCTACAGCTGGGCCAGGGCGATCCCGGCATGACCTGGAAGTATGCGGCGGCTTCGGCGCGCGTGCGCGATGCGGCGCTCAAGGCAGGGATGTTGCCCAGCCAGGGCCAGGAGACCATGTGGAGCACGGCCATGCAGCTCTACGAGCTGGCCAAGCGCGAGGGCATCCATCCACGCGAGGCGCTGGAGCGCGGTCTACTCACCCCGGAGATCGTGCGCGGCGCGCCCGACTTTTCGACCTTGCTCAAAGCCGATCCAAAATACCGCAGCATCCTGGAGGAGGCCGGCTACGGGCCGCAGCTGGAGCGCCTCCAGTCCTTCCAGTTCCCTGAGCGCAGTGTGCCCATGTCCGCGACCGAGCAGGAGCACCTGGGCAGCATGGCTGACATCCTGGGCGAGACCGCTGCGCTGCGCGCGCGCGAAAGCCGGTCGAGCGTATTCCAGATGCCTAAGACCAACGACCCGCCACCGTCCACCGCATTCTCGCGCACCCAGGTGGAGACCACGCCCGGCCGCAGGACCGGCATCCTGTCCGGGCTGACTGACCTGCCTTACGGCGTACGCGACTACCTCACGCGCGCGGCCATGGGCCTCTTCAAGGACCCGCGCGGACGGGATGCCATGCAGACTGCCACCGGCCTGGATACCATCCCCATGGCGCCCATGATCGGCAGCTTCAAGGAGCGCGGCAAGCCATGGGACGTAGACCCGGGCCGGTCGCTGGGGGCCGAAGTCCCGGTCAATTGGTTCGCGCCCTCGCAGCAATGGTTCGGGGCGAAACCAACCGGCATCGCCGAGGGATGGGCGCCGAGTCTTTCGCCCGAGACCAGAGCCAACCTGCGGGGCACCGCGGCCGCCTATGCCGGCTTGATGGGCCAGGCCGGCGTGGGCGTGCCGGTGCTGGTGCCGAGGGAGGGCGGGTCGAGCTTCCGCGTCGAGCTGCCCAGCGGAACCGGCGCTCCGAAGTTCACGCCGGAAGTCATGAAGCAGCTGTCGGCGAAATGGCCCAACCTGGCCTTTGCTCATACCGGCGAAGGCCTGGAGGTGCTCGACATCAATAACCTGAACCTGACCAGCAGGCAGAAACAGAATGTCGCTGACTTTGTGGGGGCCACCAAAGCTCCGGTAAATGCGGACAACATCGGCGAGTATGTCGACGCGATGGAAGCCTGGAAGAAGAAGCCCGGATCGGGTGCGGTCTCCACTCAGATGATGAACGAGATCAACCAGATGACCCCCGAGCAGCAGGCAGCGCTCGACCAGAGTCTGCGCGAGCCGGCCGGCGGCCTGCACAAGCTCATGAGCAACTACGCGAAATCGAAGAAGCTGCCGATGCGCGAAGACTACCTGAACCTGCTCGCAACCATCCGCGACCACGGCCTCGAAGGCGTGCGCCAGGGGATCAAGAGCGGGGCGTTTCTGCCGGCCCTGGCGGGGGCGGTGCTGCTGCCGCATCTAGCGCGCGCATCTTGGCAATCGCCTTCTTCGCGCCAGGGTTCCACAGATTAGCCGGCGGCCGGCCCCAGGCGCACAGCCTGTACTCGGCAACCACGCTCTCGCCGTTATTGCGGATGAACTCCACGGTGACGAACTCGCCGTTGAAGCTCATGTCCTTCACCACCGGCTGATGCTTCTTGAGGTTTGCCTGGGCGCGCTTCAGCTTGCGCTCGCGCCGGGCGGCCTCCTCCCTCCATATCGGCTGGGGGTTGGTGTGCATCTGCATCTGCCTGGCGCGGCCGCGCTCCTGCAGGTCGTCGATCTCCTCTTCGGTCAGTTTGCGTCGGGGCATGGGGGGGGCTCTTAGTGAGTGAATAGATAGACAACGATAACCAGGCCGATCGCGAAGTACACCCAGTCATCGCTTACCAAACGTACCCACCCAGCGGTGGGATTTTTCGAGATGCCGAAGTGCTCCTCCTGCCACGCAGCGCTGGCAGCCTGCTGCACTTTCACCTCCTGCCGGCCGGTACGGATGAACCTCACCAGCGGCAGGACATAGACCGAGAGGATGGCATAGGCCAGCAGGGCCAACGCGCCGATGGCTACGACCAGAAGGATTTCAGACATACACTTATTTTGACGGCCTAGGCCTATCCCTAGCTACTCTCCGGGGGTGAAACCTGATAGCCTTGACCCATGGCCGCACTCAACCTCGGCCCCTACAACACGCTGACGCTGGCCGCCAGCACGCCCACTCAGATCATCTCGCCCGGCGGCGGTCACTGCTACTTCAACCTCCTCAACCTGGGCACCGGCAATCTGTTCATCTCCAACCTCAGCAACGTCGGCAACAACCCGACCAGCTTCAAGCTGCCCACCGGCCTGGTTCTCCTGCCGATCGCGGTCTATGGCCCCACCGGCATCTGGGTTGCGGTCGATACGGCCGGCTCGATCAGTGTGGCGGTGGTGCCGCGGACTTAGGATGCCGGCGCCGCCACTCGGCGCGCGCCTCCTCCAGCTGTAATACGAATTCCCTACGCGGCGGCTTTCCGAAGTTAGCCTCGGGTGCACACAGCCGGGCGCTCGCCTGGCCTTCGCGGATCAGCTCTTTTCGGACCCTCCTATACTAAAATGTTCATAGCTGTCTCCGCAGTGCTTGTCCGCGCTAGCGGAGCGTTTCCGGGGTAGTGCCCGGACATGCGGGCGGTACGACAAGCCGCCCGCTTTACTTCTGCTCCATCGTGGTCGCTCATGGCGCCCAGACGCTTGCGGTACTCTTCGATGTCGACCGGGGCATCAGGATCAAACATTCACGCCGTCTCTCCCAGTTCCCGCGCCACCTCCAGCGCTGAGCGCGCGATCGCGCGCAGCTGCCGGATGCGGACGGCCCGCGGATCGCTGCGCCTGGCCGGCGCGCGCTTGCCCAGGCCGGCCTGGATGTAGCCGCGCACCAGGTCGCCGACGCTAAAGCCGGGCTGCTCGACGCGCTGTGCTTCGGCCTCGCGGCGCAGGGCCTGATAGTCCTCGCGCGAGATCAGAATGTTCAGAGCGTGTCGGTTGTCGAAGAGTTGAGGCCTCCCACGCATAAAGTGATTTTCGCATTCTCCTTCAACCTGATCAATACGCGCGGCCGCTCGGCTA
>Ga0066903_100000040_pt1 | contig 49468 bp, 44 predicted proteins | sample PanSoiMetaGPlot1_FD_67491 | JGI IMG/M metagenome (GOLD analysis project Ga0066903, IMG submission 67491) | Tropical forest soil microbial communities from Panama analyzed to predict greenhouse gas emissions - Panama Soil - Plot 1 (version 2) | ecosystem: Environmental > Terrestrial > Soil >... | reverse complement strand
CTCAGCCTAATCTGGCTGCCTCTCTGGATGAAGTGGATGCCGCGCGGCGATGGCTTAGCACATTCCGGAATTTGCCCGCGCGCAGTCGACATTTTGCGACAGCGCTCATTCTGGGGTGCCTGCGCCGGCTTGTTCTGCGGTGCATATTACCTTTATTTCATTCTGACCTGGCTTCCTCTTTACCTCGTTCGTGAACGGCACCTTTCGATGGAGCAGATGGTCATGATAACTGCCTTGTATTACCTTGTGGATGCTGGGGCTGCTGTCGCCACCGGTTGCCTTGCCGATTTGTTTATTCGTCGTGGTTTTAACACGACTGTGGTTCGGAAATCGGCGATGGCGATTGGCTGGACTACCGCGGCGATCGGTCTGGCAGCCTGCGGATTAGGCGCGCCGCGCTCCTACCTGGCTTGGCTTATGGTCTCGGCTGCGGGCAATGGCATTGGTATGTCAGGCACCTTTGCATTCTCCCAGACCTTAGCGGGCCCTCAAGCAGCTGGGCGTTGGGTCGGTTTGCAAAATTGCATAGGCAATCTCGCGGGCGTCATCGGGCCGGCGCTGACTGGATTCCTGGTAGATCGAACCGGTCACTTCCAAGCCGCGATTGCCTTAACTGCCATCATGTCATTGCTTGCGGCATTAAACTATGTCTTTTTCGTTGGCCAGCTTAGACAAGTGGCTTGGCTCCGCCCACTTGAAACAGCCCTCGCACCGGGAGTTCCTGAGATTGTTTAGCAAAGCTTTGCGAATTAAATAGGAGCTTGCTGTTGGCCGCGATCGCGCCGCGGGGACTCAAGATTCAATTCGCGGAAATAGCGGTACGGGTTTGCCAACCACGTGTCCGTCCGGCAGTCTCCCCCACTCTACGTCTGCGAGTGAAAATCGTTCTTGCCCTCCGCTCAATTCCATCCTCCAATTCAGTTGATCGAAAATTCTGTTAGCCGCGTTTGGCATTACCGGTGAAATCCAAATAGTAATAATGCGGATTGCTTCTACTAGGTCGTAGAGCACTCGCGCGAGTTCGTTGGCCTTGCTTGGATCCTTTGCAAGCTTCCATGGTGCAGATTCCTCTATCGCACGATCGCACCTTGCGATCATGTCCATGACTAAGGCAATCGCGTTTTGAACCTGGAACTTCGGTAACGGAAACACTTTACCATCTGGCGTCTCGTGACGACCGCCGTCAAAATCCTCCAAGTACAAAGAACTGTGACCTGCAAGCCAGCGCTCGATGAAACCAAGCGATGACGATGTGGCTCGCATGTTGCGTTGGCTGTGAGTTTTCCTCAGGCGTCCGCCAAGGTAACGATGTATCATGTTTAGCGTTCGACTGACCAAGTTTCCCAGACCGTTCGCGAGTGCACTGTTATAATGAGTCAGAAGCCGTTCTTCGGAAAAATCCGCGTCCCAACCAGTCGCCATCGCGCTGGTCAAATATAGCCGGAGCGGGTCGGGGCCGTATTTTTCGATCAACGCGAACGGATCGACGACGTTCCCCGCACTCTTGCTCATTTTGGCACCGCCGAGATTCCACCAACCGTGCACCAACAGGTGCGGCATTTGTTCATCGGGAAAGCCCATCGCATGCAACATGATCAACCAGTAGATGCCATGCGCCGGAACAAGAATGTCTTTACCGATAATTTGCAGCGTCTCGTTCGACCAACGATCACGGAACTCCCGCGGCTGCTTGTCGTAATCGTGCGCCTTGGGATCATAGCCGGCGAAGCTGATGTAGTTCGTTAGCGCGTCGAACCAGACGTAATTGACGAAATCTTTGTCGAAAGGGAGCTCGATTCCCCAGGAAAGCCGCGATTTTGGACGCGAAATGCAAAGGTCGCCGCTGAGTTTTTCCACGGCATTTCGCAATTCCGTGTGTCGAAAGTCGGGGATGACTGCGTCATCGCGTTTCCTGAGATAATCCAGCAACCAGTCTCTATGATTGCTTAACTTGAAGTAATAATTCTCTTCCTCACGAAACTCGACCTGTCCCCACTCGGGGCCAAACTCGCCATCAGGTCCGCGTTCCTTATCGGTGAGAAATTGTTCCTGACGAACGGAGTAGTATCCGGCTTGTTTGTCCTTGTAGATTTGGCCCGCGTCGAACAAGCGCTGCAAGATTCCTTGAACGACTTTCTTATGGCGCTCGCTCGTTGTCTCGGCCCATTCGTCATATTTCACGCCGAGCTTTTTCCACAGGTCGATAAACTTCTGCGTGATCTCTTTGACGAATTCAGCCGGAGGAATACCTGCTTTCGCAGCGGACTGCTGAACCTTCTGGCCATGCTGGTCGACGCCAGTTAAGAAAAAAACATTGTCGCCTTTGAGCCGATGATAGCGCGCGATCACATCCGCCAGCACCTTCTCATACGCGTGGCCGATATGCGGTGGCGAATTGGTGTAATCAATCGCTGTAGTAATGAAAAACGTCTTCGGCATTTTACGATTACATCTGTAGCGGCAGTCTGCGACCGTCGCAAACAAGGCGGAACAACGTGCTCGCGACTAGACCTGTGCCGCCAGTAACGCCGCTCGGCGCCTTTGATGCACCATTCGAAAGCCGCGCAAGATAGGAATGAGCAGGAAATAAATCAGCCCGCCCCACGATGGAAACCAGGGCATTTGGCTAGTGAAGCGGCAACTAGTCCAAAAACGCTCACTGCGAACACTCGACCAGTAATGTAACGGGTTTCAAGTTTCTCGACAGCCGACAAGTCGAGAGCGTCGCGCATTCGCCAGGCGTGCAAATAAAGCAACGTGAACGCGAAATAAATACCAGCGAATCCAAAATCATAAATCGAATACAAGGTTGAAAGTTCGCGGTGACTGATTCGTGAACCACCCGAACCGCGAAAGATCATGTCATCAATCCCCAGCGTGAAATTTCAACGGATAAACATAGAACAAGACAATAAAAAGCAGTACACAGGTCAGAAAACGTGTCGTCGGGTCATCAAGCCCATAGCGCCGGCTAAATTTGTAATGTGTGTTCCAAATCGTCGCCAGCATTAGGAAGCAGACGGCGAAAGCCGGAAAACCACGCATTGTGTTGACGAGATCAGCGAAACTCTTCGGCACTTCCAGCGAAACGATCAGTAGCGTAAGTGCAAACGCGAAGATTGCGTCGGCGAACGATTCGAGACGCGTCACTTCACGACCTCGTATGCGAAAGCCGTCTACGACGTCCGGGCTACCCTTCATGCGCGTCTCGCGCAACATGGATGGTCCGAAGCCTGCCGCCACATTGTGAGATTGCCGGAGGGATCGTTGGTGGGCAAGCGTCTAGCTTGGCCGCGCCGGCAACCGAGCATTCCGCGATTGGAGAGCAATACGGTAGACGATTGCGGATGTCGCGAAATGTGCGCCGTCTTTTCACTGGCTTTCGCTATGGTTAAGAGCGACACTGCCTCATGAAGAGTTATCTGAAAGTTCTGCTTTCGGTTCTAGCAGCCACGATTTGCACCGTGGGTTTCGCTGCAGACAAGCCGAGTTGTGCGAAGACGGGCAAGAATTGCCCTATGAACGACAACAAGGCGTGCAATTGCGGTAAGGGTTGCTCCTGCTAAGGAGTCAGGGAGTTCTCTTTTGAATTTGTAGCGCAGACTCCGGTCTTCAGGCGAATTGGCACGCGCGTTGATTCACAATATGATCCATCGGAGACGGAGCGCATTCACGATAACAGAGACAGAGCTAAAACTCATCGCGGCACCGGCGATCATCGGACTCAACAAGAGTCCAAAGAATGGATAGAGCACTCCGGCGGCAACGGGCACGCCGACCGCGTTGTAGATAAACGCGAAAAATAAGTTCTGCCGAATATTTCGCATTACCGCCCGGCTGAGATGGATTGCTTTAACGATTCCCATCAGATCGCCTTTCATTAGCGTAATTTCCGCGCTTTCGATGGCTACGTCGGTTCCCGTTCCCATCGCAATCCCGACGTCCGCCGCTGCAAGCGCCGGCGCGTCATTGATTCCATCGCCGGCCATCGCGACGATCGCGCCTTTGGATTTAAGGTCCTTCACGATTTCGATCTTTTCATCCGGCATTACTTCGGCCCTGAAGTCATCGATGCTCAGCTCGCGCGCAACAGATTCAGCCGTCCGCCGATTGTCGCCCGTGCACATGATGATCTTCAGACCTATTTTGTGAAGCTCACGGACGGCCTCGCTGGTAGTCGGTTTGATTGGATCTGCGATACCGAGGACGCCGACTGCCGCTTCGTTCACGGCAACCCAAACAGTGGTTTCTGCTTTTTCCTGCAAACGACGGGCTTCTTTAATTAGTTCATCGGGCAATCTGACATTCGAATCGGCGAGAAATTTCTCCTTTCCGGCGAGGATCACTTTGCCGTCCAGTTTAGCGGAGACTCCGCCGCCGGTCGTAGATTGAAAATCGATCACGGCTCGCAAATCGATTTTCTCTTGCTTTGCACCGTCCACAATTGCACGCGCAAGCGGGTGTTCGCTTTGAGATTCAACCGACGCCGCAATCTGTAAAAGATCGCGTTCATTGATCGTGTTTGCGGCGACCTTGCTGACTAGTTCCGGCTTACCGGCCGTCAGTGTTCCCGTTTTGTCCGTGACCAGGTGGGTGACTTTTTCGGTGACCTCAATCGCTTGCGCGTTTTTCACCAGGATTCCGGCCTGGGCAGCGCGTCCGACACCGACCATGATCGACATTGGTGTCGCCAGTCCGAGCGCGCACGGGCAGGCAACAATCAGGACTGAAACCGCGTTCACCATCGCATACGCCATTGCAGGCGCAGGCCCGACGATTGACCAAACAACAAAAGTAATGATCGCAGCGCCAATCACCGCCGGAACAAAGAAACCCGACACCCTGTCGGCGAGCTCTTGAATAGGGGCACGGCTGCGTTCTGCGTCAGCGACCATCTGCACGATTTGCGCCAAAACCGTTTCTGAGCCGATGCGCTCCGCACGCATCAAAAACGAGCCAGTTTGATTTAGTGTCGCGCCGATTACTTTGTCGCCTGGCTGTTTGGTCACCGGCATCGATTCGCCGGTGATCATTGATTCGTCGATGTTGCTTTTTCCATCGATGATCACACCGTCGATTGGTACTTTTTCGCCGGGCCGAACGCGGAGCACGTGGCCTTTCTGAATTTCCTCCACTGCGATTTCCTGTTCCTGACCGTCGTGAACCCAGTGCGCAGTTTTGGCTGCGAGACCGAGAAGGGACTGGATTGCATGTCCGGTTCGGCTTCGCGCTTTGGCCTCGATCAATTGTCCCAGCAAAACCAAGGTCGTAATTACCGCTGCCGCTTCGAAGTAAAGATCGACTTCTCCATCACGGCGGAACGAAGCAGGAAAGATCCCTGGCGCTATTACTGCAACAACGCTGTAGAAATATGCTGCGCCAACTCCTACGGCGATCAGCGTGAACATGTTTAGGCTGCGATTAACAATCGATTGCCATGCGCGCGTGAAGAAGAAACCGCCACCCCAAAGGACCACTGGTGTCGTTAGGGCTAACTCGATCCACTTTTCGATTCGCTTTGGGACAATTGACTCAATGTTTAGCCCCGGAATCGCATGACCCATGGCCAGGAATAGCACCGGGATTGTGAGAACTAGCGCGATCCAGAATTTTCGTGATAACGATCGCGTTTCTGCGTGCTCGTGTTCGTCTTCCCCGATGGCCTGCGGCTCCAGGGTCATCCCGCATTTCGGGCATGCCCCCGGATGATCCAGCTCAATCACCGGATGCATCGGGCAGGTGTAGATCATGTCATGCACAGGAAAGTGTCAGGGTAGGCGGCTATGCAGGCATTTGTGGCGGATGACAACAGGGTCGTCCCTGAACTGCCCCGAGACCTTCACGGAAAATAATCGGAAGCATGCATAATGCCGCAATTGGGTCGGCCCACCACCATCCTACAAGCGCATTTAACGTAAGGCCGCCCAGCAAAATCGCCGACAGATACGCGCAAATGTCCGTTTGCCGTGAATCGGCAATCAACGCCCGACTGTCGATCCGGGTCGCAACCCGCCGCTTTGCGCGTGCAAGCAGCGGCATCACGATCAGGGACACCGCGGAGAGAACAATGCCGACAACACTCGCCTCAGGTTGCTCTCGATTAAGCAGCGATCTCCCCGCTTCAAACGCGACATACAACGCAAGAAGAAAAAAACTGAGGCCGACCAGTCGTTCCGCGAGGCGTTCACGTGTCTCGTGTTTCTCAATCTCTTGCAAGCGCCAGAGCAAAATTGCGCCTGACAAACTCTCAATCAGAGAATCGATCCCGAACCCGATAAGTGCAATGCTGGCCGCAAATACGCCGGCGCTCACGGCCACGAATGCTTCGACAAGATTCCAGCCAAGCGTAAAGTACTTCAGTCGCCTGCCTGCCGCGAGATCCCGACTGTCGCTTGTCTCCACAACCATCTGTACACATGCATTGCCGAAAGCTTGCCATCAAGCACCCTGTGATTAAGCTATCGCCGATGAAACTGCCAGCACGATTGTTGTTGGCTTTGGTTACATTAAGCATCGGGGCCCTCTCACCGATCGTCCCGGCTGAAGTATCTCTCCCGAATTCGCACACCTCAAATTGCTGCGCGATCCAGAACACGGGCAATTGTCATAGTTGTCCTGCAATCATGTACCAGACAAGCCCAGCGTTTGGCTCGTCCTGCTGCGCGAGGCAATCCGGATGTTGCGCACTTTATTTTGCGAAGGCAACGCTGTTCTTTGTGAGTATGCGTCTACTGGGGACGGTCAGTGTGAGCGACGAGCGCACAACTACGCGTCCCCAGCGCCCAGCAATTCCACCGCCCCGCGGCACCCTCTCCTGACAGTCGGCTCGGCGCGATTGAAATTCGTGGCCGAGTTCCTCAACGAAACTGAAAAGGGAGGATTCAATGAAATATCTTCTTTTGATCGCTACTTTAGCGGCATTCATCGGCACCGCGACGGCAACGTCACCAGCGGCCGATTGCTGTAAGGGCAACGGAAAATGTTGTCCCCGTCAATGTTATAAGAAGTAGCTGCAAAAGCTAAATCAACGAGACCCTCGTCGGCGAAATCCTGCGAGGGTTTTCGTTTGCACAAATCGGCGTGTTTTTACGGATTGGGACTCTGTTGTACCGCTTCATGACGCCACGGCAATTTTCCTTCGATCTCCAATTGAAGTGATAAACTCAGGAACGTGCGGATCAGAACGATTATTCCCAGCACGACCACGTTTTGCAGAGTTGGCGCAACAACGACAGTCCGGATGATGTCACCCGCAATCAGGAACTCGAGGCCGAGGAGGATCGCACGTCCCACGTCCTGTCGGTAAAGCGAATAATAATTACCGATATCGTGTGCGCGATAAACGACGAGGCGCATTGTGGCAACAATCATTCCGCCCGCGACGATGAAAACGCCCACGCCATCTACGCTAATGCCAACGATCTCCATGATGTGCCGAAAATCATTCATGGGTACCTTCATAGCCGGAAAGCGCGATGAGTTTCAATGCTGTTGTGATATCCCCTGAAGCAAATGCAGCGGGCGCGGGTGCCGTTACAGAGCCTTCAAGGCTTCGAGCGCGGCGTGCGCAACTGACAATCCGGCCACGTCGGCGAGTCAGGCGCGTTCAGGGAACTCATTGGCGCGGGAACAGGGACCGCAGGATCGACTACACCGATGCGCTTGTTGACCCAGTGTGTCTGATACGCCCATGCGAGAAGAGGCGCAGCCCTTCGGGTGCACGACCAGTTATTGAAGTGAAGATTTACGAGATAAAAGTTCCGCTTCAGTTTCCGAATCACGTCGACAATCTTCGGATCGTTGAAGCCGTGCATCTCCATCGTGATCTGGGGAATCGACGCCAGGAGATCGTCAGGGGCCGCAAGTAAGGAATCCCATTCCGCGCCCTCGATGTCCATCTTGATGAGTACGCGCCGCTCAGCGTCGCCATTCTTTCTGATCTGGTTTTCCAGGGTATCGAAGTAACGCGACTCCTTGTAACCAGTCCAATTCCCGACGCATTCGTTGTGGAAAACGAATCTGCCGCCGTCACAGCTTGGTCGCGCAGGATCAAAGCAGTCATATTGATGCACCGGGACGTGATACCGGCGCGACACGTCGCATCCCCAGTCGTCGTTTCTGCCGACCCCATACGAGTACGCGGCATCGAGCGGTTCAATCAGGTTCTCGCACATGACATATCCGCCGTCGTTGGCACTACCGAAGCGCTTGAAGGTGCAGTTCTTCAAAGCGACTGGCCAAAGTTCGGCAAGAATCGTCTCGCGCAGCTTGCGCCCGGTCGTGCGGTGCACTAAATCGCCAATCACGATAGCAGCGGCTCCCGCGAAAAGAATGATAACAAGCGCGATGCGGATGGAAGATCGTCTCACGAAGAAGTCTGGTATCGTTGTGACGGATCAATTCGAACTGGCGGACAATGGGGGTTGAGCGGTGCTTCCTTCCAAAACGACGGCCGCCATCGCGTGATGCTCCGTGTGACTCAGTGTGATCAGCGCAGCGGTGACGCTCCGCTTCACAGCAAGCTCCTGTGCCGGCCCAGACAAAACCAGAAACGGTTCGCCGCTGGGCTTTTTTCGGACATCGATGTCGCGCCAACCCATTGCTTTGCCGATGCCGGTCCCGAATGCCTTCGAAACAGCCTCTTTTGCTGCAAAACGAGCAGCCAGATGACGAGCCGGGAACTTCATCGACATGGAGTATTCAATCTCGCCGTCCGTAAAAACGCGATGGAGAAAACGAGTGCCAAATCGATCAATTGATCTTTGAATGCGAGCACACTCGACAAGATCGACGCCTGTACCAATCACACTCATCTCGGTAAAGTTATTCGGTAGCAGAGGCGCAAAGAATCGATAATTGGCATCATCCCGGATATTTTGCCATCGCAGCGAGCAGCTCCTTGACTGCAGAATCAAGGCCAACCCAAATCGCGCGGGATACGATGGCGTGACCAATATTGAGCTCCGTCAAACATGGAATCTGGTTAATCAGCGCGACGTTTTTGTAGTTGATACCGTGCCCGGCATTGACCTGAAGATGCGATTCAGATGCAGCGCGCGCCGCGGCCCGCAGTTGTTCCAGCTCTTCTTTTTGGATTTTTTCTGTGAACGCGTTGGCGAGCTTCCCTGTGTGCAACTCAACCATTTCGACCCCTAGCTCCGTCGCTGCATCAACCTGCTCCAGAGTCGGATCGATGAATAAGCTGACCCGAATGCCCGAGGTCTGCAGCCGTTTCACCGTAGGTTCCAATGTTTTGCGATTTGCAATCACGTCCAGTCCGCCTTCGGTTGTGACTTCTTCCCGCTTCTCTGGCACGAGACAGACTTCATCGGGCACGACGCGCAGCGCAACATCGAGAATCTCCGGCGTATTGCCCATTTCGAGATTCAATTTCGTGAGAATGTTCTCGCGGAGTCGTTCGATGTCCCGATCCTGGATATGGCGTCGATCGTTGCGCAAATGCGCAACGATACCTTGCGCTCCCGCCCGCTCGCACATTCGCGCCGCAACGATGAGATCCGGTTCTGCGTTCTTGGATTCCGGCATCGTCGCATACCGCGCCTGACGCAGCGTTGCTACGTGATCGACATTGACTCCAAGGCGCAGGCCACTCATTACTCAGACAATTCGCGAATTGATCGCGGCAAATAGGACTCAGCCAATCAGCCTGAGCAAGTGAGAAAAGAATCGCCGAGGGAGGGAGATGGCGAATGCGCAAGGTTGCACCCGCAGGAGCGTGAGAGTCACCGTGTACCGTCTCGCCGATTCGTTAACGATCGTTGGGGCTCGGCGTATTCGGCGCCGGGTTTATTGATTGTTGGCCGCTAGTTTCTGGGCTCGCCTTCTCTGATGTTGTTTTGCTTTTGCGGTGAACTGTTTTGGCGCTGTCTTTGGTTTTCTGGCCTACAGTTTCAGCGGTTTCCTTCGTCTTTCTGCCGACGGTCTTGGCAGTTTCTTTGGTTTTTTCGCCGACTGTTTCAACCGCTTCCTTGGTCTTCTTGCCCGCCGTTTCGAGTCCGTTCTTAACCGTCTCCCCTGCTTTTTTCGCTCCGTGCTTTACATCTTCGAGCGCTCCTTCCTGTCCGAACGAAACGACGGCGGCTGCCGCCACCAGAGTAATAGTAAGGATCGTTATTTTCATCACTGCCTCCTTTTCAATTGCTGTCCCTATATAAAGAAACGGATGAGACGGGCTCATCGCGTGCACTCTGCCGCATTGGCCGGACTACGAGAAGCCCAGCCACATCTCTTGCAGCAGATCCGTTCGTAAATTGAAGCCAGTTTTTTCAGCGACACGCCGAAAACGTAGAGCGCTGCGATAAGCCCGTAAGCCAGAGTTAGACGAACAGGTCCGACGGTTTCGTAACGCCGTGCGCTTGCGAGGATCCGTTTACGACTGCATACGACGCGACCGCGGCGCCGAAGCCTGCGAAAAAATTCAACGTCTTCCATCAGCGGTACTTCCGGAAAGCCACCAACGTCAACGAAGATAGCTCGCCGACAGAATATCCCATGGTCGCCACATCGCATTCGCAACACAATCCCTGCGTAGTGCGCAAAGCTATCGGTCAATCGATAAACTCGGTCCTTTGGAAGGCGAATTCGGAAGAAACCTCCTACCACATCCGGTCGCTCCAATAAACGCGCCATTTCATTCAAACATCCATGCGGAACTTCGGCATCGACATGCATGAACCAGAGGACGTTGCCGCGAGCAGTGCGCGCGCCCATGTTCATTTGCACGGCCCGATTGGCTTCGCTCCGGACTAGTTGATCGCAAAAGCCTGCGGTGAAAGCAGCCGTATTATCCGCGCTTCCGCCGTCGGCGACAACGATCTCAGCTTCAGGCGCGCGCTCGCGCAAATGCTGCAGAAATGGACGTATGAGTGGCGCCTCATTGAATACCGGGACAATAATCGAGAAGTTTTTTCGAGCGCCTTTCACCAATTGGTTGCCAGTGATATTAATCCAAGAAAGGAATTCTGCGTGATAAGTTTTGCGTCCGATGGCCAGCAATAACGAGAGCGCACAGGGAACTGCGGTCGCACTGGCGAATCGTTTTGCAGAACAACTGGAATTACATTCGCTCTCACTTCGTCGCAGCCGCGCTGAAGTCCTTCAGGTAAACGTGGGAAAACTTTGCAATCTTACCTGCATCCATTGCCACGTGAACGCCGGACCGAAACGCAAAGAAATCATGGCCCGCGAAACCATCGATCGGATCATTGATTGGCTGGCAACAACCGACATTCCGACAGTCGATCTCACCGGCGGCGCGCCGGAGATGATTCCCGATTTTTGTTATTTCATCGAAAGAGTGAAAGAAGTGCGTCCCTCTCGACGCGTTATTGATCGCTGCAATCTCACGATCTTGGTGGACCCCGGTTATGAAGGGCTTGGTGAATTTCTCGCCAGGAACAGGGTCGAGATTATCGCATCGATGCCGTGTTACACGTCGGAAAATGTGAACGCGCAACGAGGCGAAGGTGTTTTTGAAGGAAGCATCGCTGCTTTGCAGTTGCTGAACTCGTTAGGCTACGGAATCGATCCGCATCTGCCGTTGCATCTGGTTTACAATCCAGTCGGTGCGTTTTTGCCGCCGTCGCAGGACCAGCTGGAAGCCGATTACAAGCGCGAACTCAAAGAGCATTTTGGGATTGTGTTTAATAAGCTCTATGCGCTCACGAATCTTCCAATCGGCCGGTTTGCGAGTTATCTCCGGCATAGCGGCGAACTTGCGGAATACATGGACCTGCTCATTCACGCCTTTAATCCGGCGACCATCGAGGGATTAATGTGCCGCAACACAATCAGCGTCGGCTGGCGTGGCGAAGTTTACGACTGCGATTTCAACCAGCAACTCGGACTGCAATGGTCCAGCAACGGCGGGAGCAAACTGCTTTTTCTTTGGGACATCCATCCGGATTCACTCGAAGGTCGCGATATCATGACCGGTGATCACTGCTTCGGCTGCACCGCGGGCGCCGGTTCGGGCTGCGGCGGCGCGTTGCTTCAAGAATCACTCTAGGAATGAGCTCCGGCACGGTCAGTGGAGCCGAGCTTTTGAGCAGCACCCAGCTTCCCGTACGCGCTGGCAGCCCAGCACTCCAATACAAGCGCCGATCGCAGGAGCAAGAAGGTAAATCCAGAGATGTTGGAAGTGGCCTGATATCATGGCGGGTCCGAGCGATCGTGCTGGATTCATCGACGCCCCACAAATTGGACCTGCGAACATTGCCTCAAGCCCAACCACAGCACCAACGACAATCCCCGCTGTGATGCCTTTCTCAACCGCGCCCGTTGAGACTCCCAAGATAACAAACATCAAAACTGCAGTCAGAATCAGTTCAAGAACGAATGACTGTGTTGGAGATCCGCCGGGAACTGTCGTCCCGAGCTTCGCGTTCTGTGGAAAGAGAAGATGCAAGGTTCCACTCGCTACCAACGCTCCGCCGCACTGACTGGCGATATATGGGATCGCTTGCCGAAGCGGAAAGCGTCGTGCTGCAAAAAATCCCAGACTCACTGCAGGATTTAGATGCGCGCCGGAGATGTCACCGACCGTGTAAATCATGGCGAGCACGATCAGACCAAACGTCAGCGCGACACCAACATGCGTAATTGCACCACCGGTCGTTTCGTCGATGACGATCGCGCCCGTTCCAGCGAACACGAGAGCGAATGTCCCGATGAATTCCGCCGCGAGCTTCTTCACGCCTTGCCCACGACGCAATGTTCTTCGCAGAACGAATCGATCCTGGAACGGATCTGATCGCGAACCCGACGCGTTTCCTCCAATCGTTGCTCGTGCGTGCCAGTAAATTTCGACGGATCGTCGAATGGCCAGTGTAATCGCGTTGTTACGCCCGCAAAAATGGGACAACCTTGCGCTTCACTTTCGCTACAGACAGTGATGACGAAGTGAAATATCTGGCCCGATGTCCAGACATCGAAAACGCGCTGCGTTGTGTTCTTGGAGATATCTATTCCGAGCTCCTGGAGCGCCTCCACAGCCAATGGATTGATTGTGCCTGGCTCCAACCCCGCGCTCTGCGCTTCAAAGAATTCGCCGCACTCTTGGTTCAAGAGTGCCGCCGCCACTTGGCTGCGGGCACTGTTATGGGCGCAAATGAACAGAACTTTAGTTTTCGGCATTTGTTTTTCCTCCGTTTACACCGCGCTTGAAAACTCCGCGCGGCTCACAACATTTTTTTACAAGTTTGGAAAGCTTGGCGATATCGCGCTTGAACAACGACTCGGTTTGAACGCAGTCCTGCAAGCATTTCAGATTTCGTTCCAATTCGTCCGCCCGCTGTTCGGGTAGGGAATAGATGATCCAGTTCTGTTCCCTCCTGGTGGCCACCATGCCTCTGCTCCGCAAGTAGGCGAGGTGTTTCGAAATCTTGACCTGCGGTTTACCGAGGATCTCCTGAAAATGACAGACACAAAGCGGTGATTTTGTGAGCAGGTGCAAAATACGAAGCCGGGTCCGGTCGCAAAAGCATTGGTAAATACGAACCAGGTCCATTGCGATTTAGCAGCAAGCTGACGCAGCCTGGCAGCAGGAATCTGCAACTTCAGCTTCGCGCCGCTCGCGAGCACGACATTGCGTCCGACCGCGTTGCAGAATCAAATTCAAGTAATTGCCTTCCGGTCGCGTCTCGACGATCGGATACTGCGCTACAACACAGCAGTCGTATTCGACATCTACATGCAGGTCCACACTTCGAATCACGCGGTTTCCAAGCTGTAGAATTTTCGCAAAACGATCTGATCGGAGGCGGTGTTCCTTGTCGTCGCCAACGTGCGTTTGCAGCACGATTTTTTCCTCCTTTCCGATCATGCCACCGCAATCGATAAAGTTTCTGATGACGTGACTGACTTCAGTCACATGGGCATGTGGCGGGATGTAATTCCCATCCGGCAAAACAAATCGCGGAAATCTGCTTTGATGTTTTTCCAGCGCCTCCTGTAAACCGCGTAGTGTCATTAAGTGGATCTATATACCTGACCAGGTATATAGTCAATGGCCTGGGTCCATTCGCAAGCACACTTGGTCGCCAGCGCCGATGCAGCCCTGGCAAATCCTGACCAATCAAGCCAGGCCAAACTCAGCGTGAATCAATTGTGCGGCACGCTCGGCATCATTTTCATCAATGATTACTGCAATTTTGATCTCTGACGTCGAAACCAACTGGATATTGATCCCGCTTTTTCCCAGGCACTCAAACATTCGCGCTGCTACGCCCGAGTGGGATCGCATTCCAATGCCGACCACGCTCAGCTTGGCCACGCCGGCCGCAGTGTTCAGCCGCTTTGCGCCAATCTGGCCGATCACCGGCATCAGGATTGTGCGCGCGTTTTCCAGTTCATCCTCATGAATCGTGAACGATATGTCAGTCGTTCCGCCGATCGACGCGTTTTGCACGATCATATCCACTATGATGTGCGCAGCGGCGATGTTCGAAAAAATCCGGGCAGCCATTCCCGGTTCATCACGCACACCAGCAATGCTGAGCTTTGCCTGATGGCGATCCAAACTGATGCCGCGAACCAGCACGTCCTCCATACTGGGGGTCTCTTCTTTGGTAACTGTGCCTCGTCTGTTTGTGAGACTTGACCGGACTTCGAATTCGACGCCGAATTTCTTAGCGAACTCTACCGCACGCGATTGCATCACCTTTGCGCCGCTGCCCGCCATCTCGAGCATCTCGTCGTAGGCAATTTCATTGACTTTCTTCGCGTCGACGACCAGACGGGGATCGCACGTTAAGACGCCATCGACGTCGGTGAAGATCTGACACGCATCGGCGTTCAACGCGCCTGCAAGCGCAATCGCGGTCAAGTCCGAGCCGCCGCGGCCCAGCGTGCTAGTATCGCCCTCCGGTGTCTGACCCTGAAAACCAGCCACGATTACAATGTAATCTTCGGACAGCATCTCGTTGATCTGCTTTGGATTGATATTCGCGATGCGCGCCTTATTGTGATGATGGTCGGTTAAGATTCCCGCCTGAGCGCCAGTTAGTGAGATGGCTGTTCCGCCGAGCGCGTTCACGGCCATGGCGACCAAGGCGCTGGCTGCATTTTCGCCAGTCGCCAGCAAAAGATCCAGTTCGCGTTCTGTCGGGTGCGGCGAGACTCCTTTTGCAAGCTTGATTAGCTCATCAGTAACTCCAGCCATCGCCGAGATCACCGCTACAACGCGACAACCTCTGCGTTGCGTCTCGAGAATTCGGCACGCCACGTTACAGATTCGTTCCGGTGTAGCGACCGAAGTTCCGCCATATTTTTGAACGATCAGACGCATGGCAGAGCTAAATTATGAAGCAAGAACACGAACTGCCAATGCAAAGGTGGTGCCACGAATCGTGGCGCCAACAAAAGACGCCACCCGCTATAGCCCGATCGCACGGCGGACACCGTCCACCGTCGCCCGGACCGACCTCAGTTCTTTCATCTGGTCGATGATCACATCAGGGTCCTTCAATCCATGTCCCGTGACGGTGCAAACGATTCGGCTCTCTGGTGAAACCTTCTGAAATGAATACGCCGCCTCTTTTGAATCGCAGCATTTAAAAAGTCCCGCAATGGAGGCGGCGCTCGCTGGTTCCACGAAAATGCCTTCGTGCCGGGCCAACCATGCTTGTGCAGCGATTATCTCCGCGTCGCTTACGACATCTATCGCCCCGTGCGATTCAGTGATCGCAGCGTGAGCCTGTTTCCAACTTGCTGGATTGCCGATCCGAATCGCCGAGGCGATAGTCTCAGGTTCTTCCACGACCCGGTTGTAGAAAATCGGCGCGGCGCCGGCTGCTTGAAAACCAATCATCGCAGGCTCGGTCATGGATTTTCCGCGTTCGTGATATTCGCGATACCCTGCCCAATATGCGGTGATGTTTCCGGCGTTGCCTACGGGCAGCAAGTGCAAATCCGGCGCATCGCCCAACAGATCGACAATTTCGAACGCTGCGGTCTTTTGTCCTGCGATTCGGTCCGGATTAATGGAATTCACGATGGCAAAATCGCCGCGTTCACCGATCTCCCGCACGACGCGCAAAGCATTATCAAAATTGCCCTCGACTGGGACGATTTTTGCTCCGCATGCGAAAGCCTGCATCAACTTACCTCTTGCGATCTTGCCAGCCGGTAACACGACAGCGCACAGGATTCCTGCGCGCGCGGCGTAGGCTGCGGCGGACGCAGACGTGTTTCCCGTCGAAGCGCAGATCAACGCAGTCCTGCCTCGCTCCATGACCTTCGATACTGCGACGGTCATGCCACGGTCCTTGAACGAGCCTGTTGGATTGACGCCTTCGTTTTTGACGAACACTGCGCGACCGACGCGCTGACTTAATTGTGGACAAGGTATTAGTGGCGTATTCCCCTCACCCAGGGAGACAATCGGCGTCGATTCACTAACGGGGAGGTATTCCCGATATCGCCCGATCACCCCCAAATTTTGATGTTGCCCTTTCGATGTGCATTTTTTATTCGAAACGAATCCGCCTGATTGTCCATCCATAAGTGCGGTGTAAGATCATGCCGTATGCCTGCGCTCAGCAAGGAAGATAAACTGCGACTCCTAACCATTCTCCTGGAAAGTCGCCATGCGGACCTCCGCGAACAGAATCTGAACCGCCAAGGCAAAGGACACTTTCACGTTTCCGGAATGGGTCATGAGGCACTCGCAGCAGTGTCTATCCAAATGGAACCGGACGATTACATCGTGTCGTATTATCGCGACCGCGGTCTTGTGATCGGGCGCGGCATGACAACGCGCCAGCTCGGTCTTGAATATTTTGCTAAGCGCAATACAGGCAGCGGCGGTCGACAGATGCCGTCGCACTACAGCGATGCAGACTTGCATATCTGGAGTGTCCCGACGCCCACAGGTTCGCAATTGCTTCCAGCATGCGGGATTGCCTGGGGAATTCAGCTCGACGGCAAAAAAAATCTCGTGGTCACCACGGTGGGTGATGCCGCGACGCGCCAGGGAGATTTCTTTGAGGCTCTCTGTTTCGCGAAAGAGAAGAAACTCCCGGTGCTTTTTCTCGTGGAAGACAACGGCTACGGCATCAGCATGCCGACCCGGAAGAACAATCCGCTGGCTCTCAAAGTTCTCGAACCTGACAACTGGCGGCAGATCAGGGGGCAGAATGTGCAACAGGTTTATGACGCAACCGCTGAGGCATTCGAGAAAATTCGTAATGGAAGTGGTCCGTTCTTTTTCTGGATCAAGATGGAGCGGCTTTCCAGTCACACCAGCTCGGATGATCAGAAACTTTATCGCAGCGCTGAAGAAATGCAGGTGCTGGAAAAATCAGACCCCCTCAAGTGCTGGAAAGATCAGCTGATCAGAGAAGGCGTGATCACTGCCGAGCAATTCGCCAAGCTCGATAACGATGTTAAAGAGCGCATTCGCCGGGAGTACGCGGAAGCGGAAAAAGCCGAGGACCCATCGCCTAACGAGTTGCTTACAAATGTTAGTAAATCGCATCCGAAACTTAGCACGGAAATTCTACCTCCCGGGAAATATCGAATTGGCGATACTGTGAACAAGACGTTGCGCTTGGGTCTGGAGGAAGATCCGCGACGCATCTTGTTTGGCGAAGACATTGAAGATCCGAAGGGTGGCGTCTTCCGTCTCACTCAAAAGCTTTCAACCGAGTTTCCGAAACAGGTATTCAATTCGCCTCTTGCCGAATCGACGATCCTCGGTGTCGCGTGCGGGCTAGCAGCGTACGGCAAACGCCCGGTATTCGAATTGCAATTTATTGATTTTATTTATCCGGGGTTCAATCAGCTGGTGACAAACATCTCGACGCTACGCTGGCGATCGTTCGGCAACTGGAAATGCCCGGCGGTGATTTATGCACCATACGGCGCTTATCTGCCCGGCGGTAGCTTGTGGCACAGCCAAGCCAACGAATCGGCGCTCGCACATTATCCGGGTCTGGATGTCGTGGTCCCAAGCACGCCAGCTGACGCCGCGGGATTGCTTTGGACGGCAATGCATGGGGAAGATCCGGTGATTTGTTTGATACCGAAACATATGCTTTGGGCGGAGCGCGAATACACCGAGTCGATCCGCGCAGTCCCATTGGGTCAGGCACGCAGGTTACGCGATGGCTCGGATGTTACCGTCGTTGCATGGGGCAATACCGTCGAGAAGTCGGTTGAGGCCCTGGACAAACTCCGTGATGAAATCAGCGTCGAACTGATTGATCTGCGTTCCATTGTTCCATGGAACAAGGCCGCAATTGAGGAATCGGTGCGCAAGACTCACCGGTTGGTTGTCGTTCAGGAGGACACTGAAAATTGCAGTGTCGGGCAGATGATTATCTCTCACATCGCGAGCGTTCCCGACCTTTGGAATGGAATGATCAGCCCGCCGATTCTTGTCAGTAAAGCAAACGTCATGATCGGTTATAACCCTATTTACGAGTACGCTGCATTGCCCGATGTAGAGCGAATCGTCTCCGCAATTCAGCGATCACTTTCAAGTACGACTTTTCGCGCAGAGTCGCCGATCATCCGCGAAAAGGTCCGCGTACCTGCCGACAATCAGCAACCCAGTCCGGAAAAAGTCAGGCTGAACAAGACGCAGGTTCAAACCATCACCGTTCCGGTTATGGGTGAAGGCATTCGCAACGCGAAAGTTGTTTCCCTCTTGAAAAACCCCGGCGACCAGATCGCGCTCGATGACGAGCTCTGCGAAGTGGAAACAGACAAAGCGGTTTATCCCATTCAGTCGTCGTTTGCCGGTGTAATGGGTGAATGGAAGACAAAAGTAGGCGAAACGGTCGAGATCGCTCAGGAGCTTGGCACGATTCTGACAGCCGGACCGCCCCCTCCCGAGTTTGAAAAAGCGGGTGAGGCCTCGGCGGCTGGTGCCGTCGCCGTGGGCGCCGACCGCGGTGTTTCGGTTTCACCACGCGAGAACGCGCGGCCGGGATCAACGACCCCGGCTACAGTTATTGAGCCGGCCCTGTCGCCGACCATCACGCGCAAACTCCTTCACGTCATTTCTGCGAACTTGCAGATCGATGCGGGGTGGGACGCAATTCGCAAAGCGCGCGACGCAGTAAAAAAGGAGAATGGCGAACATTCGCCTTCTCCCTCGGTAATGATCGCATGGGCCGTGGTGCGTGCCATGGAACAACATTCCCCCTTCCGTCGGCTCATTTTTGAAGACGAGCGGATCGTGGAAAGCGAAAATTTTGATCTCGGGGTTGCGGTCGCTCTGGAAGGTGACCGTCTCGCGACAGCGGTGATTGTTGATGCCAACAAGAAGGCCTGGCCGGATTTTGTGAAAACGTACAACGAAGCAATCGACGCCACCCGCGACGGCCGCGTCGACGCGATGAACGCGCCGGTTGTGATCACGAGCTTAGGCGCGTTCGGTGTAAAGGCTGGCGCACCCATCGTTGTGCCGCCGTCCGTCGGAACTCTTTTTATCGGCACTGCCCACCGCGAGTTGATTCCAAATGGAAAGAAAAACGAAAGTGCTGAAGTGATCACGCTTTCGCTAACGTTTGATCATCGCGTTGTAAACGGCGCCCGCGCAGCCAGCTTCGCGAACGAAATCAAAAAGCAGATCGAACGATTTAAGATCCCCGCAAAAACCGCGGTTTCAGCTTAAGTTGCGATTAAGAGATGATCCGGGAATTTGCCGAAGGACGTCACGCCGCGGCAGCAACGTAAGTCATTCCGGGTCAGGTTGGAGGCGATTGCACAGAAGTAACGCGGATTGATTGTAAGTCAGCTTCAGGTGGCGCCGATCAAGGATTGGCGTTTCACGGAAACGCCCTACACTTGTTGCGCCATCGGCATTATGACTACGGCTAATAAGATCACCGTCGTCCGGATCCTGATGATTCCGGCTTTTGTGACGATGGCGATCTACTATGGCGAGAGCATCAAACGCGGCACCCCACTGGAGTGGCAGCGTTACACAGCGATTATCATTTTTATACTTGCCGCTGTGAGCGACGGACTGGACGGATATGTTGCGCGCCGATACAACCAACGCAGCACGCTCGGAGTGTACCTCGATCCGATCGCGGACAAAGGCTTGCTTTTAAGCGGCATCATCACATTGAGCATCAGCAACTGGAGCGAATCCACTCCGGAATATGGAAGGTTCCCGGCGTGGTTCCCGGTCCTCGTCATCTCGCGTGATGCTGTAATTTTGGTCGGCACAATGATTCTGTATCTGCTGAACGGCAAAGTACACGTGAAGCCAAATTGGACTGGAAAAGTGGCGACCGTTCTGCAGATGGTCGCCATTGGATGGGTAATGCTACAGCTTCGATTTATTCCTCTGCTTTACGTCGTCGCCGCCGCTGGCGTGTTCACACTGATTTCCGGAATCGTGTATGTCACAGACGGTGTCCGCCAACTACAGGCCGAAGGCCACGCGCATCCCCAGCGGGGTTAAGTCAGAATTCTTTAGGCGATGGACGGGCTAACGAATACGCCAAGCGTCGCAATCATAGGCCGGCCGAATGTTGGTAAGTCTGCGCTGTTCAATCGTCTGATTGGCCGAAAAATTGCCATTGTCCACGACCGCCCCGGAATTACCCGAGACAGAATTTCCGCGGTTTGTACACGCGGTACCCGGCGTTTCGTTCTATGGGATACTGGCGGAATTTTCGGTGCTGGTGAAACAGAACTGAATACGCAGGTGCGCCAAGCCGCCGAGCAAGCGCTGCGCGAGAGCGACGTTTTGCTCTTCGTCGTCGATGCAAGAGAAGGTTTGTCGCCGATGGACGAGGACCTCGCGCGTGTCCTGCGGAAATCTAAGAAGCCGGTAGTCCTGGTCATCAACAAGATTGACACCGTAAAACATGAGTCGCTTGCGGCAGAATTCGATTCGTTAGGTTTCAAATCAAGTGTGGCGGTCAGCGCAGAACATGATCGCGGCATCTCGGATCTGTTAGGCGCGATCGATCGACTTCTCCCCTCGTCTGCGGGCGATTCAGGAGGCACGCATGACGATTCACTTGCGGTCGCGATCCTTGGCCGGCCGAATGTTGGAAAATCCTCGCTCGTTAATTCCATTGTGCAGAGCAGACGCGCCATTGTTAGCGAGCTGGCGGGAACCACACGCGATGCCATCGACGTTCTTTACGAACGTGGCGGACGAAGGTTCGTTTTCATCGATACCGCCGGAATTCGTCGACGCGGCAGACAATCATCATCGGCTGAAGTTTTCAGTGTTTTGCGCGCAGAACGCAGCATCGGTCGCGCCGACCTTTGCGTTCTCATTGTCGATCTCACAGCGGGCGTTACGGCACAGGACAAGCGAATTGCCGGCTTGATTCAGGAAGCGCGGAAACCGTCGATCATTGTTTTAAACAAGTGGGATCTGATTAAACCGAGGCGCGATCAAAAACAGATTGTTGCCAAGCTTGTAGAGGTTGCGCGCCAGCGAATTTTCTTTCTGGAGTACGCCCCCGTTTTGGTCACGTCTTCGTTAACCGGAGAGTACGTCGGTAAACTGTTTGGATTGGTTGAAAAAATCCAGCTTGCGGCCTATCGACACATCGGCACCGGTGTTCTGAACCGATTGCTAAGGCACGCGTTCGAAGCCAATCCGCCACCAACCGTAAGGGGACGGCGGCTCAAACTCTTTTATGCTGCCCAAGCGAAAGGGACAGAAGACCGTCAGCCAGCTCCTCCGGAATTCGCCCTTTTCGTGAATGATCCACGTCTCTTGAGCCAATCCTACAAGCGCTATCTGGAATCTCGCATTCGCCAGGCACAACCTTTTCCAGGGTTGCCGATCATTTTGACACTGCGTCCCCGAGCGGGTAGCGCGAAGCGAACGTCACGATCGCGATCGAAATAAAATCGGGAAGGCCCTACTCAGGCGGTTACTGGGGCTCTTCGCGGTACGGACGATTTTCACGGAGCGATGCAAGAATGCTTTCGCTCAGCTTCACTGCTTCATTGTCGCCGGTGGAACGAGCGCGATTGAGCGCTTCTTGGAGCACGCTCATTGCCTGCGGAAAATCACCTACCTCAGCATACGCCGCAGCCAGCGTATCGAGAAGAGCCGGGATCCGGCGCCCGGTCAAAGCGCAAGCATGCTCGGCAAGGCCAACTGCCTCTGTTCCATCGCGTGATTTCGAGTCAGGATACGTCGCAAGCAACCACGCGAGTTCGTCAAGCATTCGCGGTGAGTCCGGCGCACTTTCCGCGACGTCGCGCAGTCGCTGCAATCCGTCCTGTTTCCTGGCCAACGACAGAAGAATCTGGCGCAGTTGAGCATGAGCTTGTTCAACCCCCGGGCGCAACATCATCACGTAACCCAGGTGCCGCGCCGCCGGTACAAGATCACCAATTTCGGTTAGAGCCGAACCTAACGCCGAATGGGCAGCTGCATCGTAAGGCGTCACAGTCAGCCAATCGCGCGCAAGGTCCGCGGCTTCTGTGTATCGGCGCGACTCAAACAGGCAATTCATCAGAAACTGGTAGGCAGAGAAGTTTTCCGGACCGAGCTCCATTGCTCGGCGAGCCTCCGCGATTGCGCGCTCTTGATCACTTCGCCAGACGCAAATCCCAAGATCCAGGTGCGCAGCAGAACTGGTCGGATCTAATTCAATCGCAGCTTCGGCTTCTTTAACGGCTTCCTGGTCTTGGCCCAGTTCTCCCAAGCTCAACGCATGAGACGCTCGTGCGGCGACGTTCAATGGATCCGCCTCTACCGCCTTCGCTGCTTCGACTACAGCCTGGTCGATCTGGTCCCGAGTCGCCAAAGCCTTGGCGGCATACAAGTGTTGCGCCACTGAAGGAACAATCCAATAGGTGGCGAAACTGTTTAACGCCCAAAGCAATATGAGTGCGCCAAGAGCAAATCGCAGAGGCCTGCTCCTGGATGTAAGCGTTTTCCAACCTAAGGCTCCGAAATAGCAAAGTGGTGTGAGTGCCGACAACCCGTAAAAAGCCTTCGCTTGCGCGTACGAGGGTATTTTCAACGTCATGTAAATCAGGCCCAAAGCAATTAAGGCAGAGAACCCGAGCAATATGAATAATTCACTTGAGGGTTTCTGAATAAATTGAATGATTGCGACGACCGCGCCGATGAGAATCAGTCCAGTAGGTATCAGTGCCCACAAATAACCGGCTGCCATTGGTCTCTGGTTCCAGGCGCCTGCTGAGCTTGTTACGCCACCGCACAAGCCGTCGCCCCATAGCGTCGAATAGATTCCGTCGGCAAATCCGGCAAAACCGCTGAAAAGCGGATTTACGAAGGAGCGTCCGAAACGGAGGTAATCACCTATAGTGTGATAACCGGGGTCCTGCCACCATGTGAACCCGGTAATTGCGTCCCAGTTGCCGAGTAGTGGTGTCCCGTACCTAAGCCAGATGCGCACGTAGTGCCAGCCGGACACAGCGAGACAAATCGCAAGCAGTAGCCCAAGACTGCGGAACGAAGTCGCGACTGGCGCTCGCCTGAACGCCAGCTTACCCGCAATTGCCGCGATGACGACTGGCAGCAGCAAAACGTCGGTCGCTTTTGCCAGCATTGCCGCGCCGAGGGCCAACCCGAGCCAGCCAAATTGTGACGTGTGCGGCGGATCGCTCTTTAGCAGTCGCAAACACAAATAGAGCGTTGTCGTAGCAAGAGCTGCTGCCAGCACTTCGTTCGTCACATAATGCGCGAGATACAAGTGCATCGGCAGAAACGCCGCCAGTAAAAGTCCAACGAACGCGGCCCGAGCGGGAAGCAGGAGCCGCAAACTTAAAAAAATAAGAACAAATTGGGCGATACCTAAAAACGCCCCGATCAAGCGAAGAACGAAGATCGATGCCGCATCGTTAATTGAGAGTTTGCAAACTGAAAGACTCGCTGCAGCGATCAAGTAATAGAGCGGGGGCTGATACATTTCCCATCCTTCGGTCGGCGACGGCAGCGCCCGATGTTCCTGGATGTAATTGATGTATTTGAGATGCTCCTTCGCATCGAAGCCGGCATGAAATGGCAACAGCCGCGAATTATTCCAGAATAACAGCAACCAGAGGACGGCAAGGACGACCAGCAATGTTTTTTCCGACCATGATGCTGTGAAATTTTTGAAGCTGAGGTTGCAGAAAAAGGCGGCTACCGAAGCGATTGCGATAAGAACAATCGAGAAGGGCCAAATTTTTTTAAATGTATCAAGCGTGCTCTTGCCGCCAGCAATAGAATTACCGGGACCGAGAGTCTTAGCCGCTGCGGCAAACGCAGCATAACGCGGCGACGAACCGGCAAATGATGCTTCCCACCTTTGATCACTGCTCAAGGTTATGTGATCCGTACTCAAAGCGAGCCACAGCGCCGGCGGACCGTTATGGTTGAAGACCCGCACTTCCATCACATTTGTGCCACTGCGCAATTGGCCGGCGACCTCCGCGGTCTGAATGTCTTTCCAATTGCGATTTGATGGAAAGCGAACCGGGGTGCCGTTGATTTTCACTTCGGCGCGCCGCATTGGACGAATACTCAAATGCGCTTTCGCCGGCTGTCCTACCAAAGTAAACTCGCGCCGAAATGTTACGTCGAGGCTGGCAAACCAGTGCGCGCGCGCGTCAACCGCCGTAGGGAAAACTATCCACTCCGCTTGTCGATAGCGCCTCAAGAAATTGATTGCCGGATCATTCCATGCGACCCATGCCAGAGCGGAGATCGCCACGCCAGCAAACGTGGCTATCCAAATTGCTCGATGCCACGGCTTGAGAATGAACATTGCGCTTTAATGTTTAGCATCATTCTGCCACCGCGCTCGCGCGCGCAGACCGGGACGAAGCACTAGATTTGCAAGCGAAATCAGCAGAAAATCAGTAAGTTGCGGCACGTTTGATCGAACATTCTCGCTGGCGTACGTGTCTCACGAGACCGTATGAAATCTACCCAGGAAATTACACAGGAAGTTCGGGAGCTGGGCCAATGGATTCCAGGGCTCCGCCAACAGGTCGGTCACGTCGTCGTAGGCCAGAAATATTTGGTGGATCGCCTTTTGCTCGGGCTGCTCGCGAACGGTCACCTCCTGCTCGAGGGCGTACCCGGACTCGCAAAGACGCTCACGGTCAAAACAATGGCCGCCTGTATCCACACCGGTTTTCAAAGATTGCAATTCACGCCGGATCTTTTGCCTGCGGATCTAATCGGCACCCTTATTTACAATCCACGCACCGGAGAGTTTACCACGAAGCTCGGTCCGATCTTCTCAAATCTGATCCTCGCTGACGAAATCAATCGCGCACCGGCAAAAGTGCAAAGTGCGCTCCTTGAGGCGATGCAGGAGAGGCAAGTTACTATCGGGGAGCAGACATATCCCCTGTCCGATCCGTTTCTTGTTCTAGCGACGCAGAATCCGATTGAACAGGAAGGAACCTACCAGCTGCCAGAGGCGCAACTCGACCGTTTCATGTTCAAATTGAATATTGGCTATCCGCAGAAGTCCGAGGAGCGAAATATTCTCGACTTGATGGCGACTTCAGCTCCCGATTTGCACGTCGATCCAGTAGTTGACCCGAAGCAAATCATCGCTGCGCGCGACGTGGTCAACAGCATTTACATCGATGACCGGGTCAAGGATTACATCGTAGACGTCGTATGGGCGACGCGCGAGCCTGCGGCCTACAATTTGCAACTCGAAGGACTCATCCGTTATGGGGCTTCACCGCGTGCGACAATTTACCTGGCCCTCGGCGCCCGGGCTCATGCGTTTCTGAATGGCCGCGGCTACGTCACACCGCAGGACGTCAAGAGCATCGGTCCCGACGTGCTGCGACACCGTATCATCGTCAGCTACGAAGCCGAGGCGGAAGCGGTCACTAGTGAGACGATTGTTGAACGGATCTTTGCCGGGTTACAGGTCCCCTGATTTAGAGCTATCTGTGGACCCCGCTGAGATTCTCAAGAAAATCAGGACTCTCGAGATAAAGACGAGAGGTCTGGTGGAGACCGCGTTCGCTGGCGACTACCACAGCGTCTTCAAAGGCCGGGGAATGAATTTTGAGGACGTGCGGGAATATCAGCCGGGCGATGAAATTCGCGCAATTGACTGGAATGTTACCGCGCGGATGGGCAATGCTTTCGTTAAGAAATTTACGGAAGAACGCGAGCTAACCGTTATGCTGGTTGTGGATGTCAGCGCATCGGGAAGTTTTGGGAGCACGACGCAGTCGAAGCGCGAACTGGCTGCGGAGGTTGCGTGCTTGCTCGCGTTCAGCGCGATTAGGAACAATGATAAGGTCGGGCTAATTCTCTTCACCGATCGGGTCGAATTATTCATTCCGCCGAAAAAGGGCCGGTCCCACACGCTGCGACTGATCCGGGAAATTTTGTTTTTCGAACCAAAAGGACGCGGTACAGAGCCCGCGCTGGCGCTCGACTATCTGAACAAGATCGTCACACGACGCGCCGTCGTGTTCTTCATTTCCGATTTTCAAGCGCCTGATTTTTCGCGATCCCTCGCTGTGAGCGGGCGGCGACACGATTTCGTAGCAATTCATATTCACGACGAAAGAGAAAGGGTCTTGCCGAATATCGGAATCATCACTTTGGAAGACGCCGAGACAGGTGATCAAATTGAAATCAACACGGCCGATCGTACGACGCGAGCGCGTTTCAGTGACTTTGTGAATGAACGCGAGCGGGAACTTGCCCACATGCTTCGCCGTAACAATGTCGATGCCATTGCTCTGCAGACGGGCAAAGATTATCTGCCGCAATTACGTTCTTTTTTTAAACAACGCGAGCGACGGATTGGTGTTCGATAAGAGAGCCAGGAGATGTGATGAATTCGTCTGCCAATACTCCATTACTCCAATTCTCCATTATTCCAATGCTCCTAGCCGCTGACGAACTTCACGATATTGCGCCTGCAGTGGATTATTCACTGATCTCACCGTGGATGGTTTTTCTCGCAGTGTTTCTCTCGCTGACGGTAATAGGCGTCATCGTATGGTTTGTTGCGAAGTCCTTTCGACGCCCGACACCGCCTCAGCCGCCGCGTGAACGCGCACTCGCATTACTGGAGCAAATTCGGCCACAGATGACGGCGATGAATCCCTACCGTTTTAGCATTCGTGTGTCCGACATCCTCAGGCGTTACGTGACAGAACAGTTTGGTTTACCGGTTACCCGGCAAACTTCCGTCGAATTTTTGAGTGGACTCAGACAATCGTCTCCGTTTTCCGAAGATGAAAAATCCCTGCTCGAAGATTTCTTGAACCGCTGCGATCTGATCAAGTTCGCGCGCTACGAGGCAACAACGTCAGACAGTGAATTGTTACTTGAGGAGGCGATCCGTTTTGTGAAAGGAGGTCAACCATGTTTGATTGGTTCACCAGCAACAGCTCGTTGACGTTTGCGCATCCGTGGCTGCTCCTGTTGCTGCTAGCGGTCCCGTTGCTTGCGTATCTTCGTGGAAAGCGCGGGCCTGCCGCTGCGCTGACCTTTTCATCGACTGCAAGCCTTCGTGCGATCGGAAAACAAAGCGCTGCCCGCGCCGGAAAAATTCTGCGGTCACTCCTGTTGCTTTCAATGGCCATCTTTGTGATGGCGCTCGCCCGTCCTCAGCTCGGCAAGAGTCTTACACAAATCGAGGCCAGCGGGATCGACATTATTCTCGCGCTCGACGTCTCCGGATCGATGCTAACCAAGGATTTTACGATTGGCGGACAAGAAGCGGCGCGTGTGGATGCGATTCGCGAAGTCACACGCAAGTTCATTGAAAGCCGGCCAAACGATCGCATTGGGATCATCGCATTCGCAGGTCGTCCGTATGTCGTTAGCCCAATGACATTGGATCACGATTGGCTTTTGCAAAATCTGGATCGGGTGCGGATCGGCCTCGTTGAGGATGGCACTGCCATCGGGTCGGCCATGGCGGCAGCGGCGAACCGGCTAAACGACAAACGTTCGAAAAGCCATGTACTGGTGCTCTTAACCGACGGAGAAAATAATGCTGGTAAGATTCCACCAAACACCGCCGCGGAAGCAATCAAGGCGTTGAAGATTCACTTCTACGCCATCGGCGCCGGAATTAATGGAGTCGCTCCGGCGCCCATATTTACTGCGAGAGGACCCTTAACCGACGCGTTAGGCAATATTCTTTACGAAAACCAGCGCGTAGAATTCAACGAAGCCGGACTGAAGGAAGTTGCCAAAATTGCGGATGGTAAATTCTTTCGCGCAACCGATACCCAATCATTGGAGCAAATTTATAACGACATCGACAAGCTGGAGAAATCGACCGTCAGCGTGAAAAAATATCAACAATACCGCGACCTTTTTCCGTTGTGTCTGATGAGCGGATGCGGGCTGTTGCTGGCGCAAATTCTACTGTCGCAAACCATTTGGAAAAAATTGCCGTGAACGACGCACTCCAACGCTTCAAGCATCTAACGCTTCTACGATATTTATCATGAGCTTCGGCGCACCACAATGGCTTTGGGGATTGCTTCTGGTCCCGCTCCTGGCTGCCTTATTTGTTCGTGCAGAGCAGCATGGGCTCAAGCGATTGCAGGAGTTCGTTTCGGCGCGCTTGTTGCCCCAGCTCGCTGGAACGGTAAATCGTCCGCGGCGGATATTAAGATTTGCGCTCCAGTTGCTCAGTCTTGCTTTGGCCATCGTAAGCCTGGCGCAGCCGCGCTGGGGATACACGTTTGAAGATGTAAAACGTAAGGGTCTCGATTTGCTGATTGCGGTGGATACATCGCGCAGCATGCTTTCCAATGATGTTCAGCCGAACCGACTCGACCGGGTCAAACTTGCGATTCAGGATTTAATTACCCAATTGCAGGGCGATCGAGTTGGTCTGATCGCTTTTGCCGGTCGCGCATTTTTGCAAGCGCCTCTTACGATTGATTACGACGCGGTAGTAGAGGCCGTGAACGATCTCGATACGAAGACGATTCCCGAGGGCGGCACGAACATCTCGAGCGCCATCACACTAGCTACCCAAAGCGTTGGCAAAAGTGCGATGGGAAACCGCGCGCTCGTCATTTTCACTGATGGCGAAGAACTGAGCGGTGACGCGGTGAAAACGGCTAAAGAAGCGGCTGACGCCGGCGTGCGCATCTTCACCGTCGGCGTTGGAACGCCCCAGGGCTCGCTGATTCCGGTAACGGGCGATGATGGCCAGACAAGCTTCGTTAAGGATCCTTCCGGTCAGGTCGTTAAGTCGCAACTCGATGACAAACGGTTGACAGAAATCGCTCAAGCTACGGGAGGATTCTATCTTCACTTGGAAAACGGACTTCGCACAATGCAGCAAATTCAGAGTGAAGGTTTGGCAAAAATGCAGGCTGCTGAAATGGATGTGCGTTTATCGCGCAGACCGATCGAACGTTACGAGTGGCCGCTCGGTGCCGCGTTAATCGCTCTCGCGTTGTCGATTTTGGTTCCGGAACGAAAACGCGCGCGACAAAGAGCTTACGCCACCGTGTCTGCACCGGCTGCGGCTACCGCTGCCACGCTTATAATACTGCTGTCCTCATCTGCTTTTGCTACCGCACCAGGTCTCGACGCGTATCGCAGTGGGAAATTCGAAGACGCCTACGGCCAGTTCCAGGAAACTTTAAAATCACATCCGGAATCGCGCGCTGAGGACAAGCTACAGTTCGATTCAGGCGCAGCTGCTTACAAGCTGAAAGATTACAGCAAAGCGCTGGAATCCTTTAGCCAGGCTCTGCTCTCACCCGATATCGGTTTGCAAAGCAAAGGCCATTATAACCTCGGGAACACACTCTATCAGCGGGGCGAAGCACAAAAGAGCGACGACAAAAAGCTCAGCGACTGGACAAACGCCCTCGATCATTATGAACAGACGCTGAAGCTCGAACCGCAAAACAAGGAAGCGAAGGACAATTACGATTACGTAAAGAGGAAGATTGAAGAGTTGAAAAATAAGAAACAGCAGCAACCCTCCCCTTCCCCATCGCCACAGCAAAAGAACGACCAGGATAAAAAGAATAAGCAGAATCAGAACCAGGACCAGCAACAAAAAGACAACAACCAACAGCAACAGAACCAGCAGCAGCAACAAGGCCAGGGGCAGCAGCAACAAGAAGATCAAAAGCAATCAAAGAATCAGCAGTCACAAAACCAGTCTAAAGATCAAAAAGACCAGCAGGAGAAAAACGATCAAGCCCAGGCGAAAAATGAGCGCCAAAAAAAGCCGCAACAGCCCGGCGAGATCCCTTCTCCCTCTCCAGGCGCCGAGAAGCAACAAGGGCAGGCTTCGCCTTCGCCAGGCGAGCGCCAGGGTGAAGAATCACCGACGCCCGGCGAAGGAGAAAATGAAACGCCTTCACCATCACCCGGAGAAGGTGAAGGCGAAGGTGAAGAACCGTCTGCGACTCCTGCCGAATCTCCACAAAAGAAGTTTGCTGGTGAAGTGAAGGGAGCTGGCAATGACAAATCGCAAAAGCCGCCGGATAAAAACGCACAGGCTGCCGAGGCCGAACCGGAAAAGGAGGGGCAAATGAGTGAACGCCAGGCAGAGGCGCTTTTACAATCCATGAAAGACGAGGAGGCGCGGGTTCAACTTGATGAACGCCGGGCGACGCGCCGTGTCTATAAGGACTGGTAAAGCAGCTCTATCATGTCGACCGAAGTCGAGATGTTCCGTGAATTTGACGCGCGCTTAAATCACTGGATTCTGCGGCTCCGCTCGGAATGACGTCTGCGAGATGCAATTTAGCATGTCCACAGCCCAACGAATTTTTATCGCTTTCTTCGGTTTAATCGCGATTGCGCAGATTGTATACGCTGATTCACCCAGCGTCACGGCAGTCTTGAACAGTTCTGAAGCTCAGGTGGGCGAAACAGTTCAGTTAGAAATTCGAGTCGCCGCGGCGCGCGCCGCAGACGCGCCGGAGGAGATCGTGGTCGACGGTCTCGAAATTCACCGAACGGGAACCTCACAACGCATTGAGATGAACAATCTCAGGTTAACCTCAAGCGTCGTGTACGATTACACGGTGATGCCGTTGAGAGCGGGAACATTCACGATTCCGCCTCAAACGATTCGGATCGGAAACAGTTCACTGCGGACGCCAGCATTAACATTAAACGTGGCGGATTCTTCCGGCCGGCAATCTGGCGCGCGGTCCGGTCGTGACACGCGGCCGGCAAGCGGAAATAATCTGGTTTTCGCAGAGTTGATCGTGCCAAGCAAGACTGCCTACGTGGGCGAGATCGTTCCGGTTCAGATTCGAATGGGATTTGATCCGCGCACCCACCCACGATTGATCGAGCCGCCGGAAATTACAGGGCAAGGATTTACAGCGCAGAAGTTGCAGCAGTCAGGGGAAAATACGGAAACAATCGGCGGCCGGCCTTACGAGGTGGTAACCTTCAAAACTGCAATCACTGCAGCGCGAGCGGGAAAATTTGAAATCGGACCGGTCACAGCCAAGGCGCAAGTGGTCATTCCCCGCAGGCCTAGCGCGCCGCGCGCACGGCCGCGCTCGCCTTTCGATCTGTTCGACCAGGACGACCCCTTCTCCGATCCATTCTTTTCGAATCCGTTCGGTCAACTCGGCGAGCGCCGCGATGTTGAGATCAAGAGCGAACCAGTCACACTCGAGGTAAGGCCATTGCCGCCAAACGCACCGCCCAGCTTTTCGGGCGCAATTGGAAATTTCACAATGGCGACCGATGCGCAACCGAAGACTGTGCAGGTGGGCGATCCCATCACGGTGACGGCTGCGATCTCAGGCCGAGGCAATTTCGATCGTGTGAATGCCCCTGCGGTTGACGACGACCGCGGCTGGCATAAATATCCGCCCTCGGCCAAGTTCAAGCAGGACGATGAGGTCGGTTTAAGCGGCACCAAGACTTTTGAAATGGTGCTTTCCCCGAACGAGAAAAAGCAAACCCTGCCGCTGCTCGCATTTTCGTATTTCGACCCGGTCAAAGGGCAATATGTGACCGTGCATAGCGAGCGCGTTCCGATCAATGTTCAGGGAGGCGCAACAATCGCACAAAACGCAGGAGCGCCCCAGGCCGCGGCGTCAGCTCCTCCCGCGGCGGCGCGACCTACGGCCCAGCCTGTAACTAAACCGCAGGACATTTTGTATCAACTCACGGAACAACCCAACAAAGTGGAATCATTTGCACCGGTTTACACACGTCCGATCTTCTGGACTGCACAGTTGTTTCCCTTTTTCGGGTTGATTGGATTTGCCGGTTGGAAAATCCGGCGGGCCCGGATTGATAACCGCGAAGCGCGGCGCATCGCCGCGCTGCAGCATGAGGCGACTGATCTGATGCACAAACTGCGTCGCAACGATGTCTCGCCGCGTGAATATTATGCCGAAGCATCCAGAGTCGTTCGTGTAAAAGCCGCTCTGGCGTCGGGAAATCGCCGCATCGATCCAAACATGGTGGATGCCGAGACCGCGGCTGAGACTTTCAAGCTTAACAGCGATTCACGCGATCGGCTTCGCAGATTGTTCGAGCAAAGCGACGAATGGCTGTACAGCGGAGCCCATAATGGGCCTGGAAGAATCTCTCCCGAAAACCGTCGCGAAGTGCTGGAGTTAATCGAGAGCTTAAGATGAACCGGTATTTCCGAGTCTTCGTCTTTCTTTTCTCAGCGGTTTCGGCCGCATCCTTGTTTGCGCAACCAGACACGGAATTCGCAAAAGCAAACCAGGAATATGCCCAGGGCCATTTTAAAGAGGCCATCTCAGGATACGAGACGCTCGTTCGCGCAGGACTATGGAACGCAAATCTGTTTTATGATCTCGGCAATGCTTATTTCAGGACAGGTGATTTTGGGCGCGCGATTTTGAATTACGAGCGGGCGCTCGCCCTTGAGCGACATCATCCGGAAGCGTCCGCCAATTTGCAGATCGCGCGTGATGAGGCGCACGCGCTGGAGCTCCAAAAAAGCGTGCCGGAGCGTTACCTGGAATTTGCGAGCGGCAACCAATACGGCATCGCAGCGGCGATTGCTTTTTGGCTCGCGATTTTTGTGGTCGTGAGTCTGATTTTCGCGCGTCGAAGATCAGTCACGATGATCTTCACGTTGATCCTTTGCCTCCTGATCGGCGCGGGCGCGATCTACGCTGTCATTGTACTCGAACACGGCGGGAATGGAAGTGACCTGGCCATCGTGACTGGCAGGAACGTCCAAGCCCGTCTCGCGACCGCCGATACTGCGAACAGCGTTCTGGCATTGCCATCCGGTAGTGAAATTAAAATCCTCAGCACACGTGGTGATTGGCTCTACGCTGCATTACCGAATGACTTGCGTGGTTGGATTCCAACCAAGGACGTGGAGCAAGTGCGTTTGTAGGCAAGCGCTCGCAGTCCCGGACCCAGGGAATCTCGAATAGAGAAATCGGCTCTGCGACCTTATGCTTGCAAAAGCATATGAAGATCGGGGCCGCTCAGATTTCTTGTTCGCTTGGCGATCCAAAAGCGAATCTGCTCAAGGTTCGAGATTTTTGTGAGAACGCCTCCGCCGCAGGGACGGAGTTGATTGTTTTTCCGGAAATGACCGATACGGGCTACTCGATGCCCGTAATCCAGGCGCACGCCACTTCGTGGACCAATGGTTTCGTTCCCGGCCTCCAGGAACTCGCAGCGAAACTCTCCATCGGAATCGTGTGCGGCGTCTCGGAGCGGGATAGCAAATCAATTTACAATTCACTGGTCTTTGTCGATCGACAGGGGCAAATCGCTGCCAAATATCGTAAGACTCACCTGTATGCGGTCGCGCCCGTCGAAGAACAAAAGTGTTTTGCTTCGGGCGATAGGTTCGCGAGCTTTGCACTCGGTGAGCTGCGCTTTGGTTTCAGTATCTGCTACGATCTTCGGTTTCCGGAGGCGTATCGAAAACTAGCCATCGAACAAAATGTAGGTGCTTTCATTGTTTCCAGCGCGTGGCCTTTCCCGCGGATTGAACATTTCCGAACGCTTGCCCTGGCGCGCGCAATCGAAAACCAGAGTTATGTGATCGCATCGAACCGTGTCGGCAAGGACGAGGACTTGTGGTTCTGTGGCAGTTCCGCAATTATCGACCCTCGCGGAGTCGTCGTTGCATCCGCGTCAGCGGATCGGGAAGAACTTATTCACGCGGATGTGTCTCAGGAAGTCGTGTTCTCAGTCCGAAGCCGTGTCGAGTCGCTTGCTCACCGGCGGCACGACTTATATGGTTAGAATCACGACACAGCGCTAAGCGGCACGAATTCGCTCTCGTGCAAAACGACCCGCTTGGTTCCGCGTAATAATTGCCACCATTGCCTTGCCGAGCCCAAGACAATCAGGAGCACGAGCACAAGAAAGAAAACGGCAACAAACGCGTCAAATCGCCAGATCGTTGCCTGCCGCGCCAAATTGGCGGCCCTGACCGGATCGGTCATCGCCGCTGCCTGCTCCAAAAGCGATTGAGCACCGCTTAGAAAACCGAGCCTTGGGTCGGATGAGAAAACTTTCAAATATCCAGCCGAAAACGTAACCGCACACATGAACAAAAGTGGAGCCAAGGTCACGAAGAGATATTTGCTCTTTTGCATTTTGATCAGAAGCGTTGTGCCAAGGCAGAGCGCGACCACCGACAGCAATTGGTTGGCAAGTCCGAACAGCGGCCACAGCGAGTTGATACCGCCAAGAGGATCGATCACACCCTCGTATAAAAACCAACCCCACGCTGCCACAAGCAAAACGCTGGAGAACAAGTTCGCGCCCCACGAACGCGTATTCCCAAGGGGTCGCCAGAGATTCCCCAGGAAATCCTGGAGCAAAAATCGTCCCACACGCGTCCCTGCGTCGATCGTTGTAAGAATGAACAACGCTTCGAACATAATGGCGAAGTGATACCATAGCGCCAGTGCAGTTGGCTTGGCAGAGACCTGCGCAAACATGTTTGCCATGCCGACCGCGAACGTCGGCGCTCCTCCTGCACGATTAAACATGGTGGATTCCCCGAGATTAGCCGCGAGCTTCTGCATTTGCACCTCGGTGACCGGAAACCCGGCAGCAGAAACTTTCGCAACGACTTCGGTCGGCGCGCCCTTTGTGTTAATGGCGAAGTATTCTCCGGGTTGCAACACACACGCTGCGATCATCGCCATTAGGGCAACCATCATTTCAGTCACCATCGCGCCATAGCCGATAGCTCGTATGCTCGACTCGCGGGTGATCATTTTCGGAGTCGTCCCAGAGGCAATTAAAGAATGAAACCCTGAGACTGCGCCGCAGGCGATCGTGATGCATACAAAGGGAAACACTGGGCCAGCAAAAACAAGCCCCGTGCCATCGACGAACTTGGTAATCGCAGGCATTTGTAGCATCGGATTGATCAGCACGACAGCAGCCGTGAGCATTGCAACGGTGCCCAGTTTTAAAAATGTGCTCAGATAATCGCGCGGTGTCAGCAGCATCCAGACCGGCAGGATAGAGGCGGCGAGTCCGTAAATCATGATGGCCCACGCCAGCCATTTCTGATCGTGACGGAACCAATTCTCGATCACCGGGAAGTGCGCGAGGAATTGTCCGCCCCAAACGCCAAACGCGAGCCCGAGTATTCCGAAAATAGTCACAGCCGTCACACTCACTTTGCCCGTGCGTAATCCAATTCCCATAATCAACGCGATTGGAATCGTCACCGCTATGGTGAACACTCCCCATGGGCTTTCCGCCAGAGCTTGCACGACAACGAGCGCCAGAACGGCCAACAGGATGATCATAATCGCCAGGACGCTGACCAGAGCGAGCAGACCAACGCCGTGCCCAATTTCTTCTCTTACCATTTGACCAAGCGTTTTGCCGCCGCGGCGGATTGAGGCAAACAGAACAATCATATCGTGGACTCCACCGCCGAGCGTTGCGCCAATCAAAATCCAGAGAGTACCCGGAAGAAAACCGAATTGCGCCGCGAGTACCGGACCAACCAATGGTCCCGGACCGGCTATAGCAGCAAAGTGATGCCCGAAAACCATCCAGCGGTTTGTTGGGACATAATCCTTGTTGTCGTTTTGCAGGACTGCTGGTGTGGCACGCTCATCATTAAGCACGAGCACTTTTGCCGCCAGCCATTTGCTATAAAAACGATAGCTGATGGACAACGCGCAGAGTCCAGCGATAACGATCCAAAGCGCGCTGATTTGTTCGCCGCGTGACAACGCCAGGGTAGCAACCGCCCACGTACCTAGGGCAGAAACGGCGAACCAAAGCAGCTTTTTCCAGGGAGTCATCCTGTTTGCAGCTTAATTGAAATTGTTGCGCTCCGCTACAAGGTGTGATCTTTCTTCAGGTGCGATTTCGACATAAAATACAAAAACTTGTAGATGGCCGTAGCCTGATCAGCGCAAGGAAACACACGCTGCGATTGCTTCGAAGCGGTCGGTTCCCTCTTACCGCAAAGCGGGTCATCGAGACGATCGACCCGTTTGGATTCGCGCAAATTCGGAAGCGATATGCGGTAGCAAATCCCGGCGCCGACTGGCCGAAATATCTCGATCTCGAGCGGTGGATTGGAATCAACGTCCGTAGGATTCGTCGATTGGAACTTGACCTGTCACGTCCGAAGCGCATCCTCGATCTTGGCTGCGGAGCCGGTTATTTCCTTTATATCGCCCAACTGCTCGGCCATTCCGGAGTGGGCCTTGATATGGACCGCTTGGCGATGTTCCGCGAGATTACGCGCCTGCTCGGTGTTCGCCGTGTTGTCCAGAAGATTGAAGCTTTTCGGCCTCTCCCCGATTTTGGACAAAAGTTCGATGTCATCACCGCATTCATGATTTGCTTCAACAACCACAAAATGCCGGACCTCTGGAAGGTGCCAGAGTGGGATTTCTTTCTCGACGACCTGGCCAAGTATCTGACGCCGCGCGGTAAGGTTTGGCTAGAATTAAACCAGGAATATGACGAGACCTTCTACACGCCTGAATTAAAGGAATTTTTTCAAGCGCGAGGCGCTAGGATTGCTGAACAGAAAGTGATCTTCAATTCAGGACTTCGCGCGCGTGCTTCAATTTCGCCAGCTGTTCGCTGAAGTCCTTCAGGCGCCGGCGATGCTCTTCAACGACGCTTGCCGGAGCACGATCGACGAAGGATTTGGTCTCCAATTTTTCCTGCGCCGCGCGTATTTCCACTTCGATTCTCGCGATTTCCTTATCAAGCCGCTGTCGCTCCCCTGCTCTGTCGGTTGCTGCCACAGTTAAAAAAATCTCGCCTAACGGTGTGACTGCGACTGGATTTCCAGCCGGCGCTTGATAGTCAGGATCCAACTCCAGTTTCTCGGCATTCAACAAGCGCGTCAGCGTCGGAATCTCGGACGAAATCGATTTATTATCTGTACGTAAAATAAATTGTATCTTTCTATTTGATGGAAGCTTAGACTCGGAGCGAAGATTTCGGCCGGCTTGTGTCGTTTGGTAAATTACCGAAACAAGTTTGCGTTTGCCAGTGAGATCTAAAACGCCATCCAAAGCGATCTTCTCAGGTGGCTCAGTAAATTGAATCGAGTCTTTTCCAAAGCCCAGCAACGACCAGAGTTCTTCGGTAACGTGCGGCATGAACGGATGGAGCAATCGCAATATCGTCGAGAGCACAAAGTCCATGACAGCCAGCGCGGATTGTTTCTTCGTTTCGTCTTCGCCGAAAATTTCGGTCTTAGCCGCTTCAACAAACCAATCGCAATAATCACTCCAGACAAAATCGTAGAGGCGTTGCGCGACTGTGTTGAATTGATATTCGTGGTAAGCCGATTCAACTGCATCGATGGTTTCATTTAAACGCGCCAGCAGTTCCAGCGCGTAGATTGATGCTGTCTGATTTTCGATTTGTGACGTTGCATCGCTCGGGCCATGCATCTGACGGAACCGAGCTACATTCCAAAGTTTGGTCGCGAAGTTTCGGCCTTCTTCGATTTGTTTTTCGTCAAAACGAATATCCTGACCTCTGGGCGCAATGCGCATTAGCCCAAATCGCAAACCGTCGGCGCCGTACTTGTCGATTAATTCGAGTGGGTCGGGAGAATTACCCAACGACTTCGACATTTTGCGCCCCTGCTTGTCGCGAATGAGGCCGGTAAAATAAACGTCGTGAAAGGCAATATTGTCCTCAACGCGGTCTGATTTGCCCGGCTTGAATTCCAACCCCGCGATGATCATGCGCGCGACCCAAAAGAAAATGATGTCGGGCGCAGTTACGAGCGCACTCGTCGGATAAAACTTGTTCCGAGTTTTTTCGTCCATCGTTTCATAAACCCATAGCCAGGATGAAAACCAGGTGTCGAGAGTGTCTGGATCTTGGATCCACCCTTCCCCTGGCGATTCGATCTGGACGCGGATATTTTCACTCTCTGTGGTGGAGGTCGCATCGGCTGTTTTTGCCTGGTCCACAGGCGACACGCCTGCAGCTGCAGTTTGGGATTTCCGGTACCATGCAGGTATCCGGTGTCCCCACCACACCTGGCGGCTGATGCACCAATCGCGAATATTCTCCAGCCATTGTGCGTAGACCTTCTCCCAATGTGGAGGAAAGAACCGGATCAGGTGCTCGCGCACCACCGCCAGCGCCTCCTTTGTTTTTGGATAGTGCAAAAACCATTGCTCGCTGAGACGTGGCTCAATCGGCACATCGCTGCGATCACTGAAACCAACGTTGTTTTCGTACGGCTCCGTTTTCGCAAGGCCCCCGTTTGCTTGCAATAACTCCGCAGCTTTTTCCCGCGCTTTGAATCGATCGAGTCCATCCAACTCCGGAATCGCTGGACAATTGATCCGGCCGTCAGCGTGCAGTACGTCGACGATCGGCAGATTGTGGCGCTCACCGATTTCGAAATCCAGCGCGTCGTGCGCGGGCGTGACTTTTAGAACGCCGGTGCCGAATTCCGGATCGATTGCTTCATCAGTAATGATCGGAATTTTCTCGCGCGCAAGCGGGCGCCACGCGTGTTTGCCTAAGAGATCGACATAGCGCTTGTCACCTGGATGAAAAGCCATTGCAGTGTCGGCCATGATCGTTTCTGGTCGTGTAGTTGCCACCTCGAGAAAGCGCCCGGGTTCTTCCACGATTTCGTAACGAACGAAATAAAGGGTTCCCTTCTGCGATTTCGAAATTACCTCTTCATCTGATAGCGCAGTTTGCGCTGCGGGATCCCAATTTATCATTCGACTGCCGCGATAAATCAGGCCTTTGCGATAAAGATCGACAAAAACTTTTTGGACGGCGGCTAGATAAGCGTCATCGAGCGTGTAACGCTGACGTGACCAGTCGCAGGAACATCCCAGTCGCTTTAGTTGGTCTATGATAATGCCGCCGTGTTTGTCCTGCCACTCCAATACGCGCCGCAGAAATTCCTCTCGACCGAAATCGTGTCGCGTTTTGTTTTCTGTCCGCCTCAAATACTTCTCCACTGCCGTTTGCGTCCCGATTCCGGCATGATCCATTCCCGGGAGCCAAAGAACTTCAAAGCCCTGCATGCGGGCGCGGCGTGCGAGAATATCTTGAATCGTATCATTGAGCACGTGACCGAGCGTAAGCACGCCGGTGATATTTGGCGGTGGCATCACGATTGAAAACGGCGGCTTCGCAGAATTCGGATTCGCAACGAAATCGCGATTCTCCGTCCAGCGCTGATACCATTTCGGTTCAACCGACTTTGGATCGTATCTCTTCGGGAGCTCAGCCATCGCGATCAAATCATCCAAAGCCGGAGCGCGTTTGCAAATGGACGGCCACCGTGTGCTTGCATCGCGATGCCCTAACCGCCACCTTGCCGCTGCATGAGCGACTCGCGCCCTATTGGTGTTTTCGATTCCGGGATCGGCGGCCTCACCGTGGTGAAGGCGCTGCGGGATTTGCTACCAAATGAAAACATTTTCTACCTTGGGGATACGGCCCGGGTTCCATACGGCCCGAAAAGCCCGGAAACGGTGCAGCGCTACGCAGTGGAACTCGCCGGAATTTTAATGCAGAAAAACTCAAAGGTGCTGGTTGTTGCGTGTAACACCGTCTCATCAGTGGCACTGCCGTTTTTAACAAAGAAATTTCCCGTCCCGGTCGTAGGCGTGATCGAGCCGGGAGCACGGGCTGCGCTCCAGGCAACACGCAACCGTCACGTCGGCGTCATTGGGACCCGGGCGACGATTCGTAGCGGCTCGTACGAAAGGGCCCTGCGCGCAACGGACGAGACCGTTCGTGTGAGCAGTCGCGCATGTCCGTTGCTGGTTCCGTTAATCGAAGAAGGACTGCTCGCCGACGATGTGACGGATCAAATGATCACGCGCTATCTCAAACCCATGCTTGCTGATGGAATCGACACACTGGTGCTTGGCTGCACACATTATCCTCTGCTTGCTAACGCGATTGAGCGCGTCCTCAAACAAGAGATCGTGCTTGTCGATTCGGCGCAGAATTGTGCGCGTGCGGTGGAGGAAACACTGGATCGAGAATCACTTCGCGTGGCGGCGTCAAACCGCGGTGAGCTACACGTGGCTCTCACAGACGCAGCAGATAATTTCCTCAACGTCGCCCGTGACGCGCTGCATTTGAGTTTCGGCGAGATCGAGCTGCAAGCTTTGCCGTAGATTTCGCCAGGCTGCTTGCCACAAGATCATAAGAGTGGTCGATCATTTTTCGCAACTCGGCATCAGGAATTCCGTCCTCAATCTCCACGGTGTTCCAGTGTTTCTTGTTCATGTGATAACCCGGTGTCACTTGCTCGTAACGATCCCGCAATTCGAGCGCCAAATCAGGATCGCATTTTAAGTTCACTCTGGTCGGAACTTCATCGAGTGCAGCTAACGCAAACATCTTACCGCCCACTTTGAACACAAGGACATCAGGCCCAAAGGGCGTTCCCTCGGTTGCGCGCGCTTCACCTAAACAGTATTCGCGAAACTGCGCGAGATCCATCAGGTGAGGCGTTCAGCCAGGATTGACGGCAGCTCTTTAATTGCAATGCGCTCCTGTTTCATCGAATCACGATCGCGTAACGTCGCCGTATCGCGTAACGCCGGGTCTTTCTCCCCGAGAGTTTCAAAATCAACGGTCACCCCGAAGGGGGTCCCGATTTCGTCCTGACGCCGATACCGACGGCCAATGGCTCCACTTTCGTCATAAAAAGCAGTCATGTGTGGGCGCAAAGACGCGACAATCTCTTTTGCCTTCGCGACGAGCTGTGGGTTGTTTTTGAGCAGCGGGAATACACCGCATTTGATCGGAGCAATGCGTGGATGAAACCGCAGCACGATGCGCGTTTCCATCTTTCCTTTTTCGTCGGGCGCCTGGTCCTCTGAGTAGGCCTCGCAGATCAATGCCAGCACTGTGCGGTCGACACCAGCACTGGGCTCCACAACGTGCGGTATAAATCTTTGTTTCATTTCCTCATCGAAATATTCGAGAGATTTGCCGCTGGCCTTCTGATGTTGTGACAAGTCGTAGTCAGTACGATATGCAACGCCTTCGAGCTCCTGCCTTCCAAAGGGGAAATCATATTCGATATCGTATGTCCCTTTTGAGTAGAATGCCCGGTCTTCGTCAGGCACTGGTAGCACGTGAAGTTTGCTGCGCGGAATCCCGATGTTTTCGTAAAACGTCAGGCGTTCTTCCTTCCAATATTCGAGCAATTCTATTCCCTGCTCCGGGCGACAGAAATATTCGAGTTCCATTTGTTCGAACTCGCGGGAGCGAAAAGTAAAGTTTCGGGGATTAATTTCGTTGCGAAAGGCTTTGCCGATCTGTGCGATCCCGAATGGCAGTTTCTTGCGTGAAATTTCCAGGATGTTTTTGAACTGTACAAAGATGCCCTGTGCTGTCTCCGGACGCAGATAAGCGATCGAACTTTCATCCGTTGCGGCTCCGACATGCGTTTCGAACATCAAATTGAACTGCCGCGGCGCAGTTAAATCCTTTCCCCCGCAATTTGGACACTGCCGCACTCCTTTCTTTTCGACCAGTTGGTCAGCGCGCAAGTGCGCTTTGCAAGTACGACAATCGACCATCGGATCGGAAAATCCTTCGACGTGACCGGATGCCTTCAGCGCTGCGGGATGAGTTAATATCGAGGCGTCCATACCGACCACGTCATCCCGCTGATGCACGGTCACCTGCCACCAGTAATTTTTGAGATTTCGCTTTAGCTCCACTCCCAGCGGGCCGTAGTCCCAAACGCCATTTAAGCCACCGTAGATTTCGCTGGATTGGAAAATGAAACCGCGCCGTTTACACAGGCTCACGATTTTTTCCATGAGTTGGAGATCGGAAAGCGTACTCATTATTTGGCCCACAGGTTAGCGCAGATTATGCGGTTTCAACGCAAAGAAATCTGTAGTGGCGGGCCGTGGCGGCCGCATTTGTAAAGGTTTGCAGGCGACACGCCTGCTGCTACAAGAGCGCTGACCGTTTATGTCAGCGTTTCGACCGTGACGTCGGTTTTCACCGAATTCGCAATGAAGCATTGCTCGTGCGCTGCGTGATTCATCTCTTCGAGCTCTTGCGGAGTAGGTTGCTTTTCGCCTGAAAACTTCAATCTCTGGTTTAGGGTTACCCGCGTAATGGCAAGCCTCCCCTGGTCATTTTTTTCCATGTGGCCGACCGCATCGTCAATGTACTCGTCGAGCACGAACTTTTTCTTCGCTGCGATGGCAAGGAAAGTCAGCATATGGCAGCTCGAGAGAGACGCAACGAACGCTTCCTCCGGATCAACGAGCTTCGGATTTCCCAGATAAGCAGGAGCGGCCGATGCTTCCATTTCGTGTCCACCGTCAAATTTCCAGGTGTGATCACGCGTATATTTCTGATACTCGAACGGCGTGTCGCCGCGTTTCCAGGTGAGAGTCATTTTATGTTCGGACATGCGTTTAAATAGAATGGCATGTGTTGTAGGGCAAGCGCTTCACTTGCCGGCAAGTGTCTTTTGTCAGCCAACGCCTAGCCTCAATGTTGGTGCCTGGCTTGCGCCGCTTCGTGTGCGCTTTATTTTGTCCGCTTCTGAAAACCCGCGCGATTAGCTCAGTGGTAGAGCGCTTGCTTCACACGCAAGAAGTCGCAGGTTCGAACCCTGCATCGCGCACCAGTGTTTTTATTTGCCTCGAGGCAATTAATTGGCAGAAATAACACCCTTATGGGCCTGGTTCAGCAAGTTCTCGAAATTGTTAAAAAGCGTAACCCCAACGAGCCTGAGTTTCTTCAGGCGGTAACTGAAGTTCTCGAATCGATCCGGCCGGTCGTTGAACGCCACAAGAAGTATCGAGACGGAAAGATCCTGGAGCGTCTGGTTGAGCCTGAGCGGATGATTCAGTTCCGCGTTCCCTGGATCGATGACAAGGGCCAGATCCAGGTCAACCGTGGATTTCGCGTACAGATGAACAGCACGCTCGGTCCCTACAAAGGGGGTCTGCGTTTTCACCCAACGGTATCCGCCAGCATCATCAAGTTCCTCGCGTTCGAGCAGGTCTTTAAGAATTCGCTCACCGGTTTACCCATGGGCGGCGGCAAAGGCGGCGCGGACTTCGATCCCAAAGGAAAGTCGGACACGGAAGTTATGCGCTTCTGCCAGTCTTTTATGTCCGAATTGTTCCGACACGTTGGCGCCAATACAGACGTGCCGGCCGGTGACATCGGCGTGGGCGGCCGCGAGATCGGATATCTCTTTGGTCAATACAAGCGCCTGGCAAACGAGTTCACTGGCGTGTTGACCGGCAAAGCGCTTAACTGGGGCGGCTCGCTTATGCGTCCGGAAGCGACCGGATACGGCGCTGTTTATTTCGCGCAGGAAATGCTCAAAACTCGCAGCGAAACAATCGAAGGAAAAATTTGTACCGTCTCAGGCGCCGGAAACGCGGCGCAATTTACCGTGGAAAAATTGATCGAGTGCGGGGCGAAACCAATCACCATGTCGGATTCGGGTGGTTTCATTTACGATGAGAACGGAATCACGGAAGAAAAACTTTCCTGGGTAAAGAGTGTTAAGAACGTGCGACGAGGGCGAATTGCGGAATACGCGAAGAAGTTTCGCGCCAAGTATGTGGCTGGTCAGCGACCTTGGAGAATCAAATGCGATTGCGCGTTTCCATGCGCGACGCAAAACGAAATCAGTAGCGAAGACGCGAAGAAATTGGTGGAGAATGGTTGCTATCTCGTTTCCGAGGCAGCGAACATGCCGACCGTCCCCGCCGGAGTCGATCTCTTTCTTGCAAAGAAAATTCTCTTCGGTCCCGGGAAAGCGGCCAACGCAGGTGGCGTAGCCACCTCGGGTTTGGAAATGAGCCAAAACTCGATGCGTTTACCATGGCCCCGCGAAGAAGTGGACTCACGTTTGCGCCACATCATGTTCAACATCCACCAGAACGCATGGCAAACGGCCGAGGAGTACGGGCATCCCGGCAATCTTGTGGTGGGCGCGAACATCGCCGGTTTCGTGAAAGTGGCCGGTGCGATGCTCGATCAAGGTGTTGTATAGGCGCTGCGGCGTTGACGGCCTTCTGCCATTCCAGGGTCTTTTGGTAAGCACAGGCGCGTGAAAGCTGCTTCGAATCCGTATAAGTGGAGGTATGAAGGTGAATACTGTTAATCACGCGAAGCCAAAAGCGGTTGCTGCGGAGGGTGGGACAAGAACTAAATCAAGTCGTCTGGCTTTATTGTTGATTCCGACTTTTGCCGCGCTCGGCGCAGGAGGTTGCGAAGGGTATTATAGCGCGTACCCAGGCTATGGACCTTATTATGGTGGACCCTACTACGGAGGTCACGCCTATGCTTATCCCGGCTCAGTCACGATCGCGGTTGGCGACCGGCCGTATTATGTTCGTGGCCCCGGTTACTGGTCCAGAGGAGCGTATTACGTCTGGAGGCCAGGACATTGGAGGTATCGTTACGGCCAGAGAGTCTGGATACACGGCCATTACGCCGTGCGCGGATACTAAGCCGGGTTCAACCTCGCGAGGGCATGTTACCGCCACTACCAGGCCGCAACCACTCCGCCTAGCAGACCGAGACAAGCGCCGACGAGCGTTTCGCGAAAATCATGGCGATTCAGATAAAGGCGCGACCAAAACACGAGCAGAGCGAGGGTAAACGCTAAGGTTCCAGCGACCGGACTGACCACAAAGAGAATGACTCCGCTGTAGAAAGCAAAAAGCGCGTGCAACGAAAGCTTCATCCGAAGGTTGATCAGCGCTGCGAGAATCAGCAGAAACAACGTCACTGCGGCACCCCGCAATGCAAAAGCCGGCGCGCCTGAGAGCAAAAGCACAATGATCGCCAGCCCAGAAATTGAAATCGCCCAGGGATAAAAACGGACGCGCTCAGCGTGAATGGAAACATCTGGATCGCTCCATCGCCCCGATCGAATCCCACGGAAGAGCAGCAGAGCCATCGGCAAAATTACTGTCGCCGACATTGTAAAGGAAAATGCCAGACCCGCGCGATTGGCGAGCCGCAAGGCGACGATAATGCCCACGGAAAGAGTGATGAAAACCAACGGATGCCCAATCCAAGAGATCCATCGTGCGAAGACGACAGCCGGCTTGAGCACGCCCGGGTCACGATTCACTTGTTAGTTCCCCGGATGCGCCCACTCACTTCACCAAAGCCAACTCGGTAGCCATCCCCCTGGCACCAGCCGGTAATTGTCAGCTTATCCCCATCTTCGAGCCACTTGCGGCTTTCACCATTCGGGAGCTTGAGCGGATTCGCGCCACGCCAGGTCAACTCCAGCATGCAACCGCGCGATTCCTCGGCTGGTCCGCTGATGGTGCCGCTCGCCAGCAAATCGCCTGGCTGCAAATTGCAGCCATTTACTGTGTGATGCGCGAGTTGTTGTGCGATGCTCCAATAAAGATTCTGAAAATTAGTGCGCGTGATAACTTGCGGCGCACCCATTGATGACGTTTGCAAATGCGCTTCCAGTTGAATGTCGAACGTGAAATCATCTTTGGCGCGCAAGTACGGCAGCGGCTCGGGATCCTGCGGCGGGAGCGGTTTTCGAAATGGCTCAAGCGCTTCCAGCATTATCACCCACGGTGAGATGCTAGTACAAAAATTCTTCGCCAGGAATGGTCCCAGAGGCTGGTACTCCCACGCTTGAATGTCCCTCGCGCTCCAATCGTTCATTAAAACCAGGCCGAAGATGTGTTCGGAAGCACGATCGATCGGCACCGGTTGCCCTAACGAGTTGCCGGGACCGATCAGGAACGCCGTTTCCAGTTCGTAATCCAGGCTCTTTGTCGGACCGAAAGTTGGCACGGAAGCATCGGGTGTTTTGGTTTGTCCCTCTGGCCGTCGCACATCGGTCCCGCTGACGACCACCGAGCTCGCGCGCCCGTGGTAGGCCGCTGGCAACCATTTCCAATTGGGCATGAGCGCGTTTTCCGGCCCCCGCAACATCGTGCCAACATTGTGAGCGTGATGATACGACGAGTAGAAATCAGTGTAGTTCGCGATACGCACGGGCAATTGCATCGTGACACTTTTTTGCGCCTGAAAGACCCGCGCCCGTAGCCTCGCGTTGTCACGCAGAATCGGTGTCCTAGACGAGAGAAGACGTTGAAGCACCGCCCGCGTCTTACGCCATGCCGCACGGCCGAGAGCGAGGAATGCGTTCAAGGAGTCTTCCGAAAAGACCTTTCGACCGCGAAATTCGGGTGAGCGGAAATGGCCGAGTTCTTCGAGAACAGAAAGATCGACAATCAAATCGCCGATCGCGACTCCGGCGCGTGGTTTACCTCCCTTTGGCTGAAAGATACCGAAGGGAAGATTCTGAATGGGGAAATGCGAATCAGGTGAAACCTCGATGAATGATTTTAGTGACATGATGATAGGGACGCCGCGCTGCGGCGTCCGGACAGCGCAACGCGTTGACTGTATCCTACAACAATTTCAGAGCCCGCAAATCGTCGCGCGGTTCATCGAAGCTGCAACTGCCGAATGACACCACGAATCTGCGGCGATATTGCAGCCGTTTGGTATCGATCTGCCATTCGCGCCACGAAAAAAACTCGTCAGTGAATGAAAACGAATCCACACGTTCATCTTCGAGCATGCTCGCCGTTTGATTGGTATCCCATCGATGTTCCGCAGCCAGCACCGCCGCGCCCAGCACATTCAGGAAGCCATGCATCTTCGTTTGGACTTCGTCCCGGTATTGGCGCAGCGGATGGTGGAGACCCGCTGTAAACTTAATCGGCAGTTGATGCGTCGCCGGAGTTACGAGAGCCCTGGCGATCTCCATCGAACTGGGAAACGCATCCGCCGTTACACCGCCGGTGCGCAGTTTGAAGCCGAAGGACGCGGAGTCAGCGTCCGAGTTAAATTCGGCAAGCAACGCAATCGTTTGCTCTGCTCTAGCTGCCGGCGCTTCCCAGAATACCGGCAAATCGCTGAGAATCGATTGTGCCTCCTTCAGTGACACGAGGTCGGTGTTACGAGGAAGAAACATCTCGAGGTGTCTGATCGACACGAGATCGACGTTGTGTCTTGATAAAGAGCGAATCGCCGCATCCGCTTCGTCGACTGCCTCAAGAAAAGTATCGGGGCTCTCGGTTCTTGGCCCGAGCGCAGCAATACGCAATGGATGTTGAGCATCAAATTGCGAAAGGAGTTGCCTGGTTGCATTGAATTGTTCAATGGACAGAACGAACGCGCCAAGCATCCATGCATCCGGAGAGCGGACGTTATCAGCCTGATTTATCAGCGCTGGTTCGAGACCCAAACTACAAGGCGGAAACATTCCAGCATAATCGATTGAGTGCGCGAGCAAGGCGCGAAGTGAGGCGGGCGGCATGGCTTCAATGCTCAGTAGTCTTCAGTCAGTCCTCCGTTATTCAGCTAGTCACACGAGGCAAGTTCGGGCGTCATGCTAAATAAGGCCTGCAACACGCCGCCGGGGGCAATTTTCTGAATCCCTTCCTTATCTTCAAAGGCCCGCTGCTGATGGTGGTCGGTGAGACCCCAGCAAGGTTCGATACAAAGAAACGGTCCGCCATCGGACCACAAGGTCAGATAAGGCACCTTCGCAAGATCGAGGGTGACCCAGCGGCCACTCGGCGGATCGACATAGGAAAACTGACGTTTCGGAACATCGAGAAGTTCGAGAATGAATGAGCCGGGCAACTCGGATCTACTAAACGGCATTTCGCCACCTGGGAACTCGATATCGCGTGTCTCTCCGGAAAGAAAATTCCCCGGGGACAAGTGCCGCCGGTAAAGACCTCTGGGCATCTGCAGATGAAAGCTATCATACGAGGTGGCTGCGAACCCCGGATGCAATCCGAAGGATACATGCGCAGTCAGCTCGGGCTCCTCGTTTCGAAACTCGAAAATTACCCCGACTTTGTTCGACTCGACCCTGTAGGTCAGGCTGACACTGACCTTGAGCGGATATTCTTCGGCTGAGAAATCGGCCGGCGTGATCCGATATTCCAATGACGCGCCGCTTCCCTGAAAAGAAGCACCCGCAAAGCGCCACGTTTTATTACGAAGGAAACCGTGATTGCCGCCTTTGATTTCACGGCCCCGATATAAACTGCGTCCGTTCTTGAGGCGGTGAAGATAATAACCCATCACCGTCGCATGATTCGCCCAGCCTTGTGAAGGCGTCGAGATCTCGTCGTCGCGATAAAGAAAACCGGTCCACGTGCCTTTCTCGTTTACTCGCGCAAGACTGATTAATTCCGCGCCCAGCCGGGAAATAACGATGCGCTGACCGTTCTCCTCATCGATGAGAACGTCGAGATGTTTTCCCTCGCGGTCTTCTTCGCTGTGCGAAAACTTCATTGTACGTGGGTTAGCACATGCTGTAGCGACGGCGCTATGCGCCGTCTGGGACGCTCCGCCGCTGAACAACGCAACGCTCTACAGAGGGGTGGCCACAACAAAGATTCACGGGAACAAGCCGCGCACCTGTTTGGCTTTCAGAACGCGTTCCACGCCGATTGCCATGGCCGCAGTGCGATGAGAAATCTTATGCGATTTCGCCCGCCTGATCACCTGCGCAAATGAATGTTCCAGAATGCGGAAGAGCTTGTCGGTTACTTCCATTTCCGTCCACAAATAAGATTGCAGCCCCTGCACCCACTCAAAGTAAGAAACAATTACGCCGCCTGCGTTGCAGAGAATATCTGGGATCACGAAGACTTCGTCCCAACGTTTTTCCAGAATCAAATCTGCCTCAGGTGTAGTCGGTCCGTTGGCAGCTTCGGCAAGAATGCGACATTTAAGTTGGCCTGCGTTTTTGCCGGTGATCGTGCGGTCGACAGCTGCAGGCACCAGGATATCGCACGGCAAAACGAGAAGTTCATTCGGATCGACATGATCGGCTTCGCAAAATGCGCGCAGGTTTCGTTTTTTCATCACATGTTGCTCGGCCGCCTGGACATCGATTCCCTTTGGATTGTAGATCGCAGCATACGCATCGCTGATCCCTACAACTTTCACGCCGCTCTTGTAGGCCAGCGAAAGAGCGGCGACAGAGCCGACATTGCCGAACCCCTGCACAATCGCCGTGCACTT
>Ga0066903_100000038_pt1 | contig 51548 bp, 41 predicted proteins | sample PanSoiMetaGPlot1_FD_67491 | JGI IMG/M metagenome (GOLD analysis project Ga0066903, IMG submission 67491) | Tropical forest soil microbial communities from Panama analyzed to predict greenhouse gas emissions - Panama Soil - Plot 1 (version 2) | ecosystem: Environmental > Terrestrial > Soil >... | reverse complement strand
GTACACCTCCGTCTTGCCGCCCGTGCGCCCGAACCCCTTCACCTCGTAGACGGTCATACCGGAGACCCCGACCTGCCGCAGGCGATCCTTCACCTCTTCCAGCTTGAACGGTTTGATGATCGCTTCGATTTTTTTCATTGCTGTGTCTCCCTTTTGGCCTGCGGTTAGCCAGCGGCCTCGTCGTAGTGATACCCCACTTCACCATGGTCCGTCTCGTCCAGACCAGCTTCCTCGCCCTCGATGGTCGGCCGCAGGCCGAGAACGGCCTTGACGATCATCGCGATGACCACGGTGCCGACGATCGCGAGCACGAGCGTCACGCCGATGGCCTCGAGCTGCTGGATCCAGAGGCCGTTGCGGACCAGCGCCGAAAGGTTGGTCTTGAGGTTCGCGTTGACGTCCGCGGTGGCCAGGAAGCCCGTCATGAGCGCCCCCAGCGTACCGCCGACGGCGTGAACGCCGAAGGTGTCCAGCGCGTCGTCGTAGTTGAACATCGACTTCAGCTTGGTGCAGGCCAGGAACGGAATCGCCCCGGCGAGCACGCCGATGATCACCGCGCCCGTCGCGTTGACGAACCCGGTGGCGGGCGTGATCACGACCAGGCCGGCGACCGCACCCGAGCAGAAGCCGAGGATGGTCGGCTTGCCGCGGGTGATCCACTCCAGCAGCGGCCAGACGCAGCAGGCGACCGCGGTGGCGATCGTCGTGGTCATGAACGCGTTGGCGGCGACGCCGTCGGCGGCGACCGCGCTGCCGGCGTTGAAGCCGTACCAGCCGACCCACAGCATGCCCGTGCCGACCATGGTCAGCACCAGGCTATGCGGCAGGAACGCGCGCTGGCCGAAGCCCTTGCGCTTGCCAAGGATCAGGCAGAGCACCAGCGCCGACCATCCGGACGACATGTGCACGACCGTTCCGCCCGCGAAGTCGATCGCCTTGATCTTGGCGGCCGCGTTCCAGACGCCGTTCATCATGCCATCGGCGCCCCAGACCATGTGCGCCAGCGGGAAGTAGACGATGAACATCCAGAGGGTGATGAACGCCATGATCGCGGAGTACTTCATGCGCTCGGCGATGGCGCCCACGATCAGGGCGGGCGTGATGATCGCGAACATCAGCTGGTACATCGCGAAGACGTTCTGCGACACCCAGTAGGCGTAGTCACCGTTGGGTGTGGCGTCGACGCCCTTCAGCATCGCGAATTGCGTGCTCCCGAGCAGCCCCCCCAAAGCTCCGCCTTTGCCGAACACGAGGCTGTAGCCGATGAGCCACCAGAGGAACGTCACCAGGCCGGCGCAGCCCAGACACTGGGCCATGACCGACAGGACGTTCTTCCGGCGCACCAGGCCGCCGTAGAACAGCGCCAGGCCCGGCAGCGTCATGAACAACACCAGCGCGGACGAGGTCATCATCCAGGCGTTGTGGCCAGGACCCGACGTCGTCGAGAGCGTCGGCGACTTCGGCTGGCTGTTGGTGACGTAGGCCTCGACGTCGAGGAGGCGCGCCGTCAGCTCCGTGGGTGACAGTGGCTGAACCGCGGGCGCGGCCGGTGCCGGTGCCGCTGCCGCTGGTGCTGGTGCAGCCGCGGCGGGGGCCGCCGCGGCAGGAGCCGCTGCCGCCGCAGGAGCCGCGGCAGGTGGCTGGTCAGCCGACGACGGCCGCGTGGTGATCACCAACAGCGCCGCCGAAAGGGCGAGAAAGATCGCGATTCGTGGGATGGTTTTCGTCATGTCGGAGTCCTTTGGGTTCGGTGAGTGTGACCGAGGCCCACGTTACGCAGTTCTTGTTTCTCCAATGTTTCCGCCGTGAAAAATCGCCGTATATCCTTTACGGCTTCTTTATGCGCCCTTGATGCCTCGATGGAGCCTCGATGCCGCTGACAATCCAGCTGTTCGGAACCAAGAAGTGCAAGGAGACGCGGGCTGCCGAACGTTTCTTCCGCGAACGTGGTGTGGCCCCTCACGTCGTCGACCTCGCACAGAAAGGCATGTCGGCGGGCGAGCTGCGCAACGTCGCCGCGCGCGTGGGCGGGTTCGAGGCGCTGATCGATCGCGAGGGGAAGCGCTACGTCGACAAGGGCCTCAAGTACGCGGCGCCGACTGGACCGCGCATCGAACAGATCCTGGTCGCGGATCCCCTGCTGCTGCGGACGCCCATCGTGCGGTCAGGAAGCCGCGCCACGGTCGGCTCCGCTCCGGACGTCTGGCAGAGCTGGATCGACGAGGCGAAGGGTCAGTAGGCGCGTACCGTCAGCGGGCGCGTGCGCACGAGCTTGCGTCCGGCTCGCTTCGCGATCGCCTTCGCTTCCTCGGGCGGAAGAAAGGCGAACAATGTTTCTTCCATCCCGGCGCTGAAGCGCGCGAGGCGGACCGTCTCGCCGGCGGCGGCCAGCGCCTCGTTCACCGCGCCTGCCGTGGTCATCAGGTCGAGCTGGCGATTCCCCTCCACCCGATACTCGATCAGTCGATCGCGCAGGACGAAGCGGATGATGAACGGCGGGCCGCCGTCCGCCATTCGATGCCCCGTCATCTCCTGTGTCGCTGCCTCGGCGTCGAAGGTGCCCGCGGCGATCCCGCGCAGCTGTTCGAGCAGGCGCACGTAGTTGGGGAGCTCGGACATCGGGGCCGCGCCGAACCGCAATAGGCGCCCCGCGTCGGTCAACGACCGAAGGCCCGCCGGCTGGTCACTCGACGCAGCGGCGGCGGCGCGCGCGCGATCTTTTTCAATCGACGCCATCGTTTCAATCGCCGAATCGATCGCCGATCGCACCGCAGGGTCGAGATCCAAAGACGACAGTTCCGTCAGCGCGCTGCGGATTGCCGCGATCTCTGATTCCGGATGCGAGCGGCGATCCCCGAATCTGTATTCGATGGGGATGCCTCGGATGATGTCGGCGATCTCGTCGCGCCCGAGATCGGACGAGCGCAGCTGCTCGAATAGATTTCGATCCAGCCGCCGGCGCAACAACGATATCCAGGCGGTCCGCCGGATCCAGAGCGACTCGATGGGATTGTTGGCGATGTCGAACAGGGCCGCTGCCGCCTCCGGCATGTCGACCGCGCCAGCGAGCGCCTCGACGGCGAGCAGGCGCGGATTATGGCTGGAGGCCTCGTCCAGCGGCGGACCCAGCCCGCTGCGCGCCTGCTTCTGGAGGAAATCGAGGAGCACACGCACCGTCCTCTCGACGACGTCCGGCTGCCCGCGATGCGCGATCGCGCGCAAGGCGTGAAACGGGGCGTAGCGGACCGCCGCGAACCGGGGGTCGTCGATGGCCGTGGCCGCGCGCTCCAGCACCGGTCTCTCTGGCCAATTGCGCCCCAGCCACATGAACAGAGGCGCGGCTTGCTCCGACGGCGCACGGTCGAGCATGGGCAGCGCAGATGGCCCGTCAACGTCGATGCCGTGAAGCGACGCGACGGCGACTGCCGGCGCCAGCAGCGTCGGATCGAGGAACGAATCACGTACCCGCTGTTGAACGTCCGGCCGCGAAAACAAGGCCCGATCCTCCGGGCGGGGCCGAGCGTCCGGCCGGAAACCCTCAGGCGACTCCGAAAGGCCAAGGACCAGGTAGGTTCCCCATGACTTCATGATCAGCCGCGCGAACGCGTCATCGCCGAGGGGCCGGTCGAAGCGGCGCAAGATCGCGGCCACGACGCAGGTCCGCCACTGCTTGACGGGTGTCGAGGCATCAAAATCGAGTTGCGCGGCGAGGCCCGGGATCACGCGATCGCGGGCGGCGTAAACGAGAGGGAAGAGATCGGCCTCGTCCGGAGGCTCGGGGATTCCGCAGCGCGAGGTCTCGAGCCACAGCTTGAGGGTCAGCACGTCGCGCCCCAGCAGAAACGGATCGGCCAGGCAGCGCTCGATTGCGCGGGTGGTCGCCTGCCGGTGCCGGGCTCGGTACGCATCCACCTCCAGCGCCAGCGAAACGATCGCAACCTCGCCGTGCCTGGGCGGCTTGCGGCGGCTCCCTTTGCGGCGCCCTCCGCGACCTTTCACGGCTGTCAACGCCACGGTCGAGTGAGCTTACAGCAGGCGCTGTCTGGGTGGGTTTAGACTACGGGCATGGAACAGGCCCTCGAGACGTCGGTGGTGCGCGTGCGTGGCGAGGTCGTCAGCGCGGCGCGCGATCGGGTCGCGATCGAGCGGCCGCTGCAGATCCGCGTCCGCGTAGGCGGCGACGAGCGCGTGCTTTCGACGACCATGCGCACGCCCGGCGACGACGTCGCGCTGGCGGTCGGCTTCCTGCACGCGGAGGGCGTGCTGGCCGGCGCGGGCGCGCTGCTCGGCGCCGAGCCGATCGGCGACGACTGCGTCCGGATTGACCTCGCGCCCTCGGCCGCGGACGCGCTGGCCGCCAGCACGCGCGCCTTCGTCACCAGCGCCGCGTGCGGGGTGTGCGGGCGCGCCGACCTGGATGGGCTGGCGGCGGGACGCGTGGCGCCGCCGGACGACGGCGCGCGCGTGGCGGTCGCCGTGGTTCACGCGCTGCCGTCCGCGCTGCGCGGCGCGCAGGCGACGTTCGACCGCACGGGCGGGCTGCACGCCGCCGCGCTGTTCTCGCTGGCGGGCGATCGGCTCGCCGCCGCCGAGGACGTCGGCCGGCACAACGCCGTGGACAAGCTGGTGGGCCGGCTGCTGCTGGCGGGCCAGCTGCCGGCCCGGGCGGCCGTGCTGATGCTGAGCGGCCGCGCCAGCTTCGAGCTGGTTCAGAAGGCCGAGGCGGCCGGGATCCCGATCGTCGCCGCCGTCGGCGCGCCGTCCAGCCTCGCCGTCGAGCGGGCGGCGGCCGCGGGCATGACGCTGCTCGGGTTCGTCCGCGACGGCGGCTTCAACGTCTACTGCGGCGCCGCGCGCATCGCCGGCCTGACCTGAACGACGCGCGCGGCAGCGGCCCGATCTAGATGCTGAAGAGCCCGCGGATGCCCAGCTGCAGCCACTCGTGCATCGCGGTGTTCGGGATGTCGGCCGACTGCCCGCCCGACGAGACGCCGGAGTACTGGGCCAGCGAGAAGCTGACGAACGGCCCCAGCGCGAAATTGGGCGCCATGCGGTAGTCGCCGCCCGCGTGTATGGTCGCGAACTCGAAGCCGTGATAGTCACCGTCGCCCACGCCCGATACTGACAGGCTCAGCTGCTCGTATCCGACGCCGAGCCCGAGCCAGGGATCGAAGGCGCCGCCGGATCGCACGTTGTAGATGCCCTCGACGCCGAAGCGCATGACGCTCGCCGAACAACTCGACGGGCAGTTCTTGGTTTGCGCGACCGCGTACTGGAACAGCCCGCCGACGGAGAAGTTCGGTGTAATCCGGTAGGCTGCCTCTAGCACGAACGGGATCGCGCCCGAGATGCCGTCGCTGAGGGTCGCGTTTTGAAAGACGCTGCCCATCGGGATCGCATATCCGAGGCGCAGACCAAAGTCGAAGCCCGGCCTTTCGACGACCGAATTCATCCCGGCCGGCTCCGCGGATGCTACCGGCACCGGTACACCTTGTGCGCGAGCGGTGCGGGATCCGCCGATCACCGCAATCAGAAGGGAGCACGACACCACGGCCCAGATCTTTGACCTCATTCCCAGTCTCCTTTCGGGGGTTCCGAGGTAGCAGAACACGGAACCGCCGATCAGGAAAGTGACGGATTCACGAACCGATCAGCTGGGTTGCCAGCTTGACGCACACGCTCGCAACGACGATCAACACCACCACGCGCACCAGCCGATCGCCGTTGCGCACCGCCAGGTGCACGCCGATCGCCGCGCCCACCGCATTGGCCGCCGCCATCGGAAGCGCTACGCGCCAGACGATCACGCCGCGGCTCGCGAACAGCAGCATGGCCGCCAGATTCGAGGCCAAATTGACGATCTTGGCGTTTCCCGAGGCGCGCGTCAGCGCATCGCCGAAAACCACCGCGAAGGCGACCACCAGCATCGACCCCGTCCCTGGCCCGAAGAAGCCGTCGTAGGCGCCGATCACCAGAGCGATGCCGGCGAGCGCCGCCGCGTGTGCGCCTCGTCCCAGCGTCCGCGGCCGCGGCGCCACGTCGCGCCGCGCGAGCACGATCGCCGCCGCGATCAGCAACAGCACGATCACGATCACCCGCAGGGGCCGCAGCGGCACGGCCAGCACGCCCCAGGCGCCGGCCAGCGACCCCGCGAAGCCGGCGGCGAACCCGAGCGGCGCCCGATCGCGATCGACGACGCCGCGCCGCCAGAAAGAGATCGCCGACGACGCCGCGCCAAACACGGCCTGGCCCTTGTTGGTGCCGAGCGCGATGTGCGGCGGCAACCCCGTCGCCAGCAGCGCCGGCAGGGCCACCAGCCCGCCGCCGCCGGCGATGGCGTCGACCAGGCCCGCGACGAACGCCGCCCCGGCCAGCAGCGCGACCGTGGCGGGCGAGGTCATGCCCGGACATTTGCACGTTTGGCGCGCGCCCGCGGTGCGAAAAAGTTCGCGTCAAGGGGTGCCGCGGGCGGAGACCGGCGCATAGGTTCTGATCAATGTCGCCTCGGCCGTGGCCGCCGGTGGCGAGGGCGAGGAGGGCTGGCGGATGGCGAGCGGGATGTTTCGGGCGGGGGCGCTCGCGGCGCTGATGGCGGGCGCGATCACGGGCTGCGACGTCTTCGACTTCGACGTCAACCTCGCGCAGCAGTCGTTCAAGCTCGACTTCGGGCAGCAGACCGGGACGATGCCGACCGTCGCGTGCGATTCGTCGGCGGGCGCCTGCAACGTGGCGCCGTCGATCAGCCTCGATACGTCGTCGACGTCCGGGACGCCGTCACAGGTGGGCGTCACGCTCGGCTGCGACGATGCCAGCCGCCAGTGCTTCGCCCAGGTGACCGCGCGCGCGTCGACGACCGTGGGCGTCATCCAGGACGACTCGCTCAGCTCCAAGATCGAACGCCACTCGCTCGGGTTCGTGAAGGTGGCCGACGTCGCTTACACGATCCCGACCAACAGCCTGACCTTCGACATCCCGCAGATCGACGTCTACGCGGGCCCGGCCGGCTCCACCAGTGAAACTGACGCGGGCGTGGCGCTGCTCGGCAGCACGCAGCCGATCGTCGCCGGCACGCCGGTGACGGAAGCCCAGCACCTCATCATCACGGAGGGCAATCCGGCCCGCCCCGTGATCGAACACGCCATCGAGCACAAGCAGGACTTCGTCTTCATCGTCGTCGCGTCGCCGCGGCTGGACGCCGGTAACCCCATCCCCGCCGGCACCGTCGAAGTCGACGTCTTCCCGAAGCTGACCGTCGGCCTCTGAGGCCCCGCCCCGGGGGGCCGGCGCGCCCCCTGCCCTGCCCCCCCTGGGGGCCGGCCCGACCGGGCCGACCGGTGGCCTTCACCTGCATATTGCTCGTCTTCGCCGCCCGTGATAGCCGGGAATGATGAAAACCCTCCCCGTAACCTTGCTGGCGGCCGCGCTGGCCCTGGCCGCCGTTCCCTCCATCGCCGCCGCGGCGGCGCCCTGTGGCACCGAGAACCTGCTGGCGGGGAAGAAACCGTCCGCCTCGCAGGGGATCAAGGGCGACCTCGGCCAGCTGACCGACGGCACCGTGGGTCCCGAAGGGACGCAGTGGGACGCGCCCGTGACGGTGACGCTGGAGAACGGCAACTCGTCGATCACCTACGACCTCGGCGAGGTGAGAACCATCTCCGCGATCGTCATGCAGGCGGACGCCAACGACACCTACAAGGTGATGGGTTCGGTCGACGGATCGCCGACCGGCTACAAGCTGCTGATCGAGGTGCCCAACGTCGTCAACAGCAACGGTCACGGCCTGCGCACGCGCGCGAACCAGATTCCGCCGACGGAGGTGCGCTACCTGCGCGTCGGCGAGGCGAACGGCGACAATTACTTCTCGATCTCCGAGCTGGCCGCCTTCTGCAAGGCGCCGACGCCGTTCCCGCCCGGCATGAAGGTCGTCGACGTGCCGCCGCCGTCGAACCCGGATTCGCAGGCGGCGCCCAAGCCCGGTTCGGACACGGGCCGCTGGGCGCTGCTGCTGACCGCGGTCGCGCTCGCGCTCGCGTGGCTCGCCTACAAGACGATCACGCGCCCGGCGGTCGAGGCGACCGAAAAGCGCGACGGCGCCGACAAGGTGGCCGACAAGCCCGAGGACAAGCCGGCCGACAGCCCGCCCGGCGACAAACCGACCACCTAGCAGGGCCATGTCGGGCGATGACGGCGCGGCCGCGGGATCGGCAGCGCTCGCGCCGCTGAGACGCATCGCCGACTGGTTCGCCCGCGACGATCCCTTCCGCGCCGGCGCGAGCCAGTGGCTCGGCCGCTTCGTCATCCTTCGCCTGCTGGGCGTCGTCTATCTGATGGCGTTCCTGACCCTGGTGAACCAGGGCCCGGGCCTGATCGGCGCGCACGGCCTCAAACCGGCGGCGGGGTTTCTCGACGACGTGGCCGCCCAGCTCGGCGGCCGGGGGGCCGGATTCCGCGCGGTTCCGACGCTGTTCTGGCTGGGGGCCGGCGACGGGGCGATCGCGGCGGCCGGCTGGGTCGGCGTGGTCCTGTCGCTGTTCGTCGTCGCCGGTTACGCGAATGCGCTGATGCTGACCGTGCTGTGCGCGCTGCAGATTTCGGTCATTCCCGTCGGCCAGGACTTCTACGGCTTCGGGTGGGAGACCCAGCTGGTCGAGACCGGCTTCCTCTGCATCTTTCTCTGCCCGCTGCTCGACGGCCGGCCGTTCCCGCGCCGCGCCCCGCCCGCGATCACGATCTGGCTGCTGCGCTGGCTGATCATGCGCGTCATGTGGGGGGCGGGCCTCATCAAGCTGCGCGGCGATCCCTGCTGGCGCGACCTCACCTGTCTGGACTTCCACTTCGAGACACAGCCGATCCCCAATCCGCTGACGCCGATGTTCCACTTCCTGCCCGCCGGCGCACACAAGGTCGGCGTTCTCTTCAACTATGTGGCCGAGCTGGCGGCGCCGTTCTTCATGTGTGTTCCGTGGCGGCGCGTGCGCTACGTGGGCGGCGCGCTGATGGCCGCGCTGCAGCTGGTGTTGATCGCCAGCGGCAACCTTTCGTTTCTCAACTGGCTGACGCTGGTCCCGATCCTGGCGTGCTTCGACGACGTGCTGTGGCGGCGCGTGTTGCCGCGCCGGCTGGTGGCGCGGGTCGAACGGGCGCAGGCGGCGGCGACACCGTCGCGCGCGCAGGGCGCGGCGGCGACCCTGCTGGGCATCGCGGTCGCGTGGCTCAGCGTCGGCCCGGTCCTGAACCTGCTGTCGCCGGAGCAGGCGATGAACACGTCGTTCACGCGCCTGCCGCTGGTCAACACCTATGGCGCGTTCGGCAGCGTCGGTCGCGAGAGGTACCAACTGGTCTTCGAGGGAACGACCGACGATGAGATCACACCCGCGACCATTTGGCGCGAGTACGGATGGAAGTGCCAGCCCGTCGATCCGGCGCGCCGGCCCTGCTGGATGAGCCCGTACCATTATCGGCTGGACTGGCTGCTCTGGTTCGCGGCGATGGGCAGCCCACGCGAGTACCCGTGGGCGGTCCACCTGGCCTGGAAGCTGCTCGAAGCGGACCCGCGGGTGCTCCGGCTGGTCGGGACCGATCCGTTCGCGGGCACCCCACCGCGGTACCTGAAGGTCACCCGATATCGGTATCGCTTCGCGCCCCGCGGGTCGCCCGAGTGGTGGATCCGCGAACCGCTCGGGGCGTGGCTGCCTCCCGTGTCGCTCGACAACTATGAGTTGCAGCTGTTCTTGCGCCAGCAAGGCTGGCTCACCGATCGTTAAGACGAATATACAAACGACTGTTGTGGTCGCCTGCCCAACGATCAGCAGTTTGTTTCACAACGGATCGTCCGAAATGTTCCCGACGCAACGGGCAAGTCTGGTGGCGTACCCCGAACCGGTGTCCCCCGGCGCGAGCCCGCGAGTCCGCGAGCGCCGGCCCGCGGAGCTCTGACCGATTCGAGACAGCCTCGACGTTCCGTCGAGCACTGGTCACAACTGTCTGAATTTACATTCGATTTTTGGGTGCCGTGAAAACGTTGCCAGGCCCGACATCGGCGCCGTTCGCCCACATATTCGCGTGGTGCCATACGAAATAGCCGCCCGATGCGTGCCTGCTACCGCGCCCGAGATCGACTTAACCAAAACCCCACCAGCCTGGAAGTCCAGGCATGCAGTTGCCGATCGTCCGTTTGCCAGGAGGTCGAATCCCTTATTGATCCTTGCGCGGAGGAGAACAATGAGATGGACCCGAACGAGTCAGCTGTTATTGGCGACGGCGCTGCTGGGCGCCGGCTGCGGCAACCTTGCTGACGACACGACCACGGCCGTGTCATCGGCGCTCGGCGATCGGTTGCCAGGTCTTCAGGGAAGCACCTCGCTGTTGACGGAGGCGAGCACCGCCTTCAACAACTTCGAAGACATCAACGACGGTCTCGGACCGATCTTCAACGCCCAGGCGTGCGGCCAGTGCCACAGCAACGGCGCCATCGGCGGCGCCGGTGAGCAGATCGAGCGCCGCTTCGGGCGCTTCGACAACGGTGTCTTCAACCCGCTCGCCAACGAGGGCGGCTCGCTGCGCCAGCTGTTCACGGTCGGCCAGTTCACCGCGCTGAACAACACCTCTTGCAACGTGCCCCTCGAGCACGAGCCGGCGGACGCGACGGTCCACAACGTCGGACGCCTGACCACGCCGACCTTCGGCCTCGGTCTGGTGGACGCCATGCCCGACTCGTTCTTCGACGGGTTGGTCGCGGCTGAGCCGGCGGCCGTGCGCGGCACCGTCAACCGCGGCCAGATCGTGCTGCCGAACCCGGGCGATCCGGCGCAGTCGATCGGCACGACGCGCGTCACCCGCTTCGGGTGGAAGGCGGGCGTCCCGACGCTGACCCAGTTCTCGGCTGACGCCTACGTCAACGAGATGGGCATCTCCACGCAGCACTGTTCGAAAGGGACCAGCGTCAACAACTTCGCGGTCGAGTCGGCGCCCAACGGCGTCCCCGTCTCCGCCAACTGCGACGACCGCGCGCCGCGCCAGACCGGCACCAACCCGGGCGGGCTGACGGCCACCCAATGGGCGCAGGTCGACGACGCGGTCGGCTCGTGCGCGGGCGGACGCAGCGAGGTGCAGGACGACGTGTTCCTGTTCGCGGTGTTCATGACCGGGCTCGCGCCGGGACCGCGGGACCTCAGCGACGCCATCTCGGTGAACGCCGGCCAGCCGATCTTCTCGCAGATCGGCTGCAACGGCTGCCACGTGACGACGACGTTCCGGACGCCGGCCAGCCCGGCGGCGGTCAGCATCGACGCCGCGGGGAGCGAATCGGTCCGCGTGCCCGGCAACTTCGCCTTCAATCCGTTCTCGGACTTCGCGGTGCACGACATGGGGACGCTGGGCGACCGCATCGGCAATGCGGGCGACAGCATCGCCAGGACGCAGCAGATGCGCACGGCGCCGCTGTGGGGCATCCGCTTCCGCAACCACCTGCTCCATGACGGGCGCTGCGGCGACATCCCGTGCGCCGTCCGGGCACACGACGGCCAGGCCGCGGCCGCGCGCAACGCGTTCAACGCGCTGTCGAGCGCCAACCAGCACAACGTGGTGCAGTTCGTGCGATCGCTATAGAAAATTCGCGGGAGCTCGGGCGGGCTGGCCCGCCCGGGCGCACCGCAACCGCTCCGTTGCGGGGGACCGCGGGCGGTCGGGACCTATGACCTCTGGTCTCGACCGCTCGCGGTTTTTTAGATCGAAGCCGGCTTCATTTCTTCCAGACATCGATGGCGAGGTCGGCCATCTTCTTGTCCAGCGTCGGGCGCGACAGGCCCAGCGCCTGGGCGGCGCGGGCCTTGACCCCGCGCGCGCGTCGCAGCGCGGTCTCGATCTCGGTCCGCTCCAGCGCGTCGACCTTGCTCGCCAGCGTCGTGCCGGAGGCCGCGGCGGCGGCCGCCTCGCGCGGCGGCTCGTCCAGCGACGCGGCGACCTCATCGGCCGTGATCGGGCCGGTCGTTTCGGGCGGGCGCAGCACCAGCGCGCGCTCGATCAGGTTGGCCAGCTCGCGCACGTTCCCCGGCCAGCGCCAGCGGCCCAGCGCCTCCAGCGCCTCGTCGGTGATCCCGACCTCGCGCCGCCCCAGCGCGGCCGCCGTGCGCGCCATCAGCGCACGCGCCAGCGGCTCGATGTCCTCGGGCCGCTCGCGCAGCGGCGGGATCTTGATGCGAATGACGGCCAGCCGATAGAACAGGTCTTCGCGAAAGCGCCCCGCGCGGACGTCGGCCTCCAGCTCGCGGTGCGTGGCGGCGACGAACCGCACGTCGACCCGGCGCGGAATCGTCGAGCCGACGCGGCAGAAGACGCGTTCCTGCAGCACGCGCAGCAGCTTCACCTGGATGGCCGCCGACAGCTCGCCCACCTCGTCAAGAAACAGCGTGCCGCCGTCCGCCGCCTCGATGCTGCCGGTGCGCGACGCGGTCGACCCGGTGAACGCGCCCTTCTCGTGCCCGAACAGCTCACTCTCGGCGAGGGTCTCCGCGATGGCGCCGCAATTGACCGCCACGAACGGCCCGCCCGCCCGCGCGCTGCGCCGGTGCACGTAGGCGGCGATCTCTTCCTTGCCGGTGCCGCTCTCGCCCGTGATCAGGACCGTCGACGACGCCGCGGCGCTCGCATCCGCCACGCGCAGCGCGGCTCGCCACGACTTGCTGACGCCGATGGGCGCATCCGCGGGCGCCCGGTCGCCCGGGCGTGCGCCGGCGGGCGCCGCAGCGGCCGGCGCGCCCAGGTGCCCGGCCAGCGCGAACGCAGCGGCGAAGCAGTCCAGCAGCGCCGCGTCGTCGGCGGCGTAATGGGGTCGCTCGCGGTCGACGTGCAGGAACCCGGTGACCTCGCCCGCGACGATCACGGGCGCGACCGCCACCGCGCGCAGCTGGTTCCGCACCACGCTGCGCGCCTGCTTCAGCGCCCGATCCTCCACCGCGTCCTCGACGGCGACGGCTCGCCGCCGCTGCGCGGCCAGCTCCAGCACGGTTCGCGAGATCGACACGGTCGCGTCGTCCGATCGCCCCACCAGCGGCCGGGCCAGCGATTGCGCCCGATCCCAGAGCAGGACGAACCCACGTTTCGGCGCCAGCGCCTTCTCCATCGCCGCCAGCACGGCGCGCGCGGCCGCCTCCAGATCGCGACAGCCGGCCAGCTCGACCGCCAGCGCCGACGCGGCGGCGAGGCGACCACTTTCGGGCGCGGGCGCGGCGCCCGGGCGCGCTGTCTCCGCGGGCGGCCCGCCCGGCGTGACGATCAGGGTGGCGTCACCGAAGCGCGCCGCCGCTGCGTCTGCGCCGCCGTCGACGAGGAACAACGAATCGCCGACCGCGACCTCGTCGCCGGCCGCGAGCGGGCGCGGCGACGCCAGCCTCTCGCCGTTGACGAACGTCCCGTTGTGGCTGCCGAGGTCCTCGACCTCGAGCTTGCCGCGCTGGATCGTGAACCGGCAGTGCAGGCGCGAAACCTTGCCGTCGACCAGCTGCAGATCGGCGTCCGACGAACGTCCGAGCGTGGCCTGCTTTTCGATCTCGAGCCGCACCCCTCGCTTGGGACCGAACAGAGCAAGCAGCACCGCCACGGGCCCATCTTACAGGGTTCCTTCCAGGGTCAGAATGCGACGCCGACCTGGCCGCCGACGCCCCAGTTGCTGAGGCTGCCGCCCTGTCGCAGCAGATCGCTGTAGTACGTCGGGCGATAGGTGAAGCGCGCGTCGGCCAGGAACCGGCCGATCGTGTAGGCGATGCCGCCGCCCAGCGGCACCGTCATGACGTCGTCGTGGCTCGCCATGTCGGACGTGTTCACCCGGGTGTTCGTCACCTGATAGTGCTGCCAGCCGAGGCCGACGAAGCCGAACGGCTCCAGCAGCTGCGCCCGCCGCATCAAGATCGGGAGGTTGAGGCGCACGTTCCCCTCGAGGCCGTTCGAGACCAGCAACGCGCTCGAGTTGACGCCCAGGGCGTCGACCGAATGCGCCGCTCCGACGTACGCGCCCTCGACGCCGATGTACTGCCGCGTCCCCACCACCCCGCGTGCGTTCCAGCTGCCGCCGCCGCCCGTCTGGCTGCGCATGGTGCTGCTCGTGAAATCCTCGTAGCCGCCCCCCACCGTGAAGCCGCTGCCGAGCCGACCCACCCAGGCGTGCTCGGTGTCGTGCATCGTCCCGTGATAGGGCACGGGTTCAGCCGCCGGTACAGGTCCCGGTACGGGCACCGTACGTTGCGCCGGCCGCAGCGGCGGGATGCCGGGCTCCTGGACCGCGCCGTAAATGGCGGCCGTGTTGTTGTTGATCATCCGGGGCGGGGCCGTCACGTCGAGCCGCGGGGCCGGCACGAGGACCCGCCCCGTCGTCGGCGGGTTGACGTTGACGTCAGCCCCGCTCGGGATCGCCGGCGTCCCGGCGGGCGCCGTCTGTGGACCGGCCGGCACGCCCGCGGTGGGCGGCGCCGGTTCCGGCGCCCCGGGCGGAATCACCTCCACGGTCGTCTGGTCGGCCTCGGCCCGCCCCGACGCGATCCCGAAGGCGAGCAGCCCCGCCGCAATCAATGAAAGCCGTTTCATGACTCCTCCCCTTCCCCGAACCGACCTTGCACAGTCCCTGCGACTACTTCAGCCTCCGGGCCCTGTCGGTGATATGCGCATTGGCGCGAGCGCAACAAGACGCGTCCTGCTGCAATTTCCCCGACGGTCGAGCTCGGACCCTCGCTGACCCAAAAGATTTTCGCGCTTGCCCACGGCCGAGTTTCGCTGGCATTCGTACATGTCTCGTGCCCCGCACCATCCCCCTCGTCACCACCCTGCTGTCGTGCGCCGTCCTGGCGGGCTGCGGCGCCGCCGGAGGTCCCGATGAATCGGGCCCGCCCGTCACCTTCGACGCCTGCGCGCCGCTGCAGGTGGTCGCCGACCCCGCCATCAGCGACGTGGAGGCCGGCGGGATCACCGCCGGGATCGCGTTCTGGAACACCCGGGCCGGCACCCGCCTCACCCTGGGGGGCGATCCGACCCTGCCGGGGTTGCCCCTGCATTTCCAGGCGGCCGCGCCGCCCTTCCACGGCCTCTACGACGCGCCGAGCGGCCAGGTTTTCATCAACACGGACCTGTCGGGCGAGGCCCTGGCCGTCACCATCGCCCACGAAATCGGCCACGCCTTCGGCCTGGTCCACATCCCGGCCGACCAGCGCGCCTCGGTAATGAACCCTAACAATTTAGTTGTTGAGCCAACGGCCGAAGACGTCGACACTCTAGCCATGCGCTGGGGGGTCTGCCTTGCGTCACCGTCCCCGTAGTCCCTTTCGCCGCCGTAGCAGCTTTGTTTACTTATTGACTCGGAACCCCGGGGGGTTCCGAACCTCCCGCGACGGGCTCGCGCGGGCAAAGCCCACGCTCGCCCACGCGATCTTCGCGGTGCTGGCCGCCTTGGCGGCCAGTCGGCCGACGCCGTCGCGCGCCGCCGTCGTGGAGCCGAACGGCATCAGCGTCCCGGCGACCGTGAACAACGGCGAGACGACGCTGCAGCAGTACTTCACGTCGCAGGGCGAGACCATCAACGCGGTCAACGACGCCTCGACCGATCCGGGCGCGTTTCTGCCGCTGTGCGATTTCCAGGCGACGCTGGTGCTCAGCCAGTCGGGCGCGCAGGGCGGCATCGCCTGGTACAACACGACGCCGGGCGCGACCGGCGCGCCCGCGGCGGTCTACCAGATCGGCGGCTTTCCCCTCACCGTCGGAAACACGATCACCAGCACGGACGTCAAGAACGATCCGAACTACGCGAAGGGCCTGATCGGCTTCGTCCTGATGAAGAAGCTCGACGGCGTGAACCTGTCGCAGATCTATTACTCGGAGTACCGCCGCAACGCGAACTGCACCGCCTGCTCGATGCCCGGGTACTGGAAGATGGCCCTCGCCTACCGGTCGACCAAGCTTCCGAACAGCTACTACCTCGCCTTCGAGGACTGGGAGGGCGCGAACAGCAGCACCTGGCAGCAGAACGACGGCGACTTCAACGACAAGGTGTTCCGTATCGACGGCGTGATCTGCCAGGGCGGCGGCATGCCGTGCGACACGGGCATGCTGGGCGTCTGCGCGCAGGGCGTGACCGAATGCCAGATCGGCGCCGGGATCACGTGCAAGCCGACGATCCGGTCCTCGCCCGAGAAGTGCAACAACCTCGACGACGACTGCGACGGCATGGTCGACAACGGCAGCGGCCTCTGCTCCCAGGCCAACTACGTCTGCAGCAAAGGCGTCTGCATCCCCAAGTGCGACGACAGCGAGTTCCCCTGCGGCCCCGGCCTGCAGTGCGACACCGACGGGCTGTGCAAGGATCCGGCCTGCGCCGCCATGGATTGTCCGGCCGGCAAGGTCTGCCAGAACGGCACCTGCATCGGCGGCTGCGACGGCGTCACCTGCCCGCTCGGTCAGATCTGCCAGCTCGGCGTCTGCGTCGATCCATGCGCGGGCGTCTCCTGTCCGGGCGAGGTCTGCGAGATGGGCGCCTGCGTGACCGCCTGCGCGTGCCGGGCCTGCGCCGCCGGCCAGATCTGCGTGTCGGGCGGGCCGCTCGACGGCCAATGCGTCGACGCCGGCTGCGACACGATGACCTGCCCGGCCGGCACCGTCTGCCGCAAGGGTTCGTGCGATGACGCCTGCACCGGCGCGGTCTGCCCGGGCGGCCAGGCCTGCCACAACGGCATGTGCGATCCGGTGCCGCCGACGACGCCGACCGGGATGGGCGGCACCAGCGGCGGGACGGGCGGCACGGGTGGCGGGTTCGTGATCACCGGGACCGGCGGCACGACCGGCAGCGGCGGCTCGATCGGCGGCAGCGGCGGCAGCGGGCTCGGCGGCAGCGGCGGCTCGACCGGCGCGGGCGCCACCGGCGGAACCGGCGGCAGCCCGCTGACCGGGCGCGGCGGCACATGCGCCTGCGAGGTGGCCGAGGCGCCTGGCCCGGCCGCCATCCTGTTCCTGCTCGCCGCCGCGTTCGTCGTGCGACGACGCCGTCGCTGATCGGCGGCCGCGTCTACTTGGTCATGACCGCGAAGCCGGCGATCAGACCGTAGTAGACGTCGATCGCCGACTTGGCCGTGAACGCGCTGCCCGACGGCGGGCTGAAGGCGTAGGCGTAGCGCCGGAATGGAACCGTGGCGGTCACCGCGAAGTAATCGCCGATCAGGATCGTCGCGCCGCCGTCGACGTGGAGGCCGCTCATCGAGGCGCTCGCCTCGGCGGTGATCTGATCGGCCCCACGCGAGACGCCGAGGCCCAGCAGATAGCCGCCCGTCAGCGACAGGGCGAGGCGCGGCGAGACGCCGACGCGGATGTGCAGATCGGCGGCGAGGTACGAGGCCTTGATGTCGCCGAAGCAGGGATCCGTCATCGCCGTCGTGCACGCCGACGGCATCATCGGAGTCATCCGTTCCAGGTCGAAGCTGGTCTGACCGTAACCGATCGCCGGCATGATCATCACCCATTCACCGGCCGGGATCCCGTAGCGCACGTCGAAGCCCCAGCGGCCGTGGTTGACGGGGTAGCCCATGAACCCGCCGGTCGGCTCGGTGCGCGTCGCGTTGCCGTACTCTTTTTCGAAATACGCGCCGACGCCCGCCGTCCGGTACCAGCCGCTCATCTGCGACACCAACGGAAAGCTCTCGACCCCGAACTGGTAGCCGTACCGGAACCCGTGGTCGCCCTGCAGCGTCGTGACGTTGTATCCGAAGCTGCGCCCGAGCACGGTCGGGCCGAGCTCGAAGTTGACCACGTGCGGGATCACCGACGGCTGGAGGGCGATCGGCTCGTCGACCTCCTGCTCTTCCTCGACGACGCGCTTGCGCTTCTTGACGACCTTGGGCTTGTCCTCGTCGTCCTCGTCGTCCCCCTCGTCGTCGGAGTCGTCTTCCTCCGCGCTGTCGTCCATCTTGATCGGGCGGCGCTTGGCGGGTTTGCTGGGCGCGGGGTCGGCGGCCGGCTTGCGCGGCTTCAGCAGATCTTCTTCCTGCGCCTCGCCGTCGTCCTTGGACGATTTCGGCTTACTTTTTTTCGGTGGCGCCCACAAACCAGCGGCGAGCTTCATTTTCGGCGCGGCGGCGCCGCGCCGGGCAGTGCCGGTTGCGAGCGGCGTCGTGCCAGGCAGATTCAGCACCAACGCCGCGGCGACGGTCGCGGAAACGAAGAACATGGGGGCCGTTCCGACGGAAGTCGCAGCGTACCCTCAGCGCACAGACGGTGCAACGGCCTGTAACCAAAGTACGGCGACGATTGACGGTGCGGCAAACTACGTTTTTCTCGACGGAAAAACTGACGCGTTTGTGGTGAGCGCTGGCGATCGGGGGTAGTCTGCGGCCTTTCCAACGGCGGAGGGCTCCCATGTCGAAGGTCCTGCTGTTTCTGGTGTTGGTGCTGGGCGGCGCGGCGATATTCGTCGCCACCCGACCGGACACGTACCACGTCGAGCGGTCGGCCACGGTCGAGGCGCCACCGGCCACCGTTTTCGCGCAGATCGACGACTTCTCGGTCTGGAAAGAGTGGTCGCCCTGGGAGAAGAAGGACCCGGCCATGAAGCGGACCCTCGGCACGACCACCTCGGGCGTCGGCGCGACCTATGCCTGGGAGGGCAACAAGGAGGTCGGCAAGGGGAAGATGACGATCACCGCGTCAAGCCCGGGTGAAAAGGTGGCGGAGAAGCTGGAGATGCTCGAGCCGTTCCCGTCGACCGCGGACATCGCCTTCACGCTCCAGGCGGAGAGCCCGACCACCACCAAGGTGACCTGGGCGATGGACGGCAAGCACAACTTCGTCAGCAAGGCGTTCAACATCATCAAGCCGATGGACGGCATGGTCGGCAAGGACTTCGAGGACGGCCTGGCCAACCTGAAGAAGGTGGCCGAGGCGAAGAAGCCGCCGCCCGCCCCGCCCGCGCCGCCTGCCGAAGCGGCGGGCGAGGCCGCGGGCGCCGGAGAGAAAGCGCCGGGCGCCGAAAAGGCGCCGGCCGCCAAGGCCGGATCCGCGCCGGCCGCCAAGACCGCCGCCGCGAAGAAGAAATAACAGGCGAAGACGTGACGTCGCGCCGGCGCGCGCCGAACCGCAACCTTGAATCCACTCGTCGGTAAGATCCGCGGCCTGCTCGCGAGCCAGGCCCACGAGCGCCAGATCGCCGCGGCGATCGTCCTGGGCGAGATCGGGGCCCGCGACGCCGCGGTGGTCGACGCGCTGGCGGCGGCCGCGGCCGGGGGCGTGGCGCCGGTCCAGCGGCACGCGCTGGAGGCGCTGGCGCGGCTGGCGGGCGGCAAGACCGCGCGGCGGGTGATGCCGACGGTGATCGCCTGCTTCGCGTCGCGCGAGGAGCCGGTGCGGCGCGCGGCCATCGACGCCGCCATCGCGTTCGGCGACGACGCGGTCGGCCCGGCCCGGCAGCGCCTCGCGGCGGCCACCGACGTCGCCGAACGGCGCGCGCTGGAGGAGGTGCTCGGGCGCGTCGGCGGCAAGGATGCGTTCTCGGCGCTGCTGGCGGCGCTGGACACGACCGACGTGGACGCGGCGCGCGCCGCTGCGCTGGCCGTCAGGCAGCGGGTCAAGGAGGCGACGCCGCGCGAGAAGGCGGGCTACCTGGCGCAGGTGACGAAGCTTCTGCGCGCGAAAGGACGCGCGACGCGGAAGAAGGGCGCGAATCCAGCGCTGGTCGCGGGCGGGTTGAAGATTGTCGGGTACCTGGAGGATCCGGCGGCGCTGCCGACGCTGCTGGCGTTCGCGCGCGACAAGCGGCAGCCGACCCCGGTGCGCGAGGAAGCGATCGTCGCGCTGCGCTTCACCGCCCGTGGCAAGGCGGGGGCGCGGGTCGCGACGGTGCTCGCCGAGCTGGCCGAACGGGCGCCCGCCGAGCTGGCGCGCCCGGCGCTGTATTCGATGGCCAGCCTCGAGCTGCCGCCCGCGCTGGTGCCGCGGCTCAAGAAGCTCGCGCTGGGGGCCGAGGCCGAGCGCGCGCTGCTGGCGATCGAACGGCTGGCGCAGATCGCGACGCCCGCCGGCGCCGACGCGCTGGCCGGCGTGCTGACCGCGACGCAGGATCGGATGCGCGCCGAGGCGGCGGCCAACGCTGTGGTCGCCCGTCCCGAGGGGCCGCAGGCGCTCGCGCGCGCGCTGCTCGCGGTTCGCGACGGCGAGCGGGCGGTGCTGCTGGCGCGCCTGCTGCGCCCGCGCGTCCGGGCGCTGGCCGACGGCGGCCCGGCCGGCAAGAAGCTAGCGAAGGCGCTGGTCGCGAACGCGCTCTCCCGCATCGGCGACGGCCAACCGGCCGACGCGCTGCTGCCGCTGGCGCGCGAGATCGATCGCGACGCCGCCGGCGCCGGCCTGCGCGCGCTGGCGGGGCGGCTGCAGAAACGCAAGCAGGGTGACGCCGCGCTGGCGGTGCTGCGACTGGTCGGGCACGCGGCCGACGCGACGCCCGACGACGGCTACGCGCTGGCGGCCGCCGAGCTGCGCGCCGGGCGGCGCGACGAGGCGCTGGCGATCGTCCAGCAGCTGGTCGAGCGGGGGTTCGACGTCGCGGGCGCCCTCCGCCGCGATCGCCAGGTGTCGCCCGAGCAGCGATACCAGGTCGGGTTCGTCCTCGTCGAACGGCGCCAGCCGGCCGGCGAGGAGATCCTGGCGGATCTGGCCGGCGCGGGCCGCAACAAGATCGCGAAGATGGCCAAGGCCAAGCTCAAGTCGGCGGGGTACGCGTAGCCGGCACCTCCGGCGGCGCCACCAGCTCCTGGGCCGCGGCGACGGCGTCGGTCGTTCCGGTCACGATCAGCGCGTCGCCGGCGCGCAGGGTCTCGTCCCCGGTCGGATAGATGACGTCCGCGGAATCGCGGTCGATCGCGATCACCGTCGCGCCGGTCAAGCCGCGTAGGTTGATCTGCTTCAGCGTCCGCCCCACCGCGGGCGACGACGGGACGATCGGGACCGCGGTGGCGTTTCCCAGGCCGGGAAGCAGCGCCGCCGGCGACGGCTGCGGGGCCGCGGGCGCGCTGGTCGCGGCGGGTCCGCTCTGAGCCGCCAGCGCCTCGAGGATCACCTGCGCGCCGGCGCGCACGTGGCCCTGCAAGTTGGTGGCGCTGCGCCAGAGCGGGACGATCAGCAGCGACACACCGGCAAGCAGAATCGCCATTCCGGGGACGCCGGGCATGAAGGGCTGGGTCAGCGCGACCACCGGAACGCCTACCACCAGCAGGATCGCGATCTGCAGCGTCACCAGCAGGGCCCGACGCGGCGCCGCCGCCAGATCCAGCTCGCGCGCGCCCCCGGCCGGCGTGGGCAGCGCCTCCGCCGCCAGCGCCGTGCCGAGCGCCCGCGCCATCCGCACGGCGCCGAGGATGAACGGCGTGATCAGCACGACCGTCGCGCCGATCAGCAGCGCGCGCGCCACCGACGGATGGAAGTGCAACACCTCTCCGGCGAGCCGCAGCAGGCGTTGCCGCGCCAGCGACACGACGATGATGATCGCGGCCAGCAGCGCGACGTCGAACATCAGAAGCGCGACGAGCCGGCGGATGCGCGCCCACGCCGTCTTGTGCTCCGATGTCGCGCGCAGCCCCTGCACCCACGCGCCGTAGAGCGCGGCGTAGGTCTGCAGCGTGTGCGGCAATCGCCGATCGACGAAGGCGGCGAAGCGCCCCGAGGCGCGGATCATCCAGGGCGTCACCAGCGTCGTGGCCGCCGAGACCGCCACCGCGATCGGGTAGAGGAAATCGCCGGTCACGCCCAGCGCCAGCCCGACGCCGGCGATGATGAACGAGAACTCGCCGATCTGGCCGAGGCTCAGGGCCGCCTGCACCGACGTGCGCACGCCGTAACCGGCGACGAACCCTCCGACGGTGACGCCGATCAGCTTGCCGCCGATCACGACCAGGGTCAGGACCAGCACCTCCGGTCCGTGCCGCCAGACGACGACCGGGTCGATCCGCATCCCGACCGAGACGAAGAAGACCGCCGCGAAGACGTCGCGCACCGGCTCGATGCGGTGCTCGACGATCTTGCCCGCGCCCGATTCCGCCACCAGCGCGCCCGCCAGGAAGGCGCCCAGCGCCACCGAGTATCCGAAGCTGCGCGCCAGCAGGGCAAACGCGAAGCAGATCCCGATGCCCGCGACGACCGTCGTCTCGTCGCGGTGCAGGCGCACCACCGCGCGGAAGAGGCGTGGAACGATCAGCATGCCGCCCACCAGCAGCGCCGCCAGGAATCCGACCAGCTTTCCGATCGTCACCGCCAGCGCGCTGGCCGGCAGGCCCGCGCCCGAGGCGACGCCGGTCAGCACGGCGACCAGCACGATCGCGATCAGATCCTCGACGATCAGGATGCCGAAGACCAGGTCGGACAGGCGCGCGCCGACCCGGTGCTCCGCGAAGGCGCGCGCGATGATCGTCGTGCTGGAGATCGCCACCGCGGCGCCGGCGAACAGGCTCTGATAGCCGGTCCATCCAAACGCGCGCGCCACCAGATAGCCGAGCCAGACCATCAGGCTGCATTCGATCACGGCGACGATGCCGACGGTCGGCAGCATCTTGATCAGCTTGCGCAGGCGGAACTCGAGGCCGATCGAAAACATCAGCAGGATGACGCCGAGCTCGGACAGCGTCCGCGTCAGCTGCTCGTCGACGAACAGCGGCACCGGCAGGTGCGGGCCCACGACCACGCCGGCCAGGAGGTAACCGAGGACGACCGGCTGCCGCAGCCGCTGGAACAGCATGGTCGTCACGGCGGCGACGCACAGAATCAACGCGAGGTCGGTCAGCAGATCGACACCGTGTTGTTGCATTCCCGCTCATCTTAAGGGCTTGAGGCCGCAGGCGCGGACTCTTTAGACTGTCGCGCTGACAGCCATGCGCCGCCGGCGGCACATCTCCGGGCTCGTGCTCGGCGCGTTCAGCGCGGCGCTGACCGTGCTGCCGTGGCTGCACACGCTGCACCACCGCGACGATCACATTCACGTCGACGGCGCCATCGTCTACCTGCACCACGAGCCCGGCAACGATCACGGCGACGACGAGGACGACGACGACGCCTCGCCGGGCTTCGACCATCCCGCTCACCACGGTTCGCACGGGCGGGGCGCGCTGGCGCACGGCTCGGGGTTCATCATGGCCGGCGCGATCTTCATCGTTCCGCCTCCGGCGGTCAGCCTGGAACGGCCGGCGCCGGTTCTGTCTCCCACGCGACCCACGCTGGCGCTGCTGCGCGCGCCGCGCCTGACTCGCGGACCTCCGGCCACGACGCGTTCGTAATCCTCAATCGCAATTCAACGGGTGGCGCCTGGCCGCGGCCTGGCCTGCGTCCGATCGCACGCGCGCGCTCTCACCGCGCGCCGCGACGGCGTGGACCGCTGTTCGCCGTTCACCCCCCGCTTCGACGGAGTCCGTTCGATGGCCCGGGTCTACCTTTCGCTCGTCACATTGCTGACCGCTCTCCCCGCGCGCGCGCTCGCGCAGGGGACGGATGCGTCCGCGCCCGACGCCGGCGCGGACCTCGACGCCCAGGCCCCGTCCATCGTCGCCCCGATTCCGCCGCCCGTCCCACCGCCGCCCGCGGCCGCTCCACCGCCAGCCGCGCCGCCCGAGCTGCCCGAGCCGCCTCCCGAGCCGGCGCCGGTGACGGTCGTGCGGGCCTCGCGGCCGATCAGCGCCGCGTCGTCGTTCTCGGTGCGCGATCGCGACTTCGAGCTACGCCCGATCGGCAGCGTGCAGGACATCCTGCGGGTGACGCCCGGCCTGGTGCTGGTGCAGCACTCCGGCGGCGGCAAGGCGAACCAGTACTTCCTGCGCGGCTTCGACGCCGATCACGGGACGGATCTCGCGCTGTCGATCGACGGCGTCCCGATCAACATGGTGTCGCACGCGCACGGCCAAGGGTTCGCCGACACCAACTTCATCATCCCGGAGGTGGTGGAACGCGTGCAGATCACCAAGGGCCCGTACTTCCCGTGTCAGGGCGACCTGGCGACGGCCGGCGCGGTCAACCTGGTGTCGCGCGACGACTTCGATCACAGCGCCGCCGCGGCGGGTCTGGAGGGATCGCCGGGACACGGATCGGCCGGATACCGCGCCCTCGCGATCGCCAGCCCGAAGTTCGAGAGCGGCGACATCAAGGCGACGTTCGCGGCGGAGATCGGGCGCATCAACGGCCCGTTCGACAACCCGGAGAGCTGGGACCGGTACAAGCTGTTCAACAAGCTGACGTTCGTGAAGCCGACCTGGACGCTCAGCCTCGCGGAGATGAGCTACGCCGGCAACTGGTTCGGGTCGGGCCAGATTCCTGACCGCGCCGTACAGTCGGCGCAGGTGCCCCGCTTCGGTTCCATCGACCCCGACGAGGGCGGCAACACCGCCCGCCACCAGGCGTTCGCGCTTTACCGTCTGTGGCCGACGGCGTCGAGTCAGCTCGACGCGCTGGCGTACGCCGGGACGTACCGCTTCAACCTCTACTCCAACTTCACGCTGTACCTGCGCGATCCCATCAACGGCGACGAGATCGAACAGGTCGACCGCCGCGTCTTCTACGGCGGCAAGGTCTCCTACCGGGTCGTGCACCAGCTGGGGCCGGTCACGCTGGACACGGTCATCGGCGCCGACGCGCGCAGCGACGACATCCACGGCGAGCTCTGGTACACGGCGCACCGGCAGCAGCTGCAGGCCGTGCGCAGCGACGACATGCACGAGACGCTGATCGGCGCTTACTTCAACGAGGAGATCTCACCGGTCGGCTGGCTCCGCCTGAACGCGGGCGGGCGGGCCGATCTGATCTCGTTCGCCGTCGACAACAAGCTGGCGGCGCCCGATCCGACCGCGCCCACCAGCGGCGTCGGCGCGGCCCATCAGCTCAGTCCCAAGGCGAGCCTGATCGTCACGCCGTTCGACCGTCCCGCCGCGCAGCTGGACGTCTACCTCGACTATGGCCACGGTTTTCACTCCAACGACGTCCGCGGTGCGTTCTCGCAGCCGCCCGTGACGCCGCTGACCCGCGCGGTGGGCGAGGAGATCGGCGCGCGCGCCCGCCTGTTCGGGCGCTGGGATCTGGCGGCGGCGCTGTGGCAGCTGGACCTCGACAGCGAGACGGTCTGGGTCGGCGACGAGGGGACGACCGCGGCGGGCCCGCCGACCCACCGCGACGGCATCGAGCTGGAGACGCGCTACGAGATCGCGCGCTGGCTGGCGGCGGATCTGGATGTGACGTTCACCCGATCGCGCTTCACCCTCGGTGACACGAACGGCGGCGGCCTGGCGCTGGCGCCGAAGTGGACCTGGGCCGGCGGTCTGTCGGCGCGCCACGCGATCGGCCCCGGCGTCGCGCGCGCGGGCCTCCGTTTCTTCGGCATCGGCGACCGGCCCGCGTCCGACGACGGCGTGCTGGTCGCGCCGGGGTTCACCGAGGTCGACCTGCAGGTCGGCTATCGCCACCGCTGGTTCGACGTCGCGTTCGGGATCGAGAACCTGCTGAACGTCGTCTACCGATCGGCGCAGTTCGCGACCACCAGCCGCCTCGCCACCGAGCCGGCGGTCGGCGCGCCCGTCCCCGCCGGATTCAGCTGCGGCCCCGGCCGCCTCGCGCCCGCGCCCGACGGCAGCACGACCAGCGGCCGCTTCTACGGCTGCCAGGACGTCGACTACACGCCTGCCTACCCACTGACCCTGCGTTTCCTGGCGACCCTCTACTTCGATTGACCCGTGGACCTGGACGTGGACGTGTACGTGTACGTAGTCGTACACGCTGTCGTAGTCGCTGTCGTGTGCGTTGACGTCCATGCACACGACTACGTCAGCGTCAGCGTCTACGACTACGTCCACGTCCACGACTACGACTACGTTCACGCAAAGTGATTGTGAGCCTAGTAATTCACGTCGACGCCGAGCCAGGCGGCGCGCGGCGCGCCGGGGCCGACGAAGCGTGGATCGGTGTACATCGGAAAGACCGGCGTCGGGTCGCCGAGCGCGCCGAACGTCGCGTAGTGGGCGTCGAACACGTTGCTGACGATCGCAAACACCGACAGCGGGCGCGCCAGCTGCCAGGCGGCGCGCAGGTTCAGCAGAAAATATCCCGGCACCTCGGGAAGCAGGTTCGCCTCGTCGCCGCGGTAGATCTGCCCGCTGTTCACGATCGCATCCAGCCCGACTGAAACGCCGCGCCCGCCGAACCAGGTGACGACCGCCTTGCCGTTGTGCGCCGGCACGCTCGGGATGCGCGCGCCCGCCGGCACGTCCAGCACACCGCCGATCGCGGCCGGGTGCACCGCGGACGGCTCGCTGAACGCCGTCTCGAAGCGCGCGTCCAGGTACGTGTAGTGAAAAACCCACTCGATGCGCGCGTTGCCGGATTCGCCCAGGCGGCGTCGGCCCTGCAGGCTCGCCTCGATCCCCTGGCGGCGCGTGTCGCCGACGTTGGCGAAGAAACCGCGGTTGGCGACGGCGCCCGAGCTGATGAACAGGATGTCGTTCACGTTCGTGGTCCGGAACGCGGCGGCGACGTAATCCAGGGTCGTCCGTTCCCGCTTCCAGCGTCCGCGCGCGCCGGCCTCGAATGTGCGCGCGACGACCGGCGCCAGCGCCGGATCTGAGATGAATCCGTTCGGCAGCCGGCACGGATCGGTCGCGCTGGCGCAGGTCAGCTCGAGCGGCGTCGGCACGCGCATCGATTCGCTGTAACCGGCGTAGCCGCCCACGGAGGGCCGCGGCTGGTAGCTGACGCCGACGGCTGGGTTCAGGCGATGATAGTCGTGGTCGCCCGACAGCGCCCCGCCCCGCCGATCGGTCAGCGACTGCGACGACAGGTTGAAGCGCGCCGCGGCGGTCACGAACAGATCGCGCCGCACCGACAGCGTATCGGAGAGATAGACGCCGAGATCGCGCGTCACGCTGTCGACGTCCACGCGCGAGGCGGCGTCGACGACGCCGGCCGACACGACTTCCCTGGTGGTGGGCGACAGCCGGGCCAGCGCGCTGGCGGCGACGAAGTTCGCCCGCCCCTCGTTGACACCCGCGCCGGCGAACAGGTGGTTCTCGCGCCCCGCCACTGGCTTGCCGACGGCGAGCTGCGCGGCCGCGCCGTAACCCTGCTGGCGCGTCCGCGTCGTGTTCGTGGCCGCGTTGACCGTGCTGTCGAACGGAATCGGATTTCCGGCATCGTCGAGAACCGGCGTCTCACCGACCGCCGGGTCCGCGACGCAGGTGTCGCCCGCCAGCGCCGGCGCCTGGCAGGCGAGCCAGTCCGCCTGGTCGCCGTTGGTGGTGGCGATCCGACTGGCGCGGTAGTACGCGACCCCCGACAGCATCACGGCGCCGCCCAGCGGGCGCTCGCCGCGCGCGATCGCCATGAACATCCGGTTGTCGGTGATGTCCGGATACGTGAACAGCGCGCTTCGATCGACGGCGTTCAGCTGAAGAGGCGCCGGGCCATTGCCGGTCAGCGACGTGTCCGCACCCGCGAGCGCCAGCTCGGCCGAGGATTCGCCGTTGCGATAGGTCGTCGCAACGAACGCGCTCGCCGTGCGCGACGGCGAGAACGGACGCCAGCCCTCCTCGCCGAAGTAGCGCCCGGCCGCGAACACGCCCCAATGCTCCCCGTGCCCGCCCAGGCCCGCGTCCAGCAGCCGCCGCCCGAACGATCCGCCCAGCAGGTGAACCTCCGCGCCCGGATCTGAAAAACCGGTCTTGGTCTCGAGCGACAGCGCGCCGCCCAGCGTGTTGAGGCCGAACACGGGATTCGAACCGGCCATCAGGTTGGCGGACCGCACCGCCTCCGTCGGAATCAGATCCCAGCTGAGTGTGTCGCCGAACGGTTCGTTCAGGCGGACCCCGTCGATGTACGCCGACAGGCCCTGCGGCGCGCCCAGCAGCGGCGACGCCAGGAACCCGCGGTATTGGAGATCCGGCTGCAGCGGGTTCTGCTGGACCTGGTTCGCGCTGACGCTGCCCATCGCGTCGAGCATGTAGTCCGTCAGGTCCAGGCTGTGGCGCGCGGCGATCGCGTCCGCGGTCGCGGTCTGGACGTTGGCAGGGACATGATCGCGCGGCAGGCGCGAGCCGTGCAGCGGCGTGGTCGCGGTGACGACCGTCTCGGCGCCGATCTCGGTGGTCGCCGCGGCGTCAGGCGGCGCGGGCGGTTGCGTCTCCGGAAGCGCCGCCGCGTCCGCGAAGACCGCCAGCAGCAGCGCGCCGCAGATGCTCACGCCGCTTCGGCCCTACGGATACGTGAATGTCGTGATGATCGTTCCCGAACCGACGTCGCCCATGTCGCCCGGGTCGCTCGCCGCGAAGCTGCCCATGGACGTCTGCGCCGCCTGCCCCTTCTTCTGGACGGTGACGACGTAGGTGGCGGCCGCGTTCTGGCAGTTCTGGTAGTTGTCGACCCGGACCGTGTACGAACCCGCCGGCGCCTTGCCGACGGGCCAGAGGATGTTCTCGTTGTCGACGCCGTCGAGCGGGGCGAGGCAGGCCGCGTTCGAATCCAGATCCAGCTCGCCGCCTTCCGGCGAGATGCCGCTGCCGTAGAAGACCTCGAACCCGTTGGGATCGACGACGTGCAGGTCCAGATCGTTGTCGACGTTCCACGACACGCTGACCTGGATGTCGCCCGTCTTGACCTGGACAATCGTGGTCGGCAGCGTGACCGGCGCGCTGACGTTGCCGTTCGCGTCGACGACCTCGAACACGATCGTGATCTGGGACGGAAGCTGCTGCGCGAGCGTCAAGAGCACGTCCGCGATCGTGGTGCCCGCGGGCACCGTGACTTCCCAGTAGCCGTCCGCACCCTGGATCGAGACGTAGATCTTGACGATCGTGGCCGACGATTCGACCGTCACCATCGTCGAGCCGCCGTTGATCGACGTGGCGCTGCCCGGCACCGTTACGTCGACGGTCCCCATCGGCTTCGGCAGCGCGCCGGTGTGGTAGGTCGCGGCCACGCCGTCGGGGCCGCGCACGCCGGTCACCTGATCGCGCGTGCCCATGCCGGCGCTGTGACCGCCGCCGCCGCAGCCGATCCCGGCGCCCAGCGTCGCGGCGACCAGAAGCGCCGCTGGCATCGCGAATCGGTTCATCACGCGGGGAATCTCTCACGGATGAATCGCCGCTGTCGAGCTTGACCGCGGGGGCGCGCCGTCCTCAACTGCGGCGCGTGAAAACCGTCGTGCAACGCGTGACGCGCGCCGAGGTCCGCGTCGGCGGCGAGGTGGTCGGCCGCATCGAGCGCGGCCTCTTGCTGTTCGTCGGCGTCGAGAAGGGAGACGCCGACGCTGACGCCGACGCCACCGCCCGGAAGATCGCCGCGCTCCGCATCTTTCCGGGACGAACGCCGATGGACCTGACCGTCCGCGACGTGGGCGGGGGCTGCCTGGTCGTGAGTCAGTTCACGCTCTGCGCGGCGCTCGGCAAGGGCAACCGCCCCAGCTTCGAGCCGGCGGCCGATCCCGCCCAGGCCGAGCCGCTCTACCTGCGCGTCGCCGACGAGCTGCGCGGCACCGGCCTGCCGGTCGAGACCGGCCGCTTCGGCGCCGACATGGCCGTCGATCTGGTGAACGACGGCCCGGTCACCTTCTGGGTCGAGACGCGCGGCGGCGCGCTGGTGAAGTGACGCCGCTTACTTGCCGGCTTCCTGGTCGCCCTCGCCGTCCAGCTTGATCCACTTCTTGTTGCGGTTCTTCCAGACCTCGCCCTGCACGGCGCCCTTGGCCGCCGGGGCCGAGACACCGCCCATGCCCTCGGTCGACTTCGCGGCGTCCTTGTCGATGGCGCGCATCAGCGGCGCCGGCACGCGATCCTTGGCGACGCGGAACGACGTCGACGAGCTGGGGCTGCCGCGATGCGAGTCGATGCAGTAGACGTCCAGCGTCATGCGCGCGGTGGCGCCCGGCGCGATCGTCGTGTGATCGACGCGCTGATGCCCGTTCGAGCTCTGGAGCTGGAACGGCCCGACGGCGCCCAGGCGCTGGGGCGCCTCGTTCGGGTTGCCGGTCGGGACGAAGTAGATCCCCTTCGCGGAGAACTCCTGCGGCTTGTCGGTCGGGTTCTTCACGTCGACGGTGATGGCCCCGTTGGTGCTGCCGTCGTACTTGACGATGCGCATGACCAGCGGGCTGGTCTTGCCTTGCTCACCGGGCAACTTGTCGAACTCGGTGGCGGCGGCGGCGCGCGCTGGGCGCAGGATCACGAGACCAAATGCGGCGAAACAGAATGCGAGCAGGATGCGGTTCGTTGACATTGGATACCTCCGGTCCCGCTTCGACGCCCGCGAAACCCGAAGGATCTGGATTGATCGAATAAGTTCTGGCGGCTGGCGTCCGTAAGGCAAAGACTTACGTTCGAGAGAGAGCGAGGCCCTCATGCGATCAATCGTTCTGCCCACCATCGTGCTGGCCGCGAGCCTGATGACGGGGTGCTACGCCACGGTCTCCGGCGAGGCCTATCCGCCCGACGCCTATGCCTACCAGCAGCCAGACATGGCCTATGTGTCGCCGGGCGTGCAGGTGATCGCGGATTACAACGAGCCGATCTTCTTCACCGACGGCTTCTACTGGCGGTTCTATGGCGGCGGCTGGTACAGGTCGACGTACTACACCGGCGGCTGGGTCTATGCCCGTCCGCCCGTCGCCGTCCTGCGCATCGATCGGCCGGCCGCGTACGTCCACTATCGCCCCGTCGGGTACGTCGCGCGCAGGCCCGCGTCCAACCCAGGCGCCTGGCGCGGCAGTCCTCCGCCCGGTCAACCTGGCGGCTGGCGCGGCAATCCTCCACCCGCACAGGCCGGTGGCGCCTGGCGCGGCGGGCCTGCACCCGCGCAAGCCCGGAGCGGCTGGCAGGGCGGTCCGAATCGGTCTCCCGCAGCCGGAGCACCGGCCGGCGGCGGCTGGCACGGCGGCCCCGCGCCGGCGCAGACCCACCCCGCGCCCGCGCCCGCGCGTCCCGCGCCCAGGGCGCACGGCGGCGGCTGGCACGGACACTGAGCCCGTTACGCTGCCGTCGATGACGGTGTAAGAATCGCCCCCCGATGAGGGCGGCGATCGCTCCAATCATCGTCGTCACGCTGCTGGCGGCGCGCGCGTCGGCAGCCGGCGACACGGCGGTCGACCTGCCGTACTTCACGGCGGATCCGACCGGTCATCACCTGCGCATCGGCGGGAAGCAGTTCGTGATCCTGGGCGGCGAGCTCGGAAATTCGAGCGCCAGCAATGTCGCGCTCGCGAAACCGATGTTCGCGAAGCTCGCCGCGATGAAGCTGAACACGGTGCTGGTGCCCGTGTCGTGGGAGCTGATCGAGCCCGCCGAAGGGAAGTGGTCCTTCGATCTCGTCGGCGGCCTGATTCGCGAGGCGCGCCGCCACAAGCTGCACGTCGTGCTGCTCTGGTTTGGAAGCTGGAAGAACGGCATGTCCAGCTACGTCCCCGCCTGGATCAAGACCGACCCGCAACGCTTCCCACGCGCCGAGGTGAAAGGCGGCCGGCGCGTCGAGGCGCTGTCGGCTTTTTCGCCGGCCAACCTGCAAGCGGACGCGCGCGCGTTCGCGGCGCTGATGCGCTACGTGCGCGGCGTCGACAGCCGCGACCACACGGTGCTGCTGGTGCAGGTCGAGAACGAGGTGGCGATGATCGACGAGGCCGCCGATCGCAGCGCCGCCGCGCGCGCGGCGTTCGCGGCGCCGGTGCCGAAGGAGCTGGTCGACTATCTGCAGGCGCGCAGCGCCGTGCTCGCGCCCGAGCTCGCGCGCGCCTGGACAGCGAACGGGAAACGCACGTCGGGGAGCTGGGAGGAGGTGTTCGGGCGCGGGGTGGCGACGGAGGAGCTCTTCATGGCCTGGCATTACGCGCGCTATGTCAGCGCCGTCGCCCAGGCGGGGCGAGCCGCCTACGCGTTACCGATGTTCGTCAACGCCGCGCTGAACCGACCCGGCAAGCAGCCCGGCCAGTACCCGAGCGGCGGGCCGCTGCCCCACCTCTACGACGTCTGGCGGGCCGGCGCGCCGGACCTGAGCCTGCTGGCACCCGACATCTACCTGCCCGATTTCGCGACCTGGTGCGATCGCTATGCCCGCCAGGAAAATCCGCTCTTCATCCCGGAGGCCAGGAACGACAGCGAGGCCGGGATTCGCGCCCTGTACGCGATAGGCCGCGGCGCGGTCGGCTTCTCGCCGTTCGCCATCGAAACCACCGACGACGCGGCGGCGGCCGCGCTGACCAAGGCGTACGGCGTGCTCGCGGAGCTGACACCCGTGCTGACCGATCCCCGGCCGAAGTCGATGGCCGGTGTGCTGGTCGACAAGGATCACCCGACCCAGACGTTCGTGTTCGGTGAGACGAAGCTGACCGTGTCGCACGACTACACGTTCGAGTGGGCGTCGCCGGCCCGCCACGATCCGGTGTGGCCGGGCGCGGGCGGCCTGCTCGTCGAGATCGGGCCTGACGAATACATCGTCGCCGGCAACGGCATCATCGTCACCTTCGCGTCCGTCCGTCCGGACGTCACCGTCGGCATCGAACGCGTCGACGAGGGCGCCGTCACGGGCGGCAAGTTCGCGGCGGCGCGCCGGCTGAACGGCGACGAGACGCACCAGGGCCGCCAGGTGCGCCTGCCGATGGGCGCGCTCGGCGTCCAGCGCGTGAAGATCTATCGCTTCAAGTGAAGCGGCGGCCTCAGCTCGCCTGCATCTCCGTCGTCAGCGACGTCGCGCGCCCGTCGTGACAGGTGATCTCGAGCGCGAACCAGCCTGGCCCGATGTCGTCGAGCGTGTGCTCCTCGTAGATCAAGAGCTCGCCCTTCGGGTCGTCCAGGCCGTCGATCTCTCCCGCCAGCGCGGCGAGGTGGGCGGGCAAGACAATGCGGTCAGGCCGGCCGAGCCGGCGTTTGATCTCCGCGCAGGTGCGGCGCCCGTCGGCGACGACGTCGGCGTGCGCGGAGAACCACGGATCACGAATCCGCGCCCGCCGCGCGCGCTTGAATTCCGCGGCGTGACGGCGAAAGGCCGCCTCCGCGGCGCTGATCCGCGCCGGCTTCGAGTCGCCGATCGTCGGACGAAGCAGGATCAGCCCGACCACTGCGATCGCAAGAATCGCGCGCGCCTTCCCCACCTCACGGGGACAACGCGCGGCCCCCGAGGTTCCTACTCGCAGTCGAGGAACGTGACGTCGTCGATCCAGATGTCGTAGGTCTGGCCGGGTCCGACCTGCCAGTTGAGCGCGATCAGCTTGCTCGGCGTGATCGCCTGCGGGCGCGGATCGCCCCACCCCGGCTCCTGCTCGGCGCCCGAGAAGGTGACCCGGTATTCCTTCCACTCCGGCGTCAGCGAAATGTCCTTGCCGAAGTGGTTCCAGCAGGCCGTGCAGATGCCGGCGTCCTTGTGCGTGTTGATGTCCGCCATCTTGAACCGGATCGCGCGCGCCGAATTCGGCGTGCCGACCTTCGCCTTGAACGCAACGCCGGCGTACTTCGAAGCGTCGTAGAAAAGACCGTCGCTGACGAAGCTGATGCCGAGCTGAACGCCCCAGAAGTCGTCCTCGGGTTTGCCGGGGACGGTCGTCCCTGTCATGTGCATCGCCAGCTCCGAGCCGCCCGCGCCCGGCTCGATCACCTGCATCTCGATCTTCGATCCCTTGGGGTCGGCGGCGTTCCACCAGTAGCCGTCGCGGCCGGCCGTCTTGACGATCTGGTTGTTGGCGTCCTCGAGATCGTCGATGGAGCCGTCGTCGGCGGGGCGCACGGCCCGGCACTTCTTGACGGCGCTCACGGCGCCCGGGACCGCCGGGCCCGTCGCTTTCGCCGACACACCGATGCACCCGCTGGATCCCGCCAACAGGAACGGCAGCGCGGCGAAGATCATGGTGGCCCGGCGAAGGTCGATGGCCAGCAAGGCCCGGAAGTCACGAAAATGATCAAGCATGAGGAAAGCGAATATATCGTTTGTCGCGCCTCACTTCTTACTTCCTTGAGTTTGCCGGCATTCATCCAGTAAAAGGGGCCCACGAAATGCGCCGCTCCGGGCCAGCCGTAGTCGCAGCACGCGTCCGGCTGTCGATCGCGTGCGGGCTGGCGCTCGCCTTCGCGCTGCCGGCGGCGCGGGTGTCGGCGCAGCTGCCCGTGCAGCCGACCACGCCCCCGGCCGCTGCGACGCCCGAAGAGAAACCGATCACCGACATCGGCGTTCCCCAGGCCGCGCCGCCGCCGCCGCAGCCGCCGCCGCCCGAGGTCAAGCCGCTTGCGCCCGCCAACAAGCCGGAGGAGCCGGCGCGCCTGACGAAGGACGAGGTGCGCGATCCCGGCTACCTGCCTGGCTACCGCCTGGTGCCGTCGCTGGGCATGTCGCCGTACGCGCCGGCGGTGGGCGCGCTGCCCGGCGGCCTGACGCCCGGCTACGCGGCGCCGATGCCTCCCGGCGACTGGACGTTCCAGTTCAGCGGCTTCATGAACATGACCGCGCAGTACGGGATCAGCAAACGGCCCGACGCCGCGCCCGGCCAGAGCAGCACCGTGTTCCACGTGCCGCCCAACACGGTCGACGAGTACCAGTCGTTCGTCGGCACCAGCACGATGCCCGGGAACTGGGTGCAGATGAACTTTCGCTACGGCAACCGCGACGTCTCGGCGAACCTGACCCTCAGTACCTGGAACCCGTCGGAGCCGACCACCTACTACCAGCTGGGCAGCCAGGGCTTCGTCAACAACGCCTTCATCACCTACAACATTCCGCCGCTCGCGAAGGCGCGCCTGCGCGCCACCATCGGGTACTTCTTCAACAACTACGGAAACCTCGGGCCGTACACGGCCGGCATCTACCAGATGCCGTACGTCGGCGGCGTGCGCGGCATCGGCTACACGCTGGCCGGCGAGTACCCGCTGACGCCGCAGCTGTCGTTCGTCCTCGAGCAGGGCATCATGGGCAACCGCAACGGGCAGGCGCCCGCGGGCAACGAGGCGGCCAACCCGAACAGCAGCGTCGATCCGCTGTTTTCGGCCGCCTACGTCAATCACCTGCACGCCGGCCTCGTCCGCAAGACCGACATCACGTGGCGGCTGACGCTGCACTACATGGTCAACTGGGCCCAGGACGATCGCCCGCAGTACGACGTCAACGGCAACCCGATGCGCGACAACATGGTCACGCGCGGGATCAACGAGGCGCACATCCCCGACGGGCGGATCGACGTCTTCGGCATCGATGGCAGCATGAACGATCCGGCGCGCTGGGGCCTTCTGGCGTTCGGCGCGTCTCACATCGACGCGCGCAATTCGTTCCCGCTGCGCGGCCTGCTGTCGTTCGGCGGGGAGGGGCAGCAGCTGACCGAGCGCTGGCTCGGCAACGACACGCAGGGGACGGGCAAGGTCGACGTCGTGGGCATCAATTACAGCGCCAGCCTGGGACGGATTCTCGCCGCCGGGCGGCCGTTCGACGCCAACGGCCCCGACATCGCGCTGAACATGGGCGCGGTGGTCGCCGTCTCGCACACGGACAGCCTGTGCAACGACGCGCCGACCTGCTTCGACGGCCGCGTCCGGTACAAGTTCGGCGCCGACGCGCTCTATTCGTTCCTGCCGTACCTGGGGGTGGGCGCTCGCGTCGACCACGTGGCGCCGAACTCGAAGGACTCGAGCGAGACATTCAACGTCCTGGCGACGCGGCTGGTGCTCAGGACCGACTGGCAGAGCCGCGAACAGATCATGTTGCTCTACGCCAAGTGGTTCTACGGCACCAATACGCACCCGGAAGCCAGCAACAGCACCAACTCCCTTCTGCTGCCTCGCCTCGACGACCAGCTGATCGCGATCAACGTCAACATCTGGTGGTGAACCGATGCATCGTCCTCACAAGACATTACTCTGCACATTGATCGCGCTGGGCGCGGGGGGTGGCGCGTCCGCGCAGGCGGAAGAGACCAAGCCCGTCACCCCGCTCGCGGCGGATCCCGCGCTGGGAATGGATCCGACGGTACCGCAGGTCGCGTCTCTGCCCGGCGGCACCACCCCGGCCTACGGCCAGAAATCGGTCAGCGAGGGAGAATGGCGCTTCGACTTCCACGGCTTCATCACGGCGCCGCTCGCGGTCGGCATCGGCAATCGGCCGATGCCGCAGCCCGATCAGTCGGGGACGACGCTGCACACGCCCCCGGGCGTACCCGACGACCTCGACACCTTTTCGCACACCGGCGTCGTGCCGACGACCTACGCGCAGCTGAACTTCTCGGAAGGGTCCAGCCTCGTCTCGGTGAACATGAGCATCCTGGCCCGCCAGGCGAACGCGTCGACGTCGTTCCTGGAGCCGGCGTCGCAGGTCGGCGTCAACGATCTGTTCGTCAGCCTGCTGCCCAAGACGTCGAGCTTCCGCACGGAGATCCTGGTCGGCGCGTTCTCGAGCCGCTACGGCGCCACCGGTGAATATGACGAAGGGCGCTACGGCACGCCGCTGATCGCGCGCATCAACGGCGTCGGCCAGAAGGTCACGCTGCGTTCCCGCTTCGGCGGGGTGGTGCTGCTGGCCGAGGAGGGCCTGGCTGGCCAGACCAACAAGGCCAACACCGCCACAACGCCCGACGTCTGGAACGACTTCGCCAACCCGAGCGAGGGGACCAGCTTCGTCGCCCACGGCCACCTGGGCGCCGCCACCCAGCTGGCGGGCTTCGTCAACGCGAACCTCGGGCTTCATTACCTTCACGCCTGGAGCCAGGACGATCGGGCCAGCAACGTCGTGACGGCCGGGATGATCAACACCAGCCAGCCGGACGCGAAGCTGGACATCGTCGGCGGCGACGTGGGCCTCGGCATGGCGCGCTTCGGCCGTCTCTACGGGGCGGCGTCCTACGTGAAGGCCAGCAACGTGACGACGCTCTCCCGCATCATCCAGGTCCTGAACACGCGCGGCGGCCCCGGCCTGATCCAGAACTACCTCGGCCCGAACAGCAGCGGTAACGGCAACCTGACCATCATCGGCGGGCAGTACGACCTCAGCATCGGCAAGTTGATCAGCTACCCGATCCCGTTCTCGGGCGACGGCCCCGATCTGTTCGTCAGCGTGTTCGGCATGGTCGTCCACACCAACAGCGACGATCACTTCTATGACCAGAACGGGCGCTTCTACGACGGCGTGACGAAGTGGAAGGCGGGCACCGAGATCACCTACAGCTTCCTGCCGTGGATGGCCGTGTCGGGCCGCTACGACAAGGTGGTGACCGACACGCACTCCGATTGCGCCGGCGTGTCGTGCAGCTCGTACGACTTCGCGGTCGTCTCGCCGCGCATCATCTTCCGCAGCGACTGGCAGTCGACCGACCAGATCGTGCTGCAGTACTCGCACTGGTTCAACGGCGCCAACACGCTGATCCGCGTCGGCGATCCGCCGATGGAGAACATCAACTTCGTGCCGGACAAGGACATGATCTCGCTGTCGGCCAGCATGTGGTGGTAGACATTCGAGCGTGGCCGGACCTGCCTCTGCACTGCCCTCTTCACTAGGCCTGGAGGGCCGCACCGCCGTCGTGCTGGGCGGAACGTCGGGGATCGGGCAGGCGATCAGCTTGGGACTGGCGGCGGCGGGCGCGGACGTGGTCGCGTCGGGGCGGCGGGCGGCCGAAGTGGCGGCGACCGCCGACGCCATCGAGGGCGCCGGGCGCAAGACGCTGCGCCTCTGCGCCGACGTCACCAAACGCGACACGCTGGAGGCGCTGCGCGACGCGACCCTGGCCGCGTTCGGCAAGGTCGACATCCTGGTCAACAGCGCGGGCAAGACCAAGCGCCTGCCCGTAATGGACTACGACGACGCGTCGTGGGCCGAGGACCTGGACACGAACCTGACCGGCACGCTGCGCGGCTGCCAGATCTTCGGCAAACCGATGCTGGCGCGCGGTTACGGGCGGATCGTCAACGTCGCGTCGCTGACGACGTTCGTCGCCTTCCACGAGACCGCCGCGTACGGCGCCGCCAAGGCGGGGGTCGGGGCGCTGACGAAGTCGCTGGCGGTCGAATGGGGTCCGCGCGGCGTGATCGTCAACGCGATCGCGCCCGGCGTGTTCCGGACCGCGCTGAACCAGAAGGTGCTCGACGGCACCGAGCGCGGCCGCGAGATCAAGCTGCGGACGCCGGGCGGTCGCTTCGGCAAGGTCGAGGAGGTGGCGGGCGCCGCGGTCTTCCTGGCGTCGGAGTCGGCCGGCTTCGTGAACGGCCACATCCTGGTGGTCGACGGCGGCTACCTGGCCAGCGGGGTCAACCAGTGAAGATCGTGTCGGCGAAGGTGATCGTCTGCTCGCCGGGGCGGAACTTCGTCACGCTGAAGATCGAGGCCGAGGGCGGCGTCACGGGCCTCGGCGACGCGACGCTGAACGGACGCGAGCTGGCCGTCGCCAGTTATCTGCAAGATCACGTCATCCCGCTGCTGGTCGGCCGCGACGCGCATCGGATCGAGGACACCTGGCACTACCTTTACAAGGGCGCCTACTGGCGGCGCGGCCCGGTGACGATGACGGCGATCGCCGCGGTCGACACCGCGCTCTGGGACATCAAGGGCAAGGCGCTGGGCGTCCCCGTCTACCAGCTGCTGGGCGGCCAGGCGCGCGACGCCGTCATGGTCTACGGCCACGCCAACGGCGAGACGATCGACGACGCGGTCGCGGCCGCCGCCGATTACGTGCGCCAGGGCTACAAGGCGGTCCGCCTCCAGTGCGGCGTCCCGGGCGTCCCGGACGCCTACGGCGTCGCGCACGGCAAGCGGCCCTACGAGCCGGCCGTGAAAGGCAAGCCGCCGGAGGCGCGCTGGTCGACGGAGAAGTATCTGAATGTCGTGCCGTCGCTGTTCGCGCGCGCACGAAGTCAGCTGGGCCCCGACGTCCACCTGCTGCACGACGTTCACCACCGGCTGACGCCGATCGAGGCGGCCCGCCTCGGCAAGGAGCTGGAGCCCCATCATCTGTTCTGGATGGAGGATCCGGTGCCGGCTGAGCTGCAGGAGAGCTTCCGGCTGATCCGCCAGCACACGACGACTCCGCTGGCCGTCGGCGAAGTGTTCTCGTCGATTCACGACTGCGAGCAGCTGATTCGCGAGCAGCTGATCGATTACATCCGGACGTCGGTCGTGCACGCCGGCGGCATCACGCACCTTCAGCGGATCGCGCACCTCGCCGAGCTGCACCAGGTGCGCACCGGATCGCACGGCGCGACCGACCTGTCGCCGGTCTGCCTGGCGGCGGCGCTGCACTTCGATCTGGCCGTCCACAACTTCGGCATCCAGGAGTACATGCGCCACACCGACGAAACGGATCGCGTCTTCCCGCACGCCTACAAATTCGCCGACGGCGCGCTGCACCCGGGCGAGGCCGCCGGGCTGGGCGTCGACATCGACGAGGCGCTGGCGGCGAAGCACCCGTACGACCCGGCCTACCTGCCGACGGCGCGCCGGCTGGACGGGACCGTCCACAGCTGGTGAGGGGCCGCGCACGATGCCTTCCTGGGAATTCCCGTTCCAGAACCCCGACCTGCCGATCGACGCGCGCGTCGACGATCTGGTCGGCCGGCTGACCGTCGCCGAGAAGGCGACGCAGATGCTGCACGAGGCGCCGGCGATCGAGCGTCTCGGCATCCCGCCCTACAACTGGTGGAACGAGGGGCTGCACGGCGTCGCGCGCGCCGGCGTCGCCACGGTCTTCCCGCAGGCGATCGGCCTGGCGGCCATGTGGAACGCGGAGCGGCTGCACGAGATCGCGGTCGCGATCTCGGACGAGGCGCGGGCGAAGCACCACGAGTTCCTCCGCCAGGGCGATCACGGCATGTACAAGGGGCTGACGTACTGGTCGCCCAACATCAACATCTTCCGCGACCCGCGCTGGGGGCGCGGCCACGAGACCTACGGCGAGTGCCCGCACCTGACGGCGCGGCTCGGCGTCGCGTTCTGCAAGGGCCTGCAGGGCGACGACCCGACGTACCTGAAGGTAGTCGCGACGCCCAAGCACTACGCCGTCCACAGCGGCCCGGAGGGGCTGCGCCACAGCTTCGACGCCGTCGTGAGCGAGAAGGACCTGCGCGAGACGTACCTGCCCGCATTCGAGGCCTGCATCACCGAGGCGCAGGCCGAGAGCATCATGGCCGCCTACAACCGCACGAACGGCGAGCCATGCTCGGGCAGCCCGACGTTGCTCGGGAAGATCCTGCGCGGCGAGTGGCAGTTCGGCGGCTACGTCGTCAGCGACTGCTGGGCGATCAAGGACTTCCACGAGAGCCACAAGGTGACGACGTCGTGGGAGGAATCGGCGGCGATGGCGGTGAAGGCGGGCTGCGACCTCAACTGCGGCTGCACCTACGAGCACATCCCGTTCGCGTTCGCGGAGGGGCTGCTGGTCGAGGCCGACCTGGACGTCTGCGTCAAGCGGCTGTTCCGGGCGCGCATGAAGCTGGGGATGTTCGATCCGCCGGCGCGCGTGCCTTGGGCATCCATTCCGTATGACAAGAACGACAGCCCCGAGCACCACGCGCTGGCGCGCGCGGCCGCCCGCGAATCGATCGTGCTGCTGAAGAACGCGGGCGGACTGCTGCCGCTCCGGAAAGACATCGGGCGCATCGCCGTCATCGGGCCGAACGCCTACGACCCGCACGTGCTGGTCGGGAATTACTTCGGCATCCCGTCGCGCGCGGTGACGCCGCTCGACGGCATCCGCGCCGCCGTGTCGCCGTCGACGAAGGTGACCTACACGGACGGGTGCAAGCTGCAGGGGACGAAGACCGACGGCCTGGGCCGCGCCGGCAACCTGTCGGAGGCGGTTAGCGTCGCCGCGCGCGCCGACGTCGTCGTGCTGTGCCTGGGCCTCTCGGCCGACATCGAGGGCGAGCAGGGCGACGCCGGCAACTCCGAGGCGGCGGGCGACAAGGTCGATCTGAAGCTGCCCGGGCTGCAACAACAGTTGATGGAGATGATCGTCGCGCTCGGCAAACCGACCGTGCTGTGCGTGCTGGCGGGCAGCGCGCTGGATCTGACCTGGGCCGAGGAGCACGTGCCGGCGATCGTCTACGCCTGGTACCCGGGCGGCGAAGGGGGCGCGGCCGTGGCCGACGTGCTGTTCGGCGACGCATCGCCGGCGGGCCGCCTGCCGATCACCTTCCCGCGATCGATCGAAGACGTGCCCGACTTCAAGAGCTACGCCATGAAGGGACGGACCTACCGCTACGCGGAGAAGCCGCCCCTCTACCCGTTCGGTTACGGGCTTTCGTACACGCGCTTCGCGTACAGCGACATCGCCGTGTCGAGCGCGCGCATGCGCGCTGGCGAGACCATCACCGTCTCCGCCACCGTCGAGAACGCCGGCAAAGTGCCGGGCGACGAGGTCGTGCAGCTCTACGTCAAGGATCTGGAGGCGTCGTGCATCGTCCCGGTTCACGACCTGCGCGGCTTCCAGCGCGTCCGCCTCGGCCCCGGCGAGGCGCACACCGTCAGCTTCGACCTGACGCCGCGCGATCTGATGCTGGTGAACGACGCCGGCCAGCGGGTCCTCGAGCGAGGCCGCTTCCGCGCGACGATCGGCGGCAGCCAGCCCGACCCGCGCAGCGCCGAGCTGACCGGCCAATCGCCGCTCGCGATCGAATTCGACGTCGTGGGCTGACGGCCCCTCTCCCCGTCAGTTGACCTGCGTCGACACGATCGGTGTCTCGCTTGCTGGGCTCCAGGGCAGCGTCGGCCACCAGCGGACGATCGCCGGCGGCGCCTCGGGCTCGACGCTCTCGCCCGGCTTCGGCGTCACGATCGTCGCGCCCGCCGCCGCCCCCGCCGCGATGGCCCGCTCGATCGGTTCGGTCCAGCCGTGTGGCGCGAGCGTGAAAAGCCCCCAGTGCATCGGCAGCATCACCTTGCCGCGCAACATCGAATGCGCGACCAGCGCCTGCTCGGGGCCGATGTGCCAGTCGGGCCAGGCGCGGTTGTATTGCCCGACTTCGATCATCGTCAGGTCGAAGGGGCCGAGGCGCGCGCCTATGTCGCGCATTCCGGGGTGCAGGCCGGTGTCGCCCGAGAAGAAGACCCGGTGGCGCCCGCCGACGAACGCGTAGCCCGCCCACAGCTTCGCGTCCCGGTCGAACAGCAGGTTGCGCCCCGACGCGTGACGCGCGGGCGCGCAGACGATCTCGATCGGCCCGACGCGCGTCCGGTCCCACCAGTCCAGCTCGACGATGCGCGCCTCCGGCACGCCCCAGTACGCCAGGTGCGCGCCGATGCCGAGCGGCACCACGAACGTCGTCCCCGGCCGCTCCGCGAGCGCGACGATCGTCCGCATGTCCAGGTGGTCGTAGTGATCGTGCGAGATGACGACCGCGTCGAGGGGCGGCAGATCGGCGAGCGCGATCTGCGGCCGGTACCAGCGGCGCGGGCCGATCCAGCCGAGCGGCGACGCCCGCTCGCTCCACACCGGGTCGGTCAGCACGCGCGCGCCGTCGATTTCGATCAGCGCGCTCGCGTGACCGAGCCAGGTGACGCGCAGGCCGGACGCCGGCGCCGTCGCGAAGCGGGCCGGATCGATCGGGTCGGCGGGGAGCGCCTGTCGCGGGCTGGCGTCCGCGCTGGCGTGGAACATCGACTTGGTCGCGCCCCAGTTGTCGGTCCAGAGCGGCTGCGGGTTGACGAACCGCCCATCCTTCCACTGCGGCGACCGTTCCATCCGCGCCCGCCGCTCGCCGACGGCGCGATGCCCGAGCGCCTTCCACGCATCGGCGACGACCGCGGCGAGAACGACGGCGACGGCCAACCCCACCCAGCGCGCCGCACGCAGGACGCGCCGCCACAGCGGGTGCGGGGTCGGGATCGACTGCGGATCAGCCGCCACGGCGCAACTATCGCCGAATCAAGATCGAGCCGCCATCCCGCCCTCGTCAGACGAAAACGATCGGACTGGCCTCTTGGCGTGCGACGGACACGAGCGCCCGAAGTGATTCGACGAATGGCTTCAACTCCGGAAGGTTTTCTGCCTCCAGCTGGATCAGTTCTCGATCCAACTGAGGCAATTCTTCCAAGGTGATGACGTCCCCTGCATGCGAGCCGGAGGAAACGATGTTCGCGACAACGCTTTCCTGACCGTGACCGTCGCCCGTCCTACGAGCCAGTAAATCCCTGATGTGACCAATCTCTGCGATATTGCCCAGTCGCCGAGACTCCGCAACGGTGACGTCTCGAGGCAGCTTCAGCGAGCTCGTCGCGTTTGTGTACGCCTCCCCAGTCACCGGATCCGTCAGAAGAGCGTCCTCCCCGTACGTCCTGACCAATGCTGCGGCGTTGCGATAGACAACGGCGTCGAGTCCCATGCGATCTGCCCTTACCCTAAAGCACCCTAACCCTCTCCCCGCCGAGCGGGAGAGGGAATGGCGCTAGTGGACGAAGTCGACGTCGTCGATGCGGATCTCGGCGGTGCAGGGCGTGGGGTCGGCGCCGCTGTCGTTGCCCATCGGGGTGAACTGGAACTGCAGGCCGACAATCTGTCCCGGGGCCGGGTTCATCTGCGTCGCGCTCGTCGTGAAACTCGTGAACGGGATCGTGAACGCCTGCATCGAGCTCGTGAGCGTCACGGGTGCGCTCGGGAAGTTGTAGCAGCTGCCCGCATCGGGATCGCAACCGCCGGGCGGCGACTGCGTCGTCGGGCGCTGCTCGAATGTCTGCAGCTCCGCCACGAAGTTGCACGCGGTCAGGTCGCCGCTCATCAGGAAGGCGGTGAACTTGAGCGCGCTGAACGCCGACACATCGACGCAGCGGAAGAACGCGATGCCGCCTCCCGCGTAGGCGCTCATGCCCGCCGCGGTCAGCGTCAGTCTGAAGTTGCCAGCGGTCGTGTCCACGCCCTGTCCGTTCGACGATGGGCCGCCGTCGAGCGGCGTCGTGCCGCCCGAGTAGCTGAAGATCGAGCCCCGCAGGCCGTCCGTGTTACAGAACTGGCCGGTCATGCCGCTCCATTCGGTCGGCCCGAAGTCGGTGACGTGCCCCGTCGACAGCACCAGCGCGTTGCCGGCGCCGCAGGTCAGGTTCATATCGGTCGAGCAACTGTTGTTGGCGCCGCCCGTGTTGCCGGTGCCCCCGGTGCCGGTGCCGCCGGTCCCGCCGCTGCCGGTCGTCCCACCGCTGCCGGTCGTCCCGGCCGTGCCGCCCCCCGTGCCGGTGCTGCCGGCACCGCCGGTGCGCATGCCGCCCGAACCGCCGCAGTTCGAGGTGAAAGCCACAACCGCTGCGCTAACCGACAGCGTCACCAGCACCGAGGCCCTCAGGATACGTGAGTATGCGTTTCTCATAAGCATCATTCCTTTTCTTCGATCGTCCGCAGTCTATAAGCATTCCCGACCTTCACACAAATGATCGATTGGTAGTACCGGTTGCGACAGTCGTGCCGACTCGCGATCACTTGCAACCGAGCGGCCCGTTGTCGCTGCCCGGAACCGACTGGCAGGAGTTCTGATAGTTGATACAGGTGCTCGTCGCTTCGTTCATACCGCATACGGTTGCTGAGTAGTTGCGAGGCGTAGTGATGCAATTGTTGGGGGGATAGCTGGCGGAGGCGCATAGACCATTCGATTTTGAGGTTTCCACGGTTCCACTGCAGTCGTAGTCCCATGTGATACCGCAAGCACCGTTCGCGCTGCTCGTCTGATAGTCCGCCCCCGGATGGATCAATTTGGCGACAGAAAACGAAGAGTCGTCGCAACAGTCGCCCGCTTGCGTCGCATGACCGATCGGCGTCGAAGTGCCGCAGAACCCCGTCGGCGCGCCCGCGCCGTATCCATCACCGTCGGCATCGACATAGAACGGCGTGCAAACGTTCGAGGCGCATTGCGACGCGATGGTGCAACTCTCGCCGTCGTTGCTCAGGCATTTCGTGCCGACACAGATTTGCGTGGGCGTGCAGGTCGGAGAGCAGCCTGGCGCCATGCCACCAGCACCGCCCCCTCCTGTGCCGCCTTCGTTCGTACCTCCCCGCCCACCCACGCCACCTCCCGCGCCACCGGCAGTAGCGCCGAGGCCGCTTCCGGCCGACCCGCCGACGGCGTTCGTCCCGCCGCTCGCATTGCCAGCCGATCCGGCGGTTGCGGCCGTCCCACTGCCGCCGTGGCCGGCGGTGCCGCCCGAGCCACCAGTACCACTGCCGGCCTCGCCACCGTCATCGCTGAAGTCGGCATCGGGGAAGGTCGTGCGGGGGATTCGGTAGCAGGCCGTTAGCGCCAACCCGCACAATAGCCCCACTGCCCCTCCAAGCCTCATGTCGCGACTCATCGAAACATATCTTCGTCTCGTGGCCAATTCAGTTGCTACACTTGCTCTGAATCGGTCACGCCTTCTGCCTGAACGGTCAGGGCCGCTTTCCCCAGACGACCGTCGCGATCGACCGCCCGGGCAGCTGCACGACGCCGCTCGCCGGCAGGGGCCCGAGCTCCTTCCACTGCTCGGACGACCCGGGCGGCCGGTAGACGGTCCGGAAAACCGCGCTCGCGCCGCCGCCCGCCGGACCAGACCCGCCCACGTCGATCCGGACGTCGGCGCTCTGGTCGCCGCTGTTGACGATGATGGCCGTCAGGCGATCGCTCGTCGCCGACCGGAACGCCGAGGCGCGAATCTTCCCGGGCGCGTCGCTCTTCGCGCCGACGCGGACGTCGCCTGGATCGGTGAAGCGCGCGTAGTGACGGACCGAATAATACTGATCGCGCGGCGCGAGCGGCCGCTTGTCGATGTCGACCAGCCCGCCGCCGTGGACCCAGTAGAGATCCCACCACAGGAACGCGACAACACCCTCCTCGACCAGCGAATGGTGAATGAGGAGCGCGGTCTCGAAGCCGCCCAGCGTGCCGCCGTCGCCCTCCGTGCCGAACTCGGTCTGGAACAGCGGCTTCCCGTTCGCCAGCTTCGCCGCCGCCTGCATCGGTTCGATGAAGCTGTCCGGCCCGGGGTCCAGGTAGTCCCAGACGTTGTCGGGCCCTTTCTCGTAGATGTGGTGGGCGATGCCCGCGACCAGATCGAGGTTCATCGGCTTGACGTACTTGTCCAGGAGGCCCCAGTGGATGCCCAGCACCTCCGGCCCCAGCATCGCGGGCGGTTTCGCCAGCTTCGCCAGCGCGGCGTGCACGGCGGCCAGCGCCCGATCGTAGCCCGGGTATTCGGCGGTCTCGGTCGGGTCGAACTTGCAGCCCTCCCAGGTCGGCGGGATGAACGACGGCTCGTTCTCGATGCTGATCCAGTCGGGGTTGATCCCCTGCGATTGGTAGTACGCGACCGACGTCCGCCACCAGTCGGCGAACTTTTCGTAGACGAAGCGGCCGTTCTCTTTGGCCAGCGTGCAGTCGGCGTTGCTGTGGCAGTCCTCGGCCCGGTTCGCCTTCAGCGTCGCCGGCGGCGACCACGACGACAGCAGCACCTTGGGCGGGTGGCCGAGCGCGGCAGTCGCCTTCCGGTAGATCTCGACGTCCTCGGCGATGTTGCCGTCTTCGCGCTTGACGACGCGCCCTTGCCGGTTGCGCAGGCGCAGGATGTCGAGCCCGAGATCCGGAAACAGCATCTGGTACGCGCCGTCGGGCGGCGTCGGCACCAGCTTCCCCTGGTACCAGGCGATCGACGCGCCGAAGCCGACCAGCGTCTGGTGACGCTCGGCCGGATCAAGGGTCACCGCCGCGGCGTATGGCGGCAGCGACGCGGCGGCCGACATCTTCTGGCTGGGCGGCGGCGGCGGTCCCGGGTGGATGATGCAGGCGCTGCCCGCCGCCAGGCCCGCGGCACCGGCCGCAGCGATCGCGACCAGCGCGGATCGTCCGGGCGCGCGCATCTGCCGGCGATCAGTCCGTGGCGCTGCCGCCGTCGCCCGGCGTAGCCGGGATGAAACCGATGTGGCCGAGCGCGAGCTCGACCGTGCACTGGGAGGTGGCGTTGACCTGCCACTGCAACCCCACCACCTGCGTCAGCGCGCCGGTGACCTTCGAGAATGACGAGAACGGCAGCGTGATCAGCGTCGGGTTCAACGGATCGGTGCTGGGCACGGCGATGTTCGTCGCGGCCGGGTAGCCGTAGCAGCTGACGCCCGTGCTCGAATCGCAGCCGCCGCCGGGCGCCGGCGTGATCGGGCGCTGGTCGAAGGTCGCGAGCTGCAGCTGCAGCGGACACGGCGTCAAGCTGCCCGACACGACCGCGGCGGTGAACTGAACGCCGGTGAACGCGCTGACGTCCAGGCAGCCGGCGTCGAACTGGAGGCCGCCGCCGCCGTACTGGCCGCCCGTCACGCTCAACAGAAGGTGCATGCTGCTGTCGTCGGTGTTGACCGGGTTCGAGTGCGTGTCATTCGGGAACGCGGCGCTGTTCGTGTACGAGTAGATCTTGCCGTGGAACCCGCTCTCGTCGCACCACAACCCGTTCATGTTGTCCCATTCACGATTCGAAAAATCCGTGATGTGCCCGTCCGGGCGCAACGGGAACGGCATCGTGCAGTCGTACGTCTGAACCACCGATTGCGAACAGACGAACGGCGGCTGGAAGTTGCCCGGCCCGGCGTCCGGAAGGCCCTGCGTGGTCGCGAGCCGCGCCCGGCGCTCGCCGGACGAGCCGCCGCAGCCCGCGCCCAGGGCAGCAATCGCAAGCAGGACAATTAGGTTGATGCGCATGATCCGGGGATGTCCGTCAGGGAATTGGGAGTTTTCATAGCAACATTCCCACCAACGGCACAAGTTGCCACCCGTGTTATACATCCCCCGCTTGCTCTCACCGCGCCATAACGTGCATTTCGTGCTGTTGGCGACGGCCCTCGCCGCCGGCTGCAGCAGCGGGTCGCGCCCGGACGTCAGCGAGGCGGGCGTCTCGAACCTCTGCATCCAGGCGAACTGCACCCCCGATCCGAACGGTGTCTGCCAGCACACCTGCACGGCCGATCCGGGCCCGGCCCTGGTCGACTGTGTCACCGCCGAGGCGAACTACGATTTCACCTTCCCCGGAAAAAAGGACGCCATCTGGACGTTCGAGTCGGCATTCGATGGGGGAACGATGGGGCTGGCGCGCGGGATGTACTCGTACACCGACAACTCGACGGTCATCCAGACCTTCAAGACCATCAACAACCAGACCGGGCTTTATGGCCCGAAGACCTGGGAGCCGCCGACCGCCGTCATGGCGCGCTGCTGGGATCCGAACGATCACACCAAGCCGCTCGACCCGATGAACCGCGCGATCCACATCCAGGGCGGGCCGTTTCTGTCGTGGGGTGGCGGCGTCGGCATCGGCATGAAGAATTTTCCGACGGTCCAGGGCAGCGTCAGCGCGCCGGACGCGATGCTCGACGTCAGCAGCTTCGAGGGCGTCAGCTTCTGGGCGCGCCGCGGGCCCGACAGCCAGGTCGGCTTCCGCGTGCTGGTCGGCGACAAGAACACCGACGATGACATCTCTTACATCATGTACCGCGACGATCCGACGCAGCCGCGCTACTGCGAGCGCGTACGCGAGTGTGCCTGCCTCAACCACCGGTCGTGTGTCGCCGTTTCGCTCGACCGGGCGGACGCCGGTACCGGCGCCATCCAGAGCAACCTGGTTCCGAAGGCGTGCCAGCCGGATCCCTCGCACCTCGCCGGCAACCAGGTGATGCAGTTCTGCGGCACGCCGGAAGTGATAAACGGCGCCGAGAGCTCCATGAATGGCGGATCGCAGTGCGACACCTGCTTCCAGACCCGCTGCGACGAGCGCTACCCGGCCTTTCCGGACGACTGTGGCGTACCCGGCGGCAATTGCCCGCCGGGCTCGCCGAATCCGGCCGGCACCGACGCCCTGTACTATGGCAAGCCGTGCTCGCCGTACACGATGCGCAATGGCATCTCCAGCTCCTGGTGCTTCGATCCGGCGAAGGGTGAGCGCCCGGCGGAGACGACCGAGCAGTGCGGCGACCACTGGACGCACGTCGTGAACCTGTCGAACCAGTGGCAGTTCTACGTGGTGCCGTTCAACCAGATGGCGCAGCAGGGGTGGGCGAAGCGATCGGCGGCGCTGGACCTGACGTCGGTGTCGGTCGTCCGCTTCACCTGGGACGGCGGCTGGGTCGACTACTGGATCGACGACGTGCGGTTCTACCGGCACAAGCCGCCGCCGCAGTGACCGACGAGGACGGCTACCGGCTCTGGCTCCGTTACGAGCCGATCGCCGATGCCGACCGACTGGCCGAGGCGCGCGCCCTCTGCGCATCGATCTTCTTCCCGGCGAGCACGCGGGTGCTGGCCGCGGCGCGCGAGGAGCTCGGGCGCGGGGTGCGCGGCCTCCTGGGCGGCGAGGTCCGGTTTTGCGACGCGGCCGCGGACGCCACGCTGATCGCGGGCCGGACGCAAGAAGAGCTCGGCCTCGACCCCGGCGCGATCGACGACGGGCACCTCTTCGACCTGTTCTGGATGGCGACCGGCTCCTTCGCCATCGAGCACCTGGCGCTCGGCGATCGGCGCCCGCTGGTGATCGCGAGCTTCTCCGACGCGGGCGTGCTCTACGGCGTCTTCCATTTCCTGCGACACATCCAGTTGGGGCGGCCGCTCGACGGGGTCGAGGTCAGCGACGGCCCCGGCTTCGGGCTGCGCATGCTCGATCACTGGGACAACCTGGACGGCAGCATCGAGCGCGGCTACGCGGGCCGGTCGCTCTGGCGCTGGGACGAGCTGCCCGACACGATCTCGCCGCGCGTGGCCGACTACGCGCGCGCCAGCGCGTCGATCGGCATCAACGCCGTCGCGCTGAACAACGTCAACGCCAGCGCGCAGATCCTGACCGCCCCCTACCTGCGCAAGGTGGCGGCGCTGGCGGATGTCTTCCGCCCCTGGGGCATCCACGTCTTTCTGTCGGCGCGGTTCAGCGCCCCGATCGAGATCGGCGGCCTGGCGACGGCCGATCCGCTGGACCCGGGGGTGGCCGCCTGGTGGCGCGCCAAGGCCGACGAGATCTACGCGCTGATCCCCGACTTCGGCGGCTTCCTCGTGAAGGCGAACTCCGAAGGGCAGCCCGGCCCGCAGGACTACGGGCGCACGCATGCCGACGGCGCCAACGTGCTCGCCGACGCGCTCGCCGCCCACGCCCCACCTCAAACGCCGCTGCGACCGGGGATGTTCGTCGGCAGCGTCATCTGGCGCGCCTTCGTCTACCGCGCCGACGTCGCCGAGGATCGCGCCAAGCAGGCCTACGCCGAGCTGGCGCCCCTCGACGGATCATTCCGGATCAACGTCAAGCTGCAGGTGAAGAACGGCCCGATCGATTTCCAGCCACGCGAGCCGTTCCACCCTCTGTTCGGCGCGATGACGCGCACGCAGATGATGCTGGAGCTGCAGATCACGCAGGAGTACCTGGGCCAGGGGACGCACCTCGCGTACCTCGCGCCGCTTTTCGAGGAGGTGCTGCACGCCAACACCCACGCGAAGGGCCCTGGCTGGCCCGTCGCGCGCGTCGCCGACGGCAACCTGTTCGCGGGCGGCATGGGCTTCCTGTTCGGCGGCATCGCCGCCGTCGCCAACGTCGGCGACGACCGGAACTGGTGCGGCCACCCGTTCGCGCAGGCGAACTGGTACGCGTTCGGCCGGCTCGCCTGGAACGCATACCGCAGCCCCGCCGTGATCGCCGACGAGTGGCTGCGGCTGACGTTCTCGAACGACGAACGCTTCGTCGCGCCGGTGAAGGAGATGATGCTCGGCTCGCGCGAAGCCGTCGTCGACTACATGACGCCGCTCGGCCTGCACCACATCATGGCCGAAGGCCATCACCACGGCCCCGGGCCGTGGGTCGACGTCGCGGACGCCGGCCGCGCCGACTGGACGTCGGTGTACTACCACCGCGCCGACGCCGGCGGCATCGGCTTCGATCGGACCGCGACCGGCAGCAACGCCGTCTCCCTCTATCATTCGCCGCTGCGCGAGCAGCTCGCCGATCCCGCTACCTGCCCGGAGAACCTGCTGCTCTGGTTTCACCACCTGCCCTGGGATCACCGGATCCCGTCCTCGGGCCGCACGTTGTGGGACGAGCTCTGCGTCCGTTATTCACGCGGCGTGGACGCCGTCCGCGGGATGCAGGCGACCTGGGACGCCGCCGCGCCGTTCGTCGACGGTGCCCGCCACGCTCACGTCCGCCGGCTGCTCGCGATTCAGCTCCAGGAGGCGCGCTGGTGGCGCAACGCCTGCCTGCTCTACTTCCAGACGTTCTCGCGACGACCGCTGCCCGACGGGCTGGAACCGCTGGCCGGGACGCTGGCGGCCTATCGCGCGATCAGGGATTAGCGACGGTCCCGACGAACGTCGTCACCGACTGCGCGGTCAGCGTCGTCGAGAACGTACCGTAGCCATCGACGGCAATCGCGGGCTGCGCTTCCAGCTTCTGCGTCGCCGACGTCACCCACGGCGTCATGTCGCTCGCGGTGCCGCCCGTGATCGTGAAGTCCTGGTCCACGTGGTAGCGCGCCTGGTTGATGGCGACCACGACGACGCGGCCGCTGGCCGTGTCGGTGAAGGCGGTGACGCTGACGTATTCCTGGGGCGCCTCCGTGGCTGCGACACGCACGAAGCCGGGGCGGACGAAGCGGCTCCAGTTTCCGAACG